>ERZ779861.1337-NODE-1337-length-28288-cov-3.825984_pt1 | contig 28288 bp, 24 predicted proteins | sample MGYA00511558_ERZ779861 | MGnify/ENA primary metagenome ERZ779861 (study PRJEB29588, sample SAMEA2163432) | human gut metagenome | biome: human gut; feature: human-associated habitat; material: faeces | place: Denmark | collected 2008/2010 ...
GTCGAGCAGAACGGTCAGTCCGCCGCCGTAGCCTGATTTTACGAAGAGGTAGTTTACACCTGTCGCTTTGTCCACAAGGATTACCTTTACATCGGCTGTGAGAATTCCGTCCTCCTGCTTGTAGACTACTTCAAAGCGGTCGCCGTCGAATTCTTTCTCGTTATCCATTATTTTCCTCCGTTCATTTTCTTCCATATCATAAGCACCGTAATGTCAGCCGGATTTACTCCCGATATTCTCGCCGCCTGTCCTATTGTCGCGGGCTTTACCTTGTTCAGCTTCTGCGCCGCTTCAAGCCGCAGCCCTTTTATCAGGGAATAATCCATGTCGGGGAGCGTCATTTCCTCGGCTTTCTCCTGTCGTGCGGCTTCGTCGAGCTGATGGCGGATATATCCCTCGTACTTTATCTCCGTCCACACGCGGAATCTTATGCTGCGCGGCAGGTACGGTCTTTCGGGGTCGTAGGGTGCAAGGCATTCGTAGTCAAGCTGCGGGCGTCGTATCAGCTCTGCAAGTGTAGTGCCGCTTGTTATCTCCGCCGTCTCGCGCTCTCTCAGAAGCTCGTTTATTCCGCTTGACGGTCCGAGGTTGACGTGGTTCACTCGGTCTATCTCACGTTTCACGTCCTCGGTGCGGCGCAGAGTTTCGGCGTATCTCTCGTCGCTAAGCAGTCCGGCGTAGTGTCCGTATTTCGACAGTCTTTCCTCGGCGTTGTCCTGACGAATGAGGATTCTGTATTCGCTTCTGCCGGTCATGATGCGGTACGGCTCGTTTGTTCCCTTTGTTACAAGGTCGTCGATGAGCGTTCCGAGGTATGACGACTGTCTCGGCAGGGTTATCATTTCCATTCCGCGGACGTAGAGTGATGCGTTCATTCCGGCAAGAAGTCCCTGCGCGGCGGCTTCCTCATATCCGGATGTGCCGTTGAACTGACCTGCGCCGAAAAGTCCTGCCACACGTTTTGTCATGAGCGTACCGTAAAGCTCAAGCGGGTTCAGGCAGTCGTATTCTATCGCGTAGGCATACCGCATTATCTCGGCGTTCTCAAATCCGCGAAGTGAATGGAGCATTTTCAGCTGAACGTCTGCCGGAAGAGAGGAGGAAAAGCCCTGGAGGTATATCTCGTCCGTATCGTGTCCCATAGGCTCAACGAAAAGCTGGTGTCTCTCCTTATCGGCGAAGCGTATTACCTTATCCTCAATCGACGGGCAGTAGCGAGGACCTGTGCCGTGAATCTTTCCCGAATAAAGCGGAGAGCGGTGGATGTTCTCGCGGATTATGTTATGCGTATTCTCGTTTGTATATACGATATGGCACGGGACTTGGTCTATGGAATTCAGTCTTTTTTCGTCGGTGCGCGAGGAGAACGGGGTAATATAGTCCTCTCCCTCCTGCAAATCGAGCACGTCAAAGTCGATGGATCGGCGGTGGATGCGCGGAGGTGTGCCTGTTTTGAATCTGTAAAGCTCAAAGCCGAGGTTACGGAGAGAGTCGTTCAGCCCTTCTGCGGGGAGAGAATTGTCGGGGCCTGAGCGGCGCTTCACGTCTCCGACATATGTAGCTCCGCCGAGGTATGTGCCGGTTGAGATGACTACGGCTTTGCATTCAAACTCACCGCAAGGCTCGGTATTCACGCCGATGACGCGTATTTTTCCGTTTCCGTCGGTTTCGGTGACAAGGGAGGTGACTTCCGCTTGAATAAGTCTGAGGTTCGGCGTGTTCTCTATCGTCTGCTTCATTACAGCGGAGTATTTTCTGCGATCCGCCTGCACTCTTTTCGAGCGAACAGCCGCGCCTTTTGAGGTATTGAGTGTACGGGACTGCATTGTGACAAGGTCAGCGGCATATCCCATCTCACCGCCGAGCGCGTCAATCTCAAACACAAGATGACCCTTGCCCGTTCCGCCTATCGAGGGATTGCACGGCATATTTGAAACCGCGTCGAGGGAGAGAGTGAAGAGAGCGGTTTTTACTCCGACTCTTGCGCAGGCGAGTGCGGCTTCAACTCCGGCATGCCCTGCACCGACGACGGCAACATCGAATTTTTCCATTATATATAAGGCGTCCTTTTTTCTTCTGATATTACGGTAATATTATATCACACGCTGTGGTGAATCTCAACCCAATATAGCGGAAAAGTGCTAATTCACGGGTTTGAGATTTGTTTTGCGTCAATGTAGCCACTTACAAATGCGCTTTTTTCTTCGTTTGTCAAGCATTTTTTGAACGGGACTCGCTTTTTTAAATGAGCAAAACATGAGATTATTTCATTGTACGCCTCCTCGTCTCCGTTGGACTTAGCGCAGTCGAGAGCTTTTATCAAAAGCGCGCCGAGGTGGTTGCCAAGGTCATTCGTGAATTTCTCTAAAATAACTGACGATTTTACGCCGTATTTTTCAAGGATTGCTTCGGCTTTGGCGACAATTTTACCGAATGTGTAAGCTTCTGTGATTCTTTTCATGATAGTTCCTTTTTTCATTATATTAGTAAAGGTTTCATTATACTGCACTGTTTGAGATATGTCAACATTTTTCGGTAAATATTTCCCCTTGAATTTTCAGTCATTACAAGATATAATAAGAAATGTCATATCAATATACTGATATGTGGATTGAAAGATTATTTTAGTAATGGTCGAAGCAAAAAAAAACGAGCAGTGAAGCCTAACCGACTTTGCTGCTCGTTTTTTATTATTTGTTTCGTTCTAATCAGTCGTCAATCTCTGCTTCGTGCTCGAGAATCGCTCCGGTATAGGCGTCTACTTTGTATTCGTACTCCATATTTCCGGATTTGAACTCTATCTCGTACACTGTGACGCCGTCGTCGTGGTCAAGCTCCGCTTCAAGCTCATACGCGTCCCCTGCTCCAACTCCCGCATGGTTCAGCGCGATGGTCCGGGCTTTTTCCTCTCCGATGTCTCCGCACGATGATTTCTGTGACGCTTCTATGTTTTTTGTCTCTACGCTTGAGCTTATCACCGCTCCCGTTGCCGCGTCAATGTCATATTCGTATTCGGTATTGCCCACGATGAATTCAAGCTCATATTCAACTCTGCCGTCGTCATGGTTGAGCTTTGCCTTTGTGACCACTGCCTGCTCGACCGTAACTCCCGCATAGCTCAGCGCGACTTCCTTTGCCTTGTCAAGGCTTATCTCGCTTCCGGACTCTGTGCTTAGCTTCGCTTCGATTGGCGGATTCTGCTCCTTTGTCTCCGCACGGTGAGTGTAGTCGTCGTCCGCTTCTTCCTTTGTTTCGAGAATCTCACCGGTGTATGCGTCAATCTTGTACTCGTATTCTTTTCCGTTATGCTTTATTTCAACATCGTAGTGCGCGGGGGTTTCGTCAAGGTCGGAGTCTGTTTCCGTGTATACCTCGTCAGCCGAAAAGCCGCTCGCCGCCATTGCAATTTCAAGAGCCTTATCCTTTCCTATCGGAAGCGCGGGCACTCCTGTCTCACGGAGATCCTTCAGCTCCTCTACAGACAGAGCGGAGAGCGCTTCAAACTCAAGCGACGGATTTATCTCGCGAACCTTTTCCACAAGAGCCGCTTTTCCGCCGGAGATATTGTTTTTCTTCGCAAGCTCGTCAAGCTTTTTGTCCTTATTCACTGTCTGGCTGAGAACCGACGCGGCGGAAGAATTCGCGGAAAGCACGGAGTCTACGGTTTCGGTAACGCTCTGTCTCAGCTTAGCCGCCCTTTCGGAATCCTTGTCCTCAACCGACACGAGGATAGCGGAGGATATGCTGTCGAGGTAGCCGTGTCTGACAAGCGCGCCGATTAATGCGTTCACCGCCACGTCGATATCCGTCCCTTTCAGATCCTTGCCGCCATCCATCTCCGCGAGCACGTCCTTCGCCTCGTCGTTAAGCGCGCTGCAGGATATAACCTTTTCGAGGGAATTGATTTTCAGCTCGATGCTCGGATTCACGTCAAGCGAGACAACGGTGCTGACAGTGCAGGCGCGTGTGTAATATGCTCCTCCGCCGCTCATGATTGCAAGTGCGAGACAAGCCGCGATTGCGCCCTTCAGATATCTTTTTGTATTGTTCTTTGTTTTCATAACTTCTAAAACCGTACCTTTCTCGTCGGAAATGCGGGAGAGGACACCGTTTATATCGTTCGGCGCGGTTTTTGCTATTGCGTCCGCAAGCTTTCTTTCAACTTCACGATTATTCATTCGTGCCGCCTCCTTCTATGTGTTTTTTGAGCTTTTTTATTGCTCTTGCATATTTCGACAGGACGGTTGCCAGCGCCATATCAAGCTCCGATGCGATTTCGCGGTGCTTCATTCCTGATACGGCGTGCAATATTACTATGCGTCTTTCGGTTTCGTCCAGCTTTTTCAGCGCGTCTCCGAGTATTTCTCTGTCCTCAAACGTAAGGCTTTCGCTTTTCTCGGGTATCGCGTTCCATTCGCCATCGTCAAGGTATGCTTCACGACCGCTTTTTCTCAGCTTCATCAGACAGATGTTGCGGCATATCGTGAATATCCATGCCATCGGAGTTCCGTGCGGTTTATACTGTCCCGCCGCGCTCCATATTCTGACATATGTGTCCTGCATGGCGTCTCCCGCGTCATGAGTTGAGCCGAGGCAGCTCAGTGCAAAGCCGTATACAGCAGTTCGGGTCAGCTCATACAGCCTCTCAAGTGCATCGCGCTCACCGGAAGCTATTCCCGACAACAGCTTCTCAAGCTCACGCTTTCCCGCGGCGCTATTTGTTTTTTCATGTTCGCGCAGTTCACTCGGAACTATCTCGCGCTCTGCCAAACTAAGCATAGTTTTCTCTCCTGTCGTACTATAAATGCTCGACAAGTCATTTTTATTGCACGCTTCCGAAAAATTTTTTTGAAAATATTTTTTAGGTACGGTTTAGAAAGTTTTTCCTTATAAAATGTCAAGTATAACGTCAAGGTTTGTGCTCATCTTATCCGTGAACTGCAGGAGTGTGTCGCGGAACCAGCCTATGTCCGGATTGAGCTTGTCGTATACCAGTACGCCGACTATGACAAGCACGAGTATCGCTATGATTATCGCCTATCCCGTTATGAGTTGGGAACGCTGGAACAACACCTTACGCGCGCTTTGGAGGGCATCCTCATTGGCAGCAACAAGCTGTTCCTTTGCCGCAAGCTCAGCGTTCAGCCTTTCGTTTTCGTACTTCAGTTTTTCAAGCTCATTCTGTAATTTGTCCGTGTCGCCGCTCTCGATTCCGAAGCCATAATCAAGCGACGCGCCGCACGCCTTATATAATTTTACGACCTGTATCAGATCAGGCGACTTCTGTCTTCCGGTTTTCAGTCTGCTTATTATGTTCGCGTCTACTCCCGACTCCTCCGCGATAGCAACCGCCGTTGTGAGTCCCTTCTTACGCGCGCATTCAAACAGATAATCAAATTGCTTGGTATTGTCCCAAATATCTTCGTCTAACATCATAATCTTATCTCCTAATATTATCTGTGAAAATTTAATATTCACCGGCCAAGCCGCGCTTTTTGCCCATAAAATGGTAAAATATTAAATTTGGCTATCAAATGTGGCATAATCATGTATGAATATCAGCAGTGAGGAGGTATAATGAGGTCAGAGAAGCAGACGGTACCTCCCCGCAGGGATACGGAAAATATCGGAGGTATCGCGCCGCTTCTGAGCACGGTGATACCACTCCGCCGTTTTCGGCAGGCTCGCGTCCGTAGTTTGACGACAGTGGGATGCGAACCTTGTTTTACGGCGGGGTGATATCATATAAATTATTAATTTTCCGCCGTATATAGATAAATTATAACACAAATACAAAATCCAGTCAACAGGATTTTTGCTATTTTTTACCACAAATTGTACAAGCGGAATACATTGGGAGGCAAGTATAATGCAGGCACAGAAGTACATACTCATCAAAAGCAGCTACACACTTGAAGACGCGGAACACACGACCTACGGAATCGCACTTGCCGACGGCTCTGACCTTATTCAGTCGGTGAGCGGTCTTTCCAGTGACAAGCAGAGGGTCGAGCGCCTTGCTGAGCTATGTACACAGCTTGACTTATCCCCCGAGCATCTCTCCGACGTAATAGAAGACTTTCTCGCGGAATAAAAAAACGGCTCACCTAGCTTTGGCAAACCGCATTTGGTTATTTTACAGTCATAAGGCAGAAATCGCAGCATTCGTTTCCCCTGCCGAGAGTTTTCGTCCTGCGCCACACGAGCTTTTTATGCAGTCCCTCGTAGGTGATATCGTCGCTGTCGCAGAAGCAATGGCAAAGCTCGGGGCAGTTGTACCTTGCGCAGGCGTCATGATACGGGCATTTTAACATATCGACACGCCACACGCCGCCGCTCGTCTGAATCTCGTTTGCCAGAAAGCCAGCGCTCTCGCCGAACATTTTGCGCGTACCCTTTGTGAACATCCATGGTACGGCTTTATAGATGAGCGGAATACGCACGATACGGACGAAGGTCTTATGCAGTCTGTGGGCGTTGTCCTTAATGTACCCGTGGATTATGTCGAGCCCTTTTTCCTTCGGCATGACTGCGGAGAGCGTTTTGTAGGCGGCGATACCCGGCATAATCTGGTTTTCGAGATGGAACTTTTTGTCCTTTGTCTCGCCGGAGTTCTCTTCCCGAATGACTGCTATCCGCTTTTCGAGGGCAGTTATCAGCTCTTGTGCCTTATCGGGATACATTTCGCGGACGGTTTTCTCTAGTCCCGAGACGATGTAGTTTTTCTTCATATGCACTCCCTTGATGTGATTTGCGGTTAGGAAAGGCTAACTGAATAGCGCAAAAAAACCGTATCACGTCAGTTTTGTTTTGCAATACGGTTTTATTATATCACCGACCGTGCGTTTTTTCAAGAATTTCGGGCAATTTTGGTTTTCAGGTGTACTTTTCGGCTTGGAGCTTGAACATTTCTGCGTATCTGCCGCCCTGCTTCATCAGCTCATCGTGACTGCCCTGCTCGACTAAGCGTCCGTTTTCGAGATATAGTATCTTATCTGCCAAAAGTCCTATGCTCAGCCTGTGCGATATGATGAGGTTTGTACCGTTAGTAACGGAGTTACTATCAGAACACAGCAGGCTTTCCGCTACCTTTTGCTCGGACATTACATCCAGTGCGCTCGCGGGTTCGTCAAACAGCTTTAGCCTTCTGCCGCCGAAGCAGTTTCTCGCAATGACAAGCTTCTGCCACTGACCGCCCGACAGCTCTACTCCGTCACTCTCGAACTCCCGCCCGAGGTTTGTGTCCATGCCGCAAGTCATTAGATGCTCCAGTTCCGCGCCGCCGGATTTATAGAACGCGTCGTACAGCCTCTTCTCGTCATGCACCGCCTCCATATCCTGCGCGGCAATTATCTCACGGAGCTTCAGCTGATATCGGCAGAAATCCTCGCCGAAGAGCTTGTACAGCGCGCTTTGGGAATACTCACGCACGTCCACTCCATTTATGTAAATGTGACCCTCTCGGCATTCGTACAGACCGCACAGGAGCTTTATGAGAGTGCTTTTTCCGCTGCCGTTTCTGCCGATTAGCGCGATGTTTTCTCCCTCGTTCCATTCAAAAGAGACGTTTTTTATGACATCCCGCTCATCGTAGCCGAACGACACGTTGTCAAAGCGAATGCTCAGCTTTCCCTCGGGTAAGTCGTCTCTCCCGCCCCTCTCGTCAGCCGAAAGCTCGGAAAAGCACATGAATTTGTCGTACTCGGAGCTTGTCAGAAGAGCGGAGCGTATCACCGACATTATATCCGACACCGAGGTAAACAGCAGTGCGAAGTCAGCCGTGTAGATGAAGAACTCTCCGATACCAATCTCGCCGCGAACCGTACTCAATGCGCAGATGTACATTATCACGCCGGAATATACAACCTCTGTCGCTCCGATGAGGACTGATATCGCGCTCTTTCTGCGGTTCACACTGTTCACGAGCCTTTGATTCTTGTGCTTGCAGCTCGTCCATTTTTCGAGTATCTTTCCCGATATGCCGAAAAGCCTTGTCTCCTTTGCCGCAGTTGAGCTGTTCAGGAGGTCCGTGTAGTAGTCCTCGGCGTGTCTTCCGCGGTTCAGTATGCCCTCGGACTTCTCGTCGTACCGCTCTCCCGCAAGATTCAGCGCAAACAACGGAACTGCGGCTACCATAGCAAGGCAGGTGAGCAGAGCATTATCCGGCATTAAGATAACGCAGACGCCGACAATTGTAATAAAGCTCGTCAAAATCTCGTTGAGACAGCCGTTGAGCGACCACACGGAAAAATCGTCGCGTATCACGTCCTTCAGCTTGTCGTAGCTCGCCGATGAATCGAAGAATATCTGCTTGAAGCGCGTGGTTTTCTCCATCGTGTACAGCATCATAGACTCATCAGCCGCCAGAGCCATTTTGTAAAACACCTTGCTTTGCAGTTCCGAAAACAGTCTGTCGCCGCCTTTTATGAGAACGAGCAGCACAAACCAGACTAAAACCGTACTGAGGCTTCCTCCCTCGAACAGTTCTCCTATTCCGCCGAGCATTCTGCCGTTTACAACAGTAGAGACGACATTCACGACTGGGGAGACGACGAGCGCTAGAAGCCATAGCAGCATTTTTCCCTTGCCGTAGCTCCATATCATACGCATGGAGAGCGCACTGTATCGGCAGGTCTTTTTTATTTTCTCAAACATCACCGTTGTCATGACAACACACCTCGCTGTTTCCGTGGTACGACGACGACTGAACCTTCCACATTTCCGCGTATGCGCCGTTTTTCGCGAGAAGCCCGTAGTGAGTGCCGCTTTCCGTTATCCTGCCATCCTTTAAAACGATGACTCTGTCGCATAGCTTTGCCGCGCTCAGTCTGTGCGAAACGGGGACGGTCGTCTTTTCCTTATTGACTTCAAGGAAGCTGTGCAGTATTTCCTCCTCGGCAAACGCGTCAAGTGCGGATGTAGGCTCGTCAAGCACCGTTAATGCCCTATTTTGAAGCAGACAGCGTGCGAGGGCTATTTTCTGCTTCTCACCGCCGGACAAGTCTATTCCTGTTTTGTTTCCGCTTCTGCCTATCACGGTGTCCATGCCGTCTCGGAATGTTTCCTCACGCAGGTTGCCGCCGCCTACGTTTTCCATAGCGCGCCACAGCTCATCATCGGAATAAGTCTTGCCGCATCCGAGCAAAAGGGATTCTCGCAGTGTGGCGTCGTAGGTCAGATAGTCCTGGAACACAACGGAAAACTACGTGTACAGAGAAGACTGCGCAAACTCCGACACTTCTCTCCCGCCGATGAGAATTCTGCCTGACGTAGGCTCGTACAGACCGCACAGCAGCTTTATGAGGGTAGTTTTTCCCGCTCCGTTCAGTCCGATAAGCGCGATTTTCTCACCCGATTTTATCGTAAAGCTGATGTTTTTGAGCGTATCGCTGTCAGTGCGGTTATAGCGGAACGACACGTTTTGAAACTCGATTTCGGGAAGCCGCTCATGCCATTCAGCCGGTATACACTCTCCATGCCGCTCATCAACGGGAAGACGGAGGTACTCGAAATAGTCCTCGATACGCACCGCTCTGATGTTGTTGTCGCTATAGAACCGCACGATATTCTTCACTGCCTCGCCGCACAGTCCGACCGCGCTGAGATAATACGTAAATCCCGCGACGTCAAGCCTTTTCTCCGACACCGCAAAAATAAGCACAAAAACCGGTACAAAATACTGGAAAACGGATATTATCGCGTCGATAAACAGGCTTTTGCGAGAGTATTGGCTTGAGTATTCCTGCTCGGCTTCGCTCCATTTTCCGTGGTAATACTTATGTCTCTCGGCGATGAAGGGCATATTTCCGAACAGCTTTATCTCCTTTGTATAGCCGCCGTCCATTGACATGTTTTTGAAATAGTTCATGCGGCGCACCATGTAGGTTCGTTTTTTGTCAAAGTCCTCGTACTGAGTTCCGAGCTTTGAGTAGAGTATGAGGGGAATCGCGCCGACAATCGTAGTAATCATGATGATTTTCGACATTCCGAAGAGGATAATCGAATACATGACCGTCGTAGAAACGGAGCTTATGAGCTTAAAGAAGCCTGCGATGAACTCCGTGACGGTTTCGGTTCCGATTCGGCCCGCGTTCTGCATTTTCTCATACAAATCGGGGTCGTCGAAAGCATAAAGCTGAATGCGGGAGCTTTTCTCAAACTTTGCGCGCTCGAGCTTCACGGCAAGAGAATCGTTCAGCATTCCTTCGAGCAGTGAGAGCAGTGCGTCCACTATCTTCTGCACGAGCATGACGGACACGACCGCCGCGACAGAGATGAGGATTTTTTCGCCTGTTCCCGCTTCAATGTTTTCGACAAGCGCGCGCTGATATTTTATGAGGACGAACGGAATGGCGACTCCGCAGAACAGGGAAAGGACTCTCAGGAGTATGCCGAGCCTTTGCGACCTGCCGAGCAGCCTGAACATTGCTCCGACGTTGCGAAGATACTGTGATGTTTTTGTCATTGGTATTCCTTTCCCGATGGGGTTATGGTTGTATTATAGCATATCAGCGGGGGTTGCGCAAGGTGGTGGATTGAGTTCACATCACTGACAAAAATACATTCGGAAAAATAATTGTAAAACTAAAAAAGTGTTCAGACATATATAAATCCTCGTATATATTTTAGTTAGATACAGTTTTCAAAAGCTGTTTTATTCGTTATACTTTGTCAAGCGCAAGGTATTCCTGTCGAGTGTTCCATTGAAGAACTGCTCCAACACCGCGTCGAATACAGGTATATCGGGTGCGGCTGTACTGAACAGTGTCATGCATGATCTCAGCTTTTTCGCGTCAATACCTCCGAAAATCTCTTCCGCGCTTTTATCTTTATGGGCAATGACAGCGTCGGTTATCTCGATAAGTCTTGCTTTCAGAATAGGATCGGATAAATACGCCTGTGCCTCCTTTATGCCGGATAATCCGTAATACTCAGATGTGCTGCTTCTGCCAAGTCCTTTGAGCTGCGGGAAGATGTACCACATCCAATGAGACGCCTTCTTTCCGGCTCGTATTTCGGCTAATGCAGTGTCATAGTCTCTGTTCTGTGCTTCTATAAACCTGTTTAAATTGTAATTATTCTCCATATTTTTCCTCTGGCTCCTAAATCTGTTCAAGCACCTCTTTTACGTACTCCGACAGCTTTCTTTTTCTTTCGTCAACCTGAAAACCAAAATCCACAGAAATAATATCCTTCTGCGCCACTTCTCTCAAACGTTTGAGTCCCTCCTCGCTCCATGAATGCGCAAGCTCGGCTGCTATCTTGTAGAGCTGATTACGGAATCCGAGCTCATTGTTTTCCGAAAGATGCTTCAGAATTACCTCTTCAAAATCCTCGGGATTACCGCAATTCAAAATCGTTTCCATCCTGCTTTCTATAAGCTTTTGCTTGTCCTTGCTCTTGTTTTTATTCTTATTGGAAAACAGATTTTTCAGCACATCTATCTCATTTGCGGGAATAAGCTCAGCACCACTGACCGGTATTATTCTTCCGCCGCCACGGCTCTTTTCAAGTGGAGCTCCTATCGCGAACTCAACCGAGCCTGTTTCTATCTGAACTCCCGATTTACTTAAAAGATATGCTTTTATCGCAAGAAGACCTGTTTGGTCAAAATTGGCTTCTATTTTTAAATCTGTAGAGGTTTGATATCCTTTCTTAAAGCTGATAATACCGCGTGCGATTGTCTGGGGTTCTCCCGTTTCCTCGCCGCGTTTTATGGGAATTTCTATGGCTTGAGTTCCTTGTACAATTCGATATCCTTCGATTTCTTTGGTATATGGCAGCTCGTCCCCTGTTGCGATAAGAAGATCGTTCACACCCGCCGAAAGTCCTAAGTACAAATCGTCGTTCTGTATGTGGCGTTTTATGGTAATGCGATTCTGCAAATGATAAATTTCCTTGATTGCGGCATATACTGCTGCTCCGTTTGCAACGCTCAAGTCGGGGTCAGCCGTTGTGATAGGCTCAAGGTCAAAAAACTCTCTTATGCGATCCTTCACCAAATACAGCTTGGACATACCTCCGTTCAGAATAACTGCATCCACCTCAAGCTCTTCACCGCACCTGTCGTAATGACGCGCCGCCTTTTCAAGTACATCGAGGATGGGCGCAATTATGGTATCACGGCGAATCTTCTTATTTTGGGAATAACCGCGGTAGTCCTCAAAGGTATATTCATTTCCGAGGAATCTTTCAAGCATAGCCTCAAACTCACTTTTAGTGATGGTATCGTTATACACCCTTTCATCACCGATAGATTGGGAAATATCGTATGTAGCTTCTGCTTCATCCTTCTCGACAGGCTCGCTGAACCAATCGTCTACTGCATTAAAGAAGTCGCCGTCGGCGGAAGCGTTCATGTTTATCTTAAGCTGCTCAGCCGCAACTGCAAGCATCTTTTTTATCATTGCTTCTCTGCTGCGTATTCTCTGAACTGCTTTAGGCTCATATTCCTTGAATTTTTCCACGCATCGCTTGTAGAGTGCATCAGCAATGGCAGCGTCAAAGTCGTCTCCCGCAAGCTGTGTGAATCTTGAAGCGGCAATTTCAGAAATATTCAGCGTAATGCCGTTATCCGGGTCTCGTTCTATCTCATGGAAAGTCACGTCAAGCGTACCTCCTCCGATGTCAAACACAAGAACCTTTTTCTTTGTTGAAAAATCAAGCACGCTCTCTGCCACTTCACCGTTCAGAATTTTCTGTGCGAGGTCGTAGAGTACCGCGTTTGGCTCTGATATAAGAATCGGCTTCCACGATCCGTCAGGCTCACGAACGTCAAAACCGGCTTTCTCCGCGGCTTTCATTGTTGCTTCCCTGCGCGCAGTATCAAAGTTTGCGGGAACCGTAATTATTACCTGATTTATCTGCTGACGAATCTGCTTCTGTGCAAAGCCTTTAAGATGTGCCAGAATGCGCGCGCTGATGTCCTCGGGAGTTTTGTCGACTACATCCGGAGAAAGTCCTCGTGCCACAGGATTGCCCATCTGGCTTTTTATTGATTTTGCAACTCTTTCGGGGTACTTTTTATATTGCTCTCTCGCATAGTCTCCGACAATTATCTGGTCTTCATAATAATATACACAGGAAGGCAGAGTTTTGGAGCGGCTGCGGGTGTAGTTGACTTTACCTTCAATACCGGTTCCTGAATCCATAACACGATCTATTTCTATCGGGCTAGCTATGATTCTGCCGTCCTTCATAACCTGAGCAAATGAAATTACACTATTCGTTGTACCCAAATCTATACCAATATACATGACTCGACCTCCTGTGCATTATCTGTTGTTCTTATAATCTTCCTGAAGCACCGGATAAGAAATAACGGTATTGCCGAGCTTCCAACCCGATGAGAGAACATTTACTATAACGGCTTCACCTTCTTTTATCGGAGCTTTTCTCTCCGGCAGAGGTTCAAAGCGGCATCCTTGCATTTGTTCAAGCATCAGCTTCTGTGTTGAATGCGGAGCAAATCTGCTTGCCGGAGATATTCCCGCGTCACGCAAAAAGCTGAGAAGGCGATCCATGAACGCAGGGACACCTTCAAGCGAATACGGGAGCTTTTCACCGCTCTTCTTCAGATCCATGCACGCTCTCTTTTGCAGATACAGTGAATCTATAAGAAAACCGTATTTTTCATTGTTGAGTGCGGAGAAGAAAGAGGCGATTTCCTGCTGCTTCAGCTCTTCAAGCTTATCTTCAAAATCAGCGTCAGCGGCTTCCACAAGCTCTCTGTATTCCTGCAGCTCTTTGCGTGCAAGGTACACTTCTCGGCGCAGTGCGGAAATGTCGGTCATCTGCTCTATTTCCCTGTCGCCTTTGCTTTCGGCAATATCGTAAGCGATGCTGTTGAGTATATTCTTGAGACATACTCTGCAATATTTACGACCGAGCTTCAAAATGGCGTCCCTCTCAGCCTTATCAGCAAGCTCGGGAATACATTCAAACATCGCTACCAGAACGATCTGCTCCTGTGCATAATGGTATTTTGCGGCGTCGGAGTATTTTCCCGCGATCATTGCGTTGGCGTTCTTTATCGCTTCTTCATCCCCCGCCATACCGCCATATATCTGCTCTACAACCTTGACAGACCATGCCATAATCTCGCTTCTGACGCTGCGTTCTGAAAGCTTCATGCTCTCGGCGCGTGCTTTGATATCCCCGTCCTCAAGATAGCATTCAGGAATATACGGTTGGACGGTCTTTCGGCACACAGCATAGTTTATCGCAGGGTCGTTCAGATAAGCCCGAATCATCAGGTTTTCAAGCTTTACGATCTTTCGCAGCTTTTCGGATGAAAGCTCTGTCTTGCTTTTCTCATTTACGATATCAAGAACACTTTTTACTATCCGCTCAGATACATTTTTTCTTTTCAGAATATTCATTAACTCGGTTCTCCTTATATGATTTCATAAACTGCTTGATTTTCCGTATAGATCATGCGCTTTAAATTGGGATTCAATCTTTCGTTAATAAGTCCCTCTTCGCCATCCGCGGCGTGAACGACATATACCTGACTTGGATTCATCTGAAAGATTAAATCGACAAGATCCTGATAGTCCGCGTGAAGTGTAAAATCCGAGTTTATCTATGTATAATTGGGGTAGTTTTTCGTATTGTATCCTGTATGTTCAAATACAATAGTCGGGGTTGTTACTCTGTTATCGTACTTCCACTCTTTCAGCGGCTTTATGTAATCCGGCAGTCTGAATGTATCGGAGGAACGCTCATAATACCGTGCAAGCTCCCATAGGTTTGGTTCAAGGTATAACAGACTTTTCGGGAACTCGTTTGACGATATCATTTCCTCAAGCATAGCCAGTATTTCAAGTCCCTTTGTGAGCTGTGAGACAGGAACGACAAATCTGGAATTACGAGACAATGCGCTGTACATACGGTTAGCCACTCTTGACAGTGCGTTTTGACTGTACACTTCATATTCGGGATTTTTAGCGTGTGTTCCGCAGAGGATCATTATATCCGGCTTGATTCCGTGCGGCAGACTGTAGGGATATGTGAGATAGGTATCATAAGCCGCAAAATCTCCCGTATAGAGAACGGTTTTGTCCTTTATCTGAATATACACCATTGCGGCTCCGGGAACGTGACCGGCGTGAAACAGTGAAAAATTGCACTTCTGCCCATTCATGGATTGGAAGCTCGCCTTTTCACGATACTGTACTGTTTGAATGCGGTTCATTATCAGCTCGCACAGAATTCTGTTATGGAACCGCAGATCGTCTGTATCCGCGCCGATATACTCAGCGATTGTAGCCGCCAGCTGATATCTCACGAATTCCTTAGTCTGCTCAGTCAAGTATATACCGGCGTTCTTGCATACTGCCGCGGTATATGCTATGGCTCCCATATGGTCGAGATGTGCGTGGCTGACAAAAATTGCATCTACAGTTTCAGGCGAAGGGATATCGGTATGGTCTGTATAAGCGCTGCCCGGTCTGACCCCGCAGTCAAAAAGTATGCGTGTACCGTACAGCTCAAGGAGATAGCATGACCCCGCCGATATCCGCGCCTGACAGGATTGATATGTTATTCATAATTTAGTTTGTTATTACAAATATATAATTTTGAATTGCTGAAGAGCTGTCAAGAAGTTTTTATACAGTCTCGTACAGTTTAAATTCTATGCTCTATTCTACTAAGCTTTGCAGAAACTGCCACTGTCACTTCAGTAAGCTGTGCCATTACCTCATTATATTTGTTCACCTTACCAAGCTCTTCTTTTACTACATTCATTAATATCGGAGAAGCAAGCACATAGTCGCGGCGTACATCAAAAGCTGTGTCAGGATTAACCATATACCCATCGTTGAGGATACTTATCGGCGGTATCTCAGGCTTAACCAGCTTTTGACTGTTGTTGACAGAACCATATGTCAGCCTATAGTCAATCAGCTCTTCTTTATAGCTCTTTAAGTCATTCTGTTCATCATTAAGCTTTTTAAGGATGTTTTGGCAGTCTTCAAGAGTTGATTTTTCATTTTCGACAATTTCCTGCGCTTTATCTGCAAGTTCTTTTGCTGACATGAGCTTCGGCATATAGTCAGGGGTTCTCCAAATATAGTAGTGTCCGGTTTCATTGCCTGTACTGTCGATTTCCGAATGGATAATGCCTGCCTCGTATTCCGCCGTCTTATAAGCAGCTGCTGTTGCTACTTTTTCCGGTGTTGTCCAGTCTATATCTTTATATATAGAGTAAGGTCTGAGATCAGGGAGATCCGTCTGCCAGTTTCGAGGGTCACCATTTTCGGCTGCTCCTTCATACAAGTGCTTACCTGTTACAGATTTTGCTTCTTGGTATGCTGCGTACATTTCGTCAATCAAACCATACGCAAACATCGGAACACATGGTGTTGTTTTCAAGAAGAATATTCTATTTCTGCTTTCGGAAACTGTGCGAACAGTTGGATTTATTACTTTATATTCTTCAATAGCATCGTTTAAAACAGGAGCTGTATCCGTTGCGGAACAGTATGCAAGCGTATCTGCATGGGTATAAACGCGAGAAGCCTTTGTACCATCGAGCAGGAACATCTCCGAAGCCATATCGTCAAGTTCCTGAATAACCTTGTCGCATCCTGCTTTTGTCAGCATGGGCACATCATCGAAAGTAAGCGCTATGAGGTTTCTGAATATTATAGACATATATTTCGAAATCCACGCGGATATCAGTTCCTCGTTGCCGCTATGCCATGTTTTATATGCATTTTTGTGGAAAGCATAGTTAAAGTTCTCGATTTCAGTACCTATTAAAAGCTGTTTTACTTCCTCGTCAAGTGTGCTGCATAAATCTCTGATCTTGAACATAGGGAGCATAAACGGATCTGAATTTATGTCCTGAAGAGCTGCAATCGCCTGCTCATTCTTCTCAAATACTTTCATTAAATCACAAATTACGTCAGCATATTTCTTGAAGTAATTATTGTACAAAGCAAGAAGCTGTTCCTTTGCTGTAGCAAGAGCTTTGCAAAGATAGTCGTAGCGTTTGTATTCGCAGCGTCTGCTTATATCATTTCTTATCGCATTAAGCAGAATTCCGAATAGTTCATTCTTTTTCTTGCCGAAGGGATCAAATTTGGGTCTGTTATTATATTCGGCACGTGCCTTTTTAACAGCCTTAACAGTCAAATCGATATTGCTATGTGCAGCATCTCTGTTTAATTTTGCTGTCTTTTCAATGCCGGAAATAATGTTTATGATATTCTTCTTATCAGAGCCAAACAGCATCTTAGCCGCATAAATCGGACCGCGCTTGGTATCAAGAACAACTTCATCCAATGCCTTGAATACACGGCATACTATAGATACAGGATTTTCATCCAAATCCATACCTGGCTTCCATTCATTTGTCAATTCGTTGCTGCCATTTTTGAAGTTTCCGCAGATTTTCATCTCTTGCTTATTAAACGGTGCAAGAATACTTTCCGGCAAAACATATCCGCATTCATACTTATCACCGGTATCATCTGTCGGCAATACATCATATACATTGTCAATCACCGGTACGTTAATACTGAATACCAAAACCAGAATCAATGTGCTAATCAAAAATATTGCAGCAATAAGTACTTTGCCATACTGAGCTTCCAACATTAGGAAAATAGATGAAATCGACAAAATCGGAACAGGAAGATAATCGTTAATGGTATATGTATATTTATCGTCAAGTGCATGCGGACCTATTTTTATTACCGATATCAGCACATACGCAAAGTAACAGATTAACAGCGCCCAGCGATAACCGACACAAATCCTTGTACTTACAAATATGACCGGTATTATTGATGTGACTGTCAGCAGCACACTTTTTTCGTAAGCATACCCAGTTCTCAGGTATGGCTCAATTAATGAAACGCTTATAAGCACCGCCAACGACATAATAAACAAGAACAGGAAAGTACTCCATTTGCTGAATAACACTGTAACCATATCAAAATCAAACGCCTCGAGCTGTTCAGCCACCTGTAAATTAAAGATAGCTGCCAGCATCAGGATAAAGCTGAACCATCCCATGCATCGTTTCCCGGCTTTATTTCCAAGCGTTTTATCTTCATCATATACTTTGCGTACTAAATCTCCCATAAGGAACAAAACAGCAAATATTATGTACGCCAAATTTAAGTCCGCATTATCGAAAAGCGCAGCCCAGACAAGGGAATAAAACAGAATTGTAAATTGATATTCAAACAATGTATGGATAAATGGATGCTTAATTAACTTACCTCTAATGATAACAAAAAAAACAGACAGAATACCGCCCGGTACAACAAACGACAAATGTGTCTTACAATAACCAGTAACCTTTGAAAATGCATCTTCAATTAGTGTGAAAAAATTATCTCCGATATACTTAGAATCAAATCCATTCCAATTTTTGATTATGTAAATACATTCGATGAACAATACACTGATCAAAATATAGTATCGAATATTCAAAGTAGTATATTGAAAAATCTTACCGTCAACCCCAAATACATTCTTATACAGAGATACTACAGATAATACAACAAGAATTCCGAGTGCGATCCACGAGAAATTAGACAGCAGTATAAACCCCATGCACAGAAACCATGCTGTCAAATAAATCATGTGCTTTTTTGCACAATCTGTCATGATATTCCTCCTAAACTAACGCAATCACTGAATATACGGTAAACAACAACGCTAATACAACTCCCCACTGCCTTAAATCTTTCAATGTTTTTTTATAATGAATAACCAGAACCAAAACCATCGTAACAGACATAAGCGCGATGAAAACTGATAAAGCTACAGGATGTTCACCCGACAGCGATAAATTATTGATTACAAATAGCATTGCTGAAATAAAAAGCGCATAGATAAATCCCAGCGAAACACATACTTTATTGGCAAAGCTTTTAGCCCTATATAGATTATCAACTCTTCCGCTCCTTTTTTCATCAAGAGCAATTGCACCGGGCTTTGTGTAGTACTCATATGCTTCGTCAAAATTATTATTGTAGTACTCCATATCGCCAAGCATTGCATATGCCGGAGGATAACCGCACGATGCAGCTTTTTTTGCATATTTATTGGTTATATTTAGGTCTTTCTTAACACCAATCCCGTTATTGTACATAAGAGCCAGTATATAGTTCGCTTCGCCTATATCGCATTCAGCGTACATATTCAGCTCTTCCTGTACTTCGGCAGTAAGTTTCTCTGTATCCTTTGCGCAAACAAAACCCATTATTTCCTTGAGTTTTTCTTTGTATATCCGCGGAGGAATATACTTTGTTGTCTTTCTGTCAACAGCATATTCTTTTAAAGCAGAATAGCTTCTCAGAACATTATTTACATTAATGCTATACAACAGGTCTTCAAGAATGTCTCTTGCATCATCGTCTGCAATTCCGCATTTTTCAATTGAAAACAAGGCATTATTAATTTCAATCGCTGTCGGTTCGTTTTCTCCGGAGTTCAAGAGCTTTCTTAGTGTGTCAGATGTTAAAGCCAGTTCCAGCTGCTTAACCTCAACATTCGTAATTTTTTCTTCCGTTAAGCTGGCCGCTAAAACATCCGAAGTATTAAAAATGTCGGCTGAATTTTTTTCAACAATATGACGCAGTGCTTCCGCTCGATCAGAAGGCCACTTCTTTTTTGGAGGATCTATCTTTCCGTTTATTCCATACATAATGTCAACTCCTCTTTTATTTACTTTCTGTTTCAAGACTTGATACCGCTTTAAGCCATGCGTCAGGCGTTATATTTTTATAGGTTCCGCTTTCCGCAGCATTCCCGCACAATATTTCATTGAATTTGTTCTTAACATTATCCGGCAATAATTCCCAACGTTCTCGCGGCATATCATTATCGGTAGTAGTGCTCAGAGAATTACTTACATCGTTTTCATCAAAAATGAAGTGTGGATATTGATGATAATGTTGGAAATAGTATTTATGAGCATTATCATCAGTATCAAATTGCGGATCAAACACAATTCCGTAATTCATTAAGTCCCGACCTTCATACGGCAGTCTGCCAATCATTAGCCTGAACAATAATGCAGTAATTTGATAATAGTCTGTTTTTTTTGTCATAAAACCATTATACATCTCTTCATTGTAAACAAATGGCGGTGCAAATTCAGGGGATATAGCTGCACAGTCTACTTTATCGTATTGGCTGTTACTTCTGGCTTTTCTCAGGTTAGGAGTAAACTTGAAAAACACCTCGCCTGAGTCAGGGTTATAAAGTATATTCCTGATATCGAAATCGTTATAGATATATCCGTTTGAATGCAGCACCGACATTGCCGTCAAAAAATATTTGCATACAGTAATGATAAACGGATTTCTCCAGTCCAATATCTTACTCATACCAGGCTGGTACAGCAATTCTTTAATAGGCTTCAAATGACTATATTGAGCATTTTTATATACAAAACATACCACATATTCAGTTGCGCGCTTAATCTCTATCAAATCAATGGGCCACTGGAATAATGAGTTCGATACAGGATTTTGGATTATATCTGCAAACCACGCTGCTTTAGTTTCAGGCATTGGCTCACTGCTCCTATATACCACAGAGGCACGCAAATTTGTCTCGTTATTTTCTCTGATATCTGTTATTACAAAGTTATCAGGTACCCTAGCGCCATAGTGCTGCATTATGACATAATATATATTGAATCCACTGAGGTTACTGTATATACGTAGTTTTTTCTCTTTTGCCACAAGATCGCCTCTTATTTGTTTTTCTTATTGTCTGTGTTTTTATGCTTTTCTTTCTTTGGCTTCTCTAATGTATCTTCATCTTGTTCTGTATGCTTGCTTTTGCATATTAAGCGTTTAATTAGATTAAGCAGAGGATTAGAATGTTCAGAAGACTCCTTCTTTTTCTTCTTTTCTTCCGCAGCCTTTGTTTTTTTTACCTTTGCAATTTGGTCTTTAAGTATATGAATTGTATATTTTGTTATGGAATCCTGATCATCGTTTTCTTCACAGTATTGTTTACAACTGTCATATATAAATTCAAGATTATCAAGTTCCCACCAAAAGTTGTCAGAATCTATTGCGGTTGCCAAAGTTTCGGGATCGCATAATACACTTGCACGCTTTTGAGCCATTAAATCAATTAAGCCATAATTTAAAATTCCGGCAAAAGTATACCAGAATTGCATATCATCGCAGATTTCCGCCGCATCATTTGCCAAAGCATATTCCAAAATATATTTTGAGAATTTCTGTATATCTTCGGGGCATACCTTATAATTTCCTAAGCAGCAATCTCTTCTGACATATTCAGTAGCCACATTGAATTTCTTATTTCCAACGTCTTTCCAAACTTTCAGAAAATCTGATGACCACGGATATTGTGTGTAAATACTATAGAATTCTTCATATTCAGGAACACGGTTTACATTAAATTCAGAGCGGAAGGAAGCATCATATTCATCAGTGAATTCTTTCCATGATATTTTTACATTCGGATCAATTTCGTTAATTGCTTTCTTGTATGCTGAATATATTGCCTTGAAATTCTTGCCGCGCTTCTGTTCAGCTAAAAGAATTTGTCTGCATTTATCGCAGAATATATTTCTTATATTTTGTATGTCTGCAATATAATTACACTCTGCAATTAGACTGATCATATCATTATAGGAACACGAACGCAAATCCACAAGCTGCTGCGCACTGTCGCAATAATATGAATTTAACAGCGCCTCTCCCTCAGGAGTTTGTCTTAATACCGCGCATAAATCCTTATAAATCCTTTATCTCTTCTATGCAGATCTAATTTCTTAAAGGATGCAGTTTCCGACTTAATCAGGGAGCCGGCTTCATAATTCACATATGCATTATATAAAACATCGGAATTACTTTCCTTAATTCTATCTTGCAGCAGTTTTATAACATTTTCGCTTAATTCAACGCTGTTTGCAATCGCTATGCGAATTATTTTTTCTATTCGTGCTATTATATTATCATTTAGCGGAACCGGCAAAGACAGCCAATCATACAGCAGTCCGCCAATTTCATTTTCAGAAATTTTAGAACTTGTAAGGGTCATAAATGCCAGCCTGAGAGATTCCATTTTACTGATATGAATGTCGCCCATATCTCTCAGGACGTCCTCAAAAGCAGCATAATACTTATTGTGATTTTCAAGCGTCTGAGGTATATGTTCCACATAATATGCAGCAAATGCAAAACGGTCTAAGCGCTTTTCGTATGTTTCGTTTAGAATATTGTTTTCTCCGGTTATTGGGTCAACATATTTGCCGATACCGGGAATATCATCGGTAAATACATACATACTGTTTCCGCCTGTGGGCTTTGCATAAGTCGATGCTGTAACCCTGGTGCGGAGTGAGTATGGTAATGAATGATAGATGATATATAACAGATCCATTGCCATTTCACGAGAACCGTCGGTTTTCACAAAAACAGTTGTCTGAGCAGAAGAGAACAACGGAAACAAAGCACACTTTACAAAATTGACGCACAAATCACGGTTCAACCCGTATTTTTCCATTATGTCTTTTTCGCTGCGGGATTCTGTATATTTCAGCTCTTCCGGAATACTTTGAGTCTCTTCTACGCTGAAATGAAAATTGTCGTCTGAGATATTTAAAATGTTTTCCGGTGTTTTTAATACCTCGTATGAATCATTGAAAATATAGCCGTGGCTGAAAAAGCATGCACGTCCGACTTTATCGGATAAACCATACTTAACCTGAGTTAATCCAATATTTTTACCATCACAAATGATTTTTGTTACTTTCAGAGGACTTCCATCAGCGTTCTTCTTGTTAACGGAAACATCATTCGATTTCTCGCTGTTCTCAAAAAAAGATACCATGGATTGCATAATATTCGCCGAAGTATTGACAACCTGCCATCCGGTCGACAAATTACCGGTGTCAACATGAGCGAAACATGCCTGATAAAACTTTGTACTCATCTGTCATCTCCTATAAAGTTTCCTCGTACCACAATGCTTTTTGTTGGTCTGGATCTAAACCTATCACTTCCGGATTTTTACCTGGGTTAAAAAAGTTTTCGACTTTCTGTCTTCTCGTGAGCTTCACTATGACTTTTTGATTCGGATCACCTCGTAAGGCAGGAAGGCGGATGTGCGTATCTGACTTTATATATCCGAATCTCTTAAACAGCCACAAAAGCGGCTCGACAATTCTGATAGGATGCGGATCTTCAACAGGGTATGAAACAGTTTTCCCGTCTCTTTCTTCTTTCCTTACAGCACAGCCTACCGCTGAGAAAATGAAGTAATTATAATACTTATACTGAGTCTGCAATGCGACGGAAATCGGATTTCTATCCATCATTCTTGAAATTTTCTTTTGAATAACATTATACTGCGTTGCATTAAAACCGGGTTTTGTCTCTCCTGTAACAGGGTCTTCAATGGGAGCCACATCGCGTGTTGCAATGTAGTTTATATCTGCTTCATTCTCCTCCCCCGCGCCCAATGTTCTTGCAAAGAAGTCGCTCTTTGAAATGCAGACTGCCAATGGAATCTCACATAATCCGCGATTTTCAGCTACTATTGTGTTATAAATGGTATTAAGAACAGTTATCGGCGGTGCTGCATCTTTGGTATTATCTTCATCGGCATTTTGATCTCCATAATTATCGATGAAGCCAATCTGTTTAGGTGAAATAAGAAGAATAATACCGTGCGAATTCAACACCCCAACAATAGAGAACTGCTGTGGGTTATGCTTTGTCATAAAAGTAATAGGTACACCAATAACACCATAATAATCACACGGAATATCAGCTGTTTGGCTAACCTCAATTGCGTTGTAGTTATCATATTTCGGATACTTTTCAGGTGAATATATTCTAAATAATGTTAAATCTTCATGACGGCGTTCTGTATCAAGATTCGTGTACCAACAGATATTCCCCATTCTACGCCATTTTTGTCCATTCTCGTCTATCTTAAAATCAGTTTTCTTTTCTTCATAATTATCCGGAACTTTGAACCAGTAATGACCGCTATTACAGCCACGCCACACTTTATCTTTCATAAATAGTGGCAATATTTCTTTATATTTTACAGCGTTTAGATTTCCAATCACTAGAAAATTTTTACCATATTTTATTAGCTATGCCATATAATCTCTGAATAGCGAAAAAGGAGGGTTAGTCACTACAATATCTGCTTCTTTCAGTAACTCAACACATTCGTCACTTCGAAAATCACCGTCTCTGTCAAGAAGTGTCAGCGTATTTTTCTTGTTACGCATAAGGTATTCTACGTCAGCAAAATCTATTCGCCCGTCCCCGTTTTCATCTGCTATTTCTGTTATCTCCACCTTGTATGGCTTACGTCCGCTATCTTGCAATAATGGAATATTGTTTGCAGAAGGTGCAAAAGAAAGCTGGTTATTTTTATCAATATAGCATTGAAATTCATTTCCCGTGACGGGCGATGTTGCATAGCAGGTTGCAATAAGTTTCTTTAATTTCAACGCATTAAAGTTCATTGCAAAGTATTTGAAAAAATTGCTTTCATATGGATCATCACAGTTGCAAAGAACCGTCTTGCCTCTGAAATGCTGCTTGTAGTGTTTCAATTCACTTTCAATATTTTGTCAGCATTTTATGGCGACTGCATGGATTTACTGAATCCGTCGGCAATATGCAGGAATTTTTCACTGACTGTGATTCCGTCCGCAAGTCTCCATGTTTGACCGAGTTTTGTTGCAAACAGCGCGATAAACACATTATGTACCCGTTTTCTTCAAGCTCCTTTATCCCCTGACGGATTGAATCCATTCCGTCTGAAAACAAAGTAGTCAATCCTTTCAGCGTGTAGTCCCAATTCTCGGGCAGGGACAGCATTTCAACGAGTATTCCCTTTGCTTTCGCGGACAACCTCCTGTCCTTGAACACACTGTTTGTTATGACCGTAAAGTCTCTGTTTTTGCTTACTCTGAATACCGGTATTTTTTCACTCCTCTCTCCGGAACGCAAAAAAGGGTAAGTCAAAAAATCAACTTACCCTTCTGCAATATTTAATTTTATCTTTCATGATTCATTTGCCTGCCGTTTCATAGCTTCAAGCTTCATCTTGTATGCCGCAGCTCTTTCACTCGGAAGGATGTTCTCCCTCTGCAAATTTGAATCAACCATAAATATCACCGCAGCATCGTCACTCAGTTCACGCACAATCACCGGCATAGTCTTCCTCCCGGCAAGCTCACAAGCTCGTTTTCTCCTGTGTCCTGACAATATCTCATAATCACCGTCCTTTGTCTTTCGCACAATCGCCGGTTGAAGCACACCGAACGATTTCACGCTTTCAACAGTTTCCATCATAGCTTCGTCCTCCCGTATCTTAAACGGGTGATTCGGAAACGGTTTCAACTTTTCAAGTAGAATATTCTCAACTACTTCCTGCATTCTTCCTCCTTTTACCTCATTTTGAGCATGAAAAAAAGGCAAAGGATAATCTATCAAAAATCATCACTTTGCCTTATGCGTTATTCAATTTTAGACAACAAAAAAGCACCTCAAGTAAATGAGATGCTTTCATTGGCTCCCCCAACTGGACTTGAACCAGTGACACCCTGATTAACAGTCAGGTGCTCTGGCGCGCATACTGCGTTACAACAAATTTCTATTTATGATGTTATTGCGAATTTTAGTCTTCTCTGAATCATCACAACACACCATCAATTAAATCTTCAACCTCTCAAATCAATAATTTCCCAATTAGAATCAAATACTCCTCTGCTCTTTACATAAGTTTTTTCCTGCATCGCTACGCACAGTAACTTTCTGGGTCTGCTCATACCAACGTAGGCAAGTTTACGGCTATAGTCATATAGGGGTGAATTCCCTTGTTTGCCAACACCAAAACAATAGAGAATTCTGCTCAGGTCGGATGCACCTTTTCTGTCAGTTTCAAGATATAAAGTTGCATCATGCGTTTCTCCCTTGACCCCGTGAATGGTGTCGAATATAATTTGGCGTCCTCTTATCGGATCAATCCACACATTCTTTTCAGGCATTTTCACATTACTAATAGTACTGTGTGAGCTTCTTTTGCACAAGTCCAACTAAGTCTTTATCACTGCTAGTATGCGACAAAAATGCTTTCATTTTCTCATCTCCTTATTTGGAAACTAATGTGTAAAATCGAAAAACAAGTGATGTAGAGTTATTTCATTATTATCCGTAGACCTCTTATGCCGAGAAGCGTACTGAGGATCTGCATAACGTAGTTCTCGGGACAAATTGCTGACTGGTGCAACAGTTGCAATTTCAGTAATAAGTTTTGCAACAATTTCTGGGATTTTTCCACTTAATACATACCCGATAATTGCAGATTCTGTTGACTGTGATCCATATCGTCCCGAGGTATAATTTTTTACGCCTGTCTCAACATATCTTTTGATTTTATCCTCTTTGCGGTTATAGAGATTTTTGCATTCAGCACCAAAATAGCTGTTTGAAGTGTTCCAATCACGAAAACAGAAATCAATGGTAGGCTTATATCCGCGATTCTTTTGTAAAGTGGAGTCCTGATACTGGTGTATTGGTCCGATAGTGTTTATTTTCAAAGTAGTAGCGCGATTTTCACTGGTCCAGCCCTGCGATATTTTTCCATACCACTCCTGGGTAATGTCATCTTCAAAAGCATTCTCGGAGATAGTGATACCTGTATCTGCAATCAGGTCATAATATCCCTGCCACAAGGTCAACAGAATTTCATTAACCCCAGAAGGGCCAAGTCTCTTTGCCAAATCATCCGGGACAGATGACGATGCAGTTATATTTCTAATGCTGCTCATTGCATTACCTCCACGCCTTGGAAACATCTTCAAATATCTCATCTGCATCCCTGCAGGCAGCGGAATATGTCCAGTATTTGCGTTGGGACGGCTTAACGATATATATCTTATCCTGTTGGTAAATCCGGAGATTTCTCCTCACAAACACCATTTGTTTGTTATCGACCAGTGAACTGTCCAAACTTGAGAGTATTTCGTTCAATCGATCATTGCTTGTAATAACATTTAATCCTTTATCGCTTTGCCGTCCAATATTTAACACAAGCACAGACAGTGGGGCATTGCCAAAACATAAATCTCCAGATAAGCCTACACTGGTGCCAAAGGTGTTAGTCAGTACTTCTTTTATAGAATGATAATATAGTTTGTAGGCATCAATGCTCGGCTGTTCAAAGGATACTGAGTGTTGCTTGTTCTTAAAATAGTCGTATACATAATCAATCACATCGTCTATCTGGTAGTTTTCATATTCTTTTAGCCGATACATATGGCGCGCAAATTTTTCTGCCTTTTGCTTTTTCGATGGCAAGATTACCAATTCATCAAATATGTCACATGCTTCAGAAATTTCTTCGTCGCTTGGCTTCGGGATTGGAGTTTGCCAGATATCCCCAGCTTCCAACTCGTCTCTTTCTACTAGCCACTTTCTGTTTGTAAGAATGTGATAGTACGAAAACACCCTTGAGCCAATTAACACGCTCAAATATTTCAGCATATTCATATCGCCGTGTACTCCCAGGAGGCTATGGTTGAATACAGCATCATAATCCAGCACTTCTGAAAGAAATGTTCCATTTTTGTGGCTCTGTTTGATTATCAAATGAGGGGCCGCGAATATTTCTCTGGCATTTTTTACAATGCACTCAAAATCATCAAAATCAACGGTTTTAAGCTCACTTGATGAAACATAGTACGGCTTAAAAGTTTTGGCATCTACCAATGGTAGTCCCTCGAAGTCATGACATTGGGTTTTCCTGTTACCTCTTTTAAACCCTTCGGCGGTTGCCATGTGGTTTTCCTCAATAAAAGATACCATAGGTGCGAAAGTGCTTTGCATTTTCGCTATTAATTCAAGATCCCTAGGCGCTCCCCACATTGCAATTTTCCAAATCCTATCGTCATCAATAATGTCGCGGGGGATTCTACATATATCAGTGGGGTCAATAGAAAACTTTCTAACATCTTCAATTGTATATGTTGGCTTTGGTGTACAATAAATTATGGGCTGACTTACCTCTTCTTTTTTAGGCGTGTAGATAATGGCAGCGGCAGGTCCGCTAGCATGGTCAAACAAGAATTTTCTATATACCGACAAATTGATCATCGCTAGGACATTGTTATCGAAAAACAAATTTTCTCTATACGCTCGACTTTTCTCTGATCTGTTAAACAGCAATCCCTTGCTGGGCATAAGGAGACAAATAATTCCGTTTTGCTTGCACAACTCTGAGCACTTGATAGAAAATGCCTGCGCAATTT
>ERZ779861.1343-NODE-1343-length-28220-cov-40.603622_pt1 | contig 28220 bp, 43 predicted proteins | sample MGYA00511558_ERZ779861 | MGnify/ENA primary metagenome ERZ779861 (study PRJEB29588, sample SAMEA2163432) | human gut metagenome | biome: human gut; feature: human-associated habitat; material: faeces | place: Denmark | collected 2008/2010 ...
TTTAATTTTTTTATTTTTAATTTCAAATATTTATAAGAAAAAGAAAAATAACTCTAATGAATAATTTATTTAACACTATAAGTTTTATTACCCATCCAATCGGTAGTAACTTGAATTTGACCGCTTCCTAAAAATACACGACCATTTTTTATTTGGTTGTATTTTATTTGATTGTTAACCTCTGCTTCTTGTCGCAGTTGGTTAACTTTTTTTATTGCTTCGCTAGCCAAATCAATTGCCATACTTGCTAAGGCTGTTACATCTCCACTCAAAACTCTTACACCTAATGTCCCGTATTTAACGGTATCACCAATTGCTTTTGAAACTTGTGTATTACCTGTTGCTGCAATCAATTTTTGACCGCTTTGGATTAAAAAACCTGCTGAAATTGCTTGACCCGTAACTTCTGTTCTTGTTAATGTTCCTGTTGCATTATTTCGTATTGGTTGATTAACATTAGTTCCCTTATTTGCTTGAAGTTCAATAACAACAGGTATTCTAATTTCTGTATTATTTGCTGGCATTAATCAACCACCCCCAACACAATTGTATAAATTTCAACACCATTTTGTTCAATTAAAACTTTATTATTAAAAACGACATTAATTGTTTCATCTTCTCCTTTTTGAAATTTAAAAATTTTTCCTGCTAAATTAATTGTTTTTAAATAATTACAAAAAGTGTTATTTGAATTATAAAAACTAATTGTAATAGTTCTTGTTAATCCATTATAACTTTGTACTCCTTCATCGCTCATGCCATCGCTTAATTGAAAATTATAAAGTGTGTTGTCTTGAAAATTTTGTATTCCCTCAATTTTAACTTTTTCTTCTTCAAAATATATAAATTTATCAACAATTATTGGTAAATTGGAATAAAACACATTACCAACTATTTGGCAAATACTTGTGTATATGCTTTCATTTCCTACATTTTCAACATTTGGAGAACCTATAGTATAAGGTGTGTTAAGACCAAGTTTGTAAGAAATACTATCATCTGTAGTAAAAATTTTGCCATTTATATTATTTACATAATCATTTAATTTGGCAAGTATTTCTTGTTGATAGATACTTTCATACTTTAAAGTGATTGTTGTCACTATGTTGGTGGCAAGAACATTTTCTACTCCAGATGTAGTTCCTTGCCCCGTCTTAATTACTGCTAAAATATCGCCTTTTCTATAGTTCTTGAATGTTAAGTCATTTGTAACAAAAACTTTGAAATTTGAGCCTAAAATCGCCTCTAAATTCGTTTTAAAAATCATTTTAAAATGTTGTTCAAATGTCAAAATCTATCACTCCTTTTTCTCTATAAATTATTGTTTCAATTAATAGCAAGTCTAATTGTTGTTGATATTTGCTGATTTCTTCTTCAGTATAAATTCCTTGAAAAATACCAACAATTACTGTCCTTACTGATTCAATTGCTTTTTGTATCCAATTTTCATTTGGATTTGTAGCACCTTTCCAATGTGGGCTAACCCATGGCTCATTTGTATAAACAGCATATGGTGCGAGTTCTCCACCAATTACTACTTGCCACATTCCGTCTTCGTAAACGCTTTTAATTGCATTTATCGAAAGATTACCTGTATCTTTTGGTGCGTAAATTCTACATGATGTTTCTAGAATTAATGCACACAATTGACTTTTTCTTAACAATTCCATTATTCTACACCAACAAAATAAACTTTAGTATGATTACCTATTTGCTTTGGTGATTCCTCAACATACTTGACAATTCTACTTTGTTTATTGAACAAAATATCAATTTTGTCATCTACTTCAATTTTAGATGCATTATTATCAAGTAAAGTTGTTCTAGTCGTAAATACTGCAGTAAATTTACCACTTTTTAATCCTTCGGCAATTCCAATTGATTCACTTCTTGCATTACTATTTAATACAACTTTTAATGGATACCATTCTTCTAAATGCCCAATAATTTGTCCATCTTCACTTACAATTTTTTTTCTTAATCTTGCATTTGGAATCAACAGCCTAGACCTCTAAAGCAAAATCCATTTGCTTTCAATTTTATTTGAACAGTAGGAGAAATATATCTACTTGTAAGTTCAATTATTGGAATTGACATGCCTGTTGTTAAATCAATTCCACTTACAACAGAATAATCGTCTGTATTTAACGTCCAATACATTTGATCTAATACAATGTTGTCAAAAACTTCTTTTCTTGCGGTTGTTAAATTTTTATAATTAAATGTTGCATTTTTTGATTTGCAATAAGTTTCCACAAGTTCAATTTGTTGATCAATAAATCTTTTTACTTTGTTTTGTTCAAAATTGCCATTTGGAACAACATCATTTAATTCTAATCCATATTTTTCTAAAAACTTTTTTTCAAAATTCATATTTACCTCATTAGAAAAGAGCCACTAATTGTGGCTCATTTTTTATTATTCTGTTTCAAAACTTGCTTGACTAGCACTTGGTTTATGAATATAAACTGCTTTTTCTGCTCCTGGCTCTACCCAAGCATCATGATAAATACCTAAATCAAGTTCAGTCATTCTGCCACCAAATCCTGGAATCTCATCAAAATATTTGTTTTCTTGATATTTAACAAATGCAGCAAATGCTGGTGTTGCAGTTAAAATAAAATCAATTCCCTCACCCAAAATATCATCTGGAACTTGAATTACTTTAGCTTTAGTTGCATCTCCGTACAACGTAACATTTACCGATAAATCTCCACCCCAAGAGCCAGTAGAGATAGAACCAGTTGATTTTGCTGCTTGTTTTAATAATCTAGCCTTTGAAGTTGCAATATGCAAAGTTAAATTCTCTCGAACTCCTAAATCATATAAATAATCTAAACCACTATCTATTGCAGCTTCTATCGTATCTGCTGTTAAAGCTCCTGTTGCAACTTTAGAACCAGTTGCTCCTACAAGTTGTGTAAAACGATATTTATCAACAGATGGAATTTGCACTTCGCGAATATATTTGCGACCAACTGTTGCAATTTCTAAACTTTGTGCTTCCTCTCCATCCATTTTGTCAAGTCTTAAAACGTTTCCTTTATCTTGCGTTAACGATTTTTCCACCCAACTTACATTAATGTTTGTTCTAGTATAACCAGTTTCACGATTATAATCTCCTAAAACTGTTGAACCTAAACTAACTTGTCTGTATTTAACAGTTTTAGCACCTACTGCTACATTTGGTTTGATAAAATCTGCTGTATATGAATACGCTTGATAAATTTTTTCTAATTCTGCATCATTATTAAAATAACGAACTGCAGTTGCTATTGAATTTGCCATATTTTTTTAATCTCCTTTTTTATAATTTTCTAAATTTTTCGAATTCGTCTACTCCTCCACCATCAGAACCATGATGTTCGCTTCCTGCAGATGTTGATACTTGATTAGTAAATAACCAATCATTATCCTTTTTAATTTGAGCAATTTGTTCATCTAACCCACTATATACTCCATCTTTAAAAGTACATTTTGTTAAATCTAACATTCCTTTCAAAGCGTTTTGGTTTCTAGCACCACTTTTAGCAAGTATTGATTCTAAGGTGTAGTTTTTTTGCAATTGAAGAATCTTAGCATCGTATTCTTCTTTTGCTTTTGCATTTGCCGATTGTAATTCAGCAATTTGTTTTGTAAGGTCTTCATTTCCTTTTGCGGACTTTTGAAGTTCGACAAGTTGTGAATCTCTGCTAGCAATTTGATTCTTTAACTCTTTATTTGTTTCATTAACTTCATCAAATCTCGATTTTGGTATAAAATCTTTTCCTTCCGCAAAAAAATAATCTTTTCCTTCAATTTTTGGTGCGATATATTGATTAAAAATATCCTCACCAATTAATTTTTTTAAATTTTCTAATGACATAATTTTCTCCTTTCATTTTTTTAAGTGGGATGACCACTATTAGATTTAATCATTCATTGTTTTTAACGTGTTTACTCACGATGTATAATAAAAGACCCCATTTCTGGAGTCTTGTTATTATTTAGAAGGCACAGGCAGGAGGAGTCTGCCTGAAACAGTTTAATGCCATGTTTAGGGCAAAAAGAAAAGAACGCAAAATAAGCGTTCTTTAATATTATAAATCTGTATAATCTTCAAAATATTTTCTATTTTCTTCTGTCATTGTTATTTCACCATCTTTAATTGCTTTTTCTAGAATTTCAATCTTTTTTTCTACATAGTCTGGATTACCATTTTCTGTTTTTAACATCATTAATAATTTATCCTGTAATTCAGAATAAGAAACAAACATAGAAAATTCTAATGCCAACCATTCTAATAAAGCTTGTCCACCTTCATCATATGCTGTTTTTTTCATCTTTTCATAAATATTATCGCCTGATTTTAAAATTTCATCATTTTTCATTTTTAATCCTTTCTAGAGCAATATCTTTATATTTTTCCAAAGAGTCATACGTTTTTGGAAACAATTTTTTAAATTCATTTAATTGTTCATTTCCATTTTGAACTTTTAAAGCCATAAAATTTGCAAACAATTCAGCAGATATAGTTTCCAAATCTCTAAATCCAGAACCATGTCCCCAACTTACACCATATCCTTTTCTTATATTTTCTTTTGACGTTGCTCTTCCACATGTCATTGCATCTATCATATCATAAAATAATATATTTTTGTTTTCTTCTTCTCCGTTTTTTAAATTTAATGCATTTTCTTTTATTTGCTCATATTTCTTTTTGCTATATTTTTCAGCTTCTTTACTATACTTCATTATTTCTCTAACGTGCAATTTATTTGGGTTTTCAAGAACTTTTCCTTCTTTAATAACACATCCACTTAATTCACTTAATTTAGAATCATACAATTCTTGGGCTAATTTAGAATTATTTGTTTTCCATTCAAAACTTTTTTTCTGAGTTTCTAAAATTTTTGGTGAAATTTTTTCAAATAATTCTTTTATTTTTTCACCTGTATAATCATCAAAAGTTTCTATAGTAAGTGATTTTTTCAATTCTTCAATTGAACCTATTCTACCTAAATAAAACGCTCCATCTTGTTTTTGTGCCAATTGATCTATATAATGTCCTATTTCGTGATAAGCAGTCATCTTACCACTAAATGTATCTGTGTTATTAATAGAAATTGTGTTTCCTTGTTGATAAGCTCTTTTTGATGAATGTATAAATTTTAAGTCTTTATTTTTAGAACCAACAAGATTATATAATTCAGCAATAGTTTTGTCGGTTGTTTGTGCATTTTCAAATGCTTTATTTACCCATTTATCGTCTTTTAGTTTTCCATTAATCTCTATTTGTATAGGTTCTACTTTTTCAATTATATCATCTTTTTTTGTATTGTCAAGACTATTTATTTTATTTTGTTTCTCCTCTTCGCTTATTTGTGTTCTCCATCTATAAAATGCTCTTCCATTCTTGATTGAATATTCTTCATACTTTTTATTTAAATTTTGCCAACTTTTTCTAATTCTTGTTGCATCTTTCGCAAAACCTTGTTGCCTTAATAGCGTTTCTTCGGTCTTTAATTGCCTAATTCTATTCTCATATTGTCTTTGCCTTTGGTCAATTTTATATTCTTTTTGAATTTCTTTTGAAGTAAATTGTCTAGGAGCAGTACTACCCTTTTCATATTCAATTAAATAATGTCTACAATTATAGCCATTAATTATTGAATTACCACCATTTGCATCTAAAGCAATTTCAATTGGTTGATATCTATGACCATCAATTATGCCACTTGTTCCATCTAAACTCCACAATTTGCCTTGAAAGGGTGTACATCTTGGACTAGCGTCGGCATGCGAACTTGTCCATACTAATTTAATGCCATTTTGTTTATATTGTGCTAGATCCATTTGATTTGCTTCATATCTTACAGCCATTTCTACTTTATTTCTTAAACTAATTGCTCTTCCATCTTTTGCAACATATTTTGCAGGTTCACTTGCTAAAAGTTTAACTTGGTCTTTAACTTGCTTGTCATAATTTTTAATTAAAATAGAGCCATATTTTGTGTTAGTAATGCGATTTCTAAATTCTTCTATAGTTTTTCTTTGGTCTATCTGTTTGTTTAAATATTCCCCATAAATTGCCTTTAAATCAATAGTATAGGTTTGATTAGCTTGTGTCATTCCTGTTCCTAAATTATAATGCTTAACAACTTTTTGAATAAATGACTGATTTAAAATATTTGTATTATAATTATATTGATACATCATTTTGTTTGCGGATTGAATTAAACTTTTTTGAAAGGCTCTTTTTGTTGCAGGATCTACAAACTTATTTACATAATTATTGATGACTTGATTGATTTCTTCATTACTTGCACCTTTTAAAACAAGTTGTTTAATTTTAGTAATCGCATCTTGTAGTAATATTAAATGTTCACCAGCTACATTTTGATTGGGACTATTCAATATCTTCGCCATTTGTAAATGTATCTTCCTCTGTCAAATCCATTTGTAATAAAGTTGGATCATCAACACCGATATTATTTTCAAATTTTATCTTGGTAACTTCTTCTAAAATTTGTTCGTCTGTCCAGTCTGGATGAATTTGTCTTACACCATTTTCAATTGATGATAAACCTCCCATTTTCGCATTAGCCCATCGAGTAATTATATTGTCTTCGTTTTCAACAACATAATTTCCAAAATCAAAAGTTATATCAGCATTTTCAAACGATACTTTATCAACTTCTAATCCTTCTTGTTTTGCTCCTGCTGTCTTAACCAACCAATTGTTAAAATTTAAAAGTTGCAAAGTTACTTCTTTTAAAAAAGGTTTCCAATAATTATTAATTTTGTCACTTCTTGTTTCTAAAGTGACTCTATTTCTTTCTTTTTGGCTAGTTTCACCAGCATTAATCGCTTCAAGACCTGTTATACCAAGTGCAAGTGGACTAAGCCCAGCAAGATTAATTGCGTTCGTTAAATACTTTAAATATTTTTCAGCAAGTGATGCCGTTTTATCAGGTATTTCTTGAATTTGAATCTCACTATTTGTTCCTTGGTCCTGATCTCCTGTTACTTTTTGATAATTTGTAATCCATTTTGCAAGATTTAATAATGGTACACCACTTTCATCTTGTGGAATCATATCAGTAGGAATATATCTAATTGTTTTATTATTTCTTGTTTCTGCAACAAATTCAGAATATACCTCATCTAAGCCATCAAAAGTATCTGTTGCGCCTTGATAATCACTTGCACCATAAACACTATCTGGAAATTCATTATTTGGCAATTTATTTGGTTTATGAAAGGCTAGCATTCCTTTTAACCCTTCAAAACGATATTCAGCCAAAATATTACTAGTTTCTGGAATAGTTGTTAATGGTACTTCATTTTCTTTGCCATCTGTTTTTAGTTCATATAATTTATTGTAAATTACAGCATATCCCATATTATCAGTAGTATAAGTTTCTTCATATCGATATTTTTTCATATTATTTTTGTCTTCTTTTTTGTTAAACCACGATTTAAAAATAATTGCTGTAGTAATATCTTTTTCTACTATTGCTTCTGCTTTAGTTAAATCATATGCCTTTATAATTGGAAATTGAGATAGTTTTAAGTCGTAATTAAATTTTAAAAAACTTTCACCACACCATGACTCTTTTACTGCTTGAGCATGGAATTGTTTTAATATTTTAGTTTTTTCAAACAAAGCATCTATAACTTCTTGAGCATTTTCTGTAACATTATTATCTTTTTCTTTTGTAACATTTCCGCTTTCATCTGTTTTATAAACAGTTACTATTGGTTTAAAACCTCCACCAAATAAAATAGTTCCCATTTTATTTGAAATTAATTTAGGAACTCCACAATGTCGTTTAATGTAATTTGATGGGGCATTTAGCCAAAAATAGTTTAAATAATTATTGCTTCCGTTATTATTATAAAAATAATTAATTAGCACAGCATTGCCGCTATTCCAAACTTGATATTCTTGTATTCTTCTCGTAAAAGCATCCAAACCCAAAACATCACTTAAATCGATTGCTTTAGATGCATCAAAATTATATCTATCTCTTAACATTTTCAAATCCCTTTCTAATTTATCTAACCTTTTTCTAGTCATGTAATTTTTTAGCCCCATAATCTTCTCCTTTTATTTCTTGTTTAACATAAGAAAGTAATTTTTTCATATGTCTAGTCAAAGCATATTCAACCGAATCCATTATGTCATTAATAGGATCGTTATTATCTTCTCTTTCTTCATTTTCTTTGCCTTCAACCCATTTTGCCATTTGATAAGCTTGATAGACTTCACGCCCTTCTTTTGTGTTATTAAATTTAATTTTTTTTAATGCCAACAAAATTATTAATAAATCGCATCTTTCCTTAATCGTTGCTTTGTATGAAGATATGACATCAATTCCATATGGTTTAAATGCTGTTTTTAAATCATAAATAAAATTTTGTTCTGCACTATCAACTGAAACACATCTAATATTTCTTCCTTTGTCACGCCAAAAAAGAACTGTATTTATTAACAGTTCCTTTTTTTTGTCATATCCACATTGTTTAAACGAATATTTGTCAACTATTCCAACTTCTGTATAATTGTCTTTAAAACCTACTAAGCTTATTGAATTTAATGCTCTTGTGGAACCTATATCTACTCCTACTACATATTCATTGTAAATAATTTTACTCAAATCATCTATATGTTTTTCTGCTGTCATATAATCGTTAAATATTAATTTTCCTGTTGTTCCTCTTTCCCCTAAAATTTTAATTTTGTAATAATAAGAATCTTTGGGAAAAATTGATTCTGCTCTGTCGATTTTTTCTTTTGTCATTGTTGGATTATCGTACATTGTAAAATGAACATAATAGTATCCTTCAATTTTTTCTACTTGAGACATTTCAGCAATAATACTTGCTGGAGCATTACCCAATATCTTGCAATGATTAATATATTCTTGATATATCCAATGAGTAGGCGAATCACCATTTAAAGTGAACAACATTTTAGGATTATCCACATTTGTTTGTCTAGCAAAGCATTCATCCACAAATTGCTTGTTTGCATTATTGACTTCATCTAGCAAAATGACGCCAAATTCATGCCCATTAATCGTTTTCCAACGTGATTTATTACCAAAACCACACAAAAGTATTTTTTTAATTTTTGGCTTGTTTTTGACGTCACATTTGGCTAAAACATAATAGCCACCTATCTCATCTTTTTCTAAAGAATAATATTCTGGGTAAAGAGTTGTTAACCCTAACTTCGCTTGAAGGATAACGTCTTTAATTGAATTATTGTCTTGAGCTCCGATAAGATGAAATATTTCATCACTTTGTTGAACTAGAAAATGTAGCATTTGGATAACTGTCGTTGTTTTAATTGATCGAATGCTACCCTCAAACGCCATTAACCAACTTTTAGACCGCAAACCATATTCAATACAATCAAGCATTTTATCAGTTACTATTAGTGGCGTTTTCTCTTTCTTCATCAAATCCATTCTTTCGTTCCTCAAGTTTTAAAATAATTGCTTCTGTTGTTCCATTTGTATTAAATTCAACTTGGACTTTATTAGGGTTTTCTCCTAACGTATCTCTAATAAATTCTGCTGCTTTAGTATCCCCATTAATGGCTTTTAACATTTGACCTACTAATACTGCAGATTGATTATTCATATCTTTGGGCTTAACACCTCTATATGCTAATTTTTGAATTAATTCAGGATCTTTTATTTTTGCAGACATCAAAACAGTAAGCATTTCTTGCATTGTTTTTTTAGCTCTTCTAGCTTTAACACTAGCCTTTCCACCTCGGCTTGCTATTTCCTTGTGTTCTGCTTCACTTAACTTATTGAAAGGAATTAAATCTTCCCTAGCCATTATTCTATCAACTCTGCTTTCTTTCCAGTAAAACTTTCCCAACGATTTATAATAACATCACAATAATGCTCATCTAATTCCATCATATAGCATTTGCGGTTTAATTGCTCACAAGCTATAAGGGTGCTACCACTTCCACCGAAAACGTCTAATACTATTTCGCCCTCTCTACTACTTGACTTAATCGCACGGCTGCATAATGCAATAGGTTTAGGCGTTGCGTGGTTGCCCGTTAATTCTCGTTCTTGGTTGCTGGTTCTTTCAAAGTGCCATACGTTGTTTTGGTTATCGTGTGTATTGTCAAAATAAGATCGTCCAGCATAAAAGTCCTTTTTAAGAAAGTCATAGTCCTTTTTAAGAAAGTCATTATTATTTAAAACACTTTTACCGTATTTTCTTAAAGCCTCGTAATTTTCTTTAGTAGGTAATGCAAATTGTGATTTACTCCACCAGTGGTTAACTGTTCGCCCGTCTTTATACCCTAAAGCATTTGCTATTACTTTGTCGCTTTGCCCTAGTTTTTTTATTTCATTTTCTAAATAAACTCTTACCTTATCCATACTTTCACTATAGTCCTCTTGATTTACGCAAAAGCCTTGTACGCTATCACCACCAACCATTACAAATAAGCATTTTTCGTCTGCAACGGGGTACATCCTAAAATCGCTACTTAATTGCCCTTGCCCGTTGCCTTTGTCCCAAGTAATAAGGTTTCTAAATGCAATTAGTTTTTGTTTAATCATTGGCTTTAATATATGGCTGTAAATGTCCATTAAAGGCTCATCCGTTCCCCAACAATACCAACTGCCATTATCTTTTAAAGCGTCAAACGTTAACGGGATCCATTGTTTATTAAACTCTAATAAATCGTCATAATTTAAATTATCGTTTAATACTCCGTCTTTTTCTTTCTTCATACCATAAGGTGGGTCAGTAAATACTAAATCAGCCTTTTTGCCATCCATCAATTTGTCAACATCTTCTTTTTTGGTACTATCTCCACACATAAGCCTATGCACCCCTAATTGCCAAACTTGCCCTTTTTTAACAATTGGTTCTAATTGTTCTGGTTCTTCATAATTATCTTCTTCTGCAATTTGTTCTTCTTTTTGTTCCTCTTCAAAGCCAAATAATTTCATATTTAGACTTGGTAATTTAAATAATTCTTCTTTTAGCAATTCGTTATCCCATTCTGCAAATTCATTTGTTTTATTATCTACTAATCTGTAAGCATTAATTTGTTCTTCGGTTAAATCATCTGCCAAAATACAAGGCACCTCTTTTAAACCTAATTGTTTTGCAGCAAGCAATCTTGTATGTCCACAAACAATAACATTATTTTTGTCAATTACAATTGGTTGCTTAAAGCCAAATTCTTTTATACTTTCAGCTACATACTTTACTGCCTCTTTATTTTTCCTTGGATTTTTATCATATGGTTTCAAAACATCAATTTTTAAATTTATAATTTTCATAATTCCTCCTCTATGCAACAAAAAAAGCACCCATAGGATGCTTTCGACGGATTCAGTGGTCAGTATTTGACCGATACTATTATAACACACTTATATAGGACATTTCAAGGACATTTTAAAAAAATTTTAATAATTTTTCATTTTTTTTCTCAAATTTTTATGAATTCTTGTTAATTGTCTATAAGAATATCTTTCATCATTTGATTTTAACAAGATAATTTGGCTAATTGGTTTTTTGTAAATATATAATTCAATAAATAATTTCATTTCCAAATCATTAAAATTTTGTGAATATTTTTTAAAATCTATTTCGATTTTTTCAATCACATCTTTCAAAATATTACGATAGTTTTCTTTTTCTCGTATTTCTTTTCCTAAATTAATGAAATTTTGATAAAATTCATTAATATCTTTGGATTGCTTAGGTAAAACTATTTTAGAATAGTCTACTCCTGATACATCTTTCATTCCACTATACAATTCCTTGTCATATTTTTGTTTAAAAACTTCAATTTCTTGTTCAAGAGTATCTAATTCTAATTTTAATTTTAAATATCTTTTGTAAAAATCTTCTTTTATTTCTTGCAATCCTTTGTCTTGCATTTTTTTTGTTCCTCCTCTAAATAAACACATTCTTTTATTTTTCTTTTGCAAAACCCATTATAGTAGCAATCTCCACAAATTTTACGAATTGGTTCGGTAGGAACAGGTTTTAAAATTTTTTTATTTTTATACATTTTTCCAAAATTATATTAACCCCTCTAAATTGGTTCTTATTTCTAAATACACTATCTGATGTTCTTTTGTTGCTTTTTCTAAAAATGCTTTTGTTTCTTTCCAAGAATCATAACTTCCTATTGTTAAGTAGGAATTATTTTCATAATTATACTTTTTAATAATATATTTTTTGCTCATTTTTCTTTTACCTCTTTAGAATCATTGCGAATTTTTTTCCTTTGGCTTTTCTATCCATTCTTTTAATTCATTAAATTTTTTTTCGTAAAATGGTTTGTTCGTGTTTTCGTTGATATCTTTATTGTCTGGATTTCCACTAATAAAACAATCAATAGTTAAATCAGCTACAAAAAGATGTTTCTTTAAAGTTTCTAATATTTCTAAATCCTTTAATATTTCACGAAAAGCAACAGGAAATAGTAAAGAATTTGATTTAATTTCTTTAGTAAATGGATCAACTCCTTCGCTTTTGGCTATTTGTTCTAAATATTTTTTACTTGCCAATTCATCTACCTCAATCATCCAAGAAGGAGAAAAGCTATAACGTTTTTTAAGCATTTCTTTTGCTGTTAAACCATCACATTCGTCTACCCAATCTTTACATTGTAAATAACTATTCATACCTTCATACTCAATAAATTTTTCTTTACTAAATACTTTTTTCATTTACTTCACCTCGATTTTTTGTCTCCTTTTTAGTATATTTAGTATTTTTCAACATTCAAAATATACTTTTATAAATTTATTTTTTTCTTTAGTAGCAAAATATACATAGCCGTAATAATTACAGCCCGAATAATCCGTATGTTGCTCTACTAAAAAACTGTTATTTAAGTCGTCTCTATAACTCTTAATTTGATCGTCTGTTAATTCAACTAAATCAGCTTTTTCGAAATCGAACGATAAATCTAAACCCACCGCAACATCTATTTTTTTACTTAATCTGTCAATTAAATATTCGATTTCATCATAGTGTCGCATAATTTGTTCTGCTTCTTTATATATTTTCATTCTTTCACCTCCACATATCGCCAACTTTGAGGAGCTTTTTCGACAACATTTAAGCATACCCATTCAGTTTCACAGCCTTCTTGTCCATTTGTTGCTCTATAATATTCTTCTTCATCTTCACTCATATAAACATATCCCTTAGGACAAGAAGGACAATATTGCATTTTTGGACAAATACATGGCTTGTGAAAATAACTTAACTCTTTTGGCTTATCAAATATTTCTAAATTGTCTATGTACCAAGCGTAACCAACCTTTTCAGGACGATCTTTATAACCTAGATAATTATATAGTTCGTCTTCTGAAATATTTGCTTCTTCTGCAATACTTGTTCCACATTCAAGCTCATAATAATAATCATATCCAACACCATTATTTAGTCTTTCACAATATACTTCTTTAAGTGTATTCAAAGTGAATTTAGCAACAACTTTGCCGTTTAAAAATCCTTTTGGAACTAAACTATATTTATTATGTTGAGTTACCGCATATAACGTATCACCTTTATTAACGTAAGTTAGGTCATATAAATGATGATATTTAGGAGTATTTGAACAATACAAATACACATCTATAGGTAATTCGCATTTAGGCATTGTCTTTCGTATTTCAATAACTTTTTCTCTATTTAATATTTTTTCAAGCCATTGCGGTTGAATACTCATTAATATTGCTCGTTTCATAATTCCTCCAATTTATCAATTAATCCTTGTAAATGATTAAAAGGATTATCATCCTGTGGATCTTCAAAATCTTCTTTGTAATAGCAGTCATAACAATCGTGTATCCAATTTAAAGCGTTTTCTACTAAATCATCTTGAAAAATATCTTTAAGTTCAAATAACTTTTGAAAATCTTCTTTTAAATTGCAATCAAAATTTTTACCATACCTATTGCCTAAATAATAAGCATCATATTCATTTTTAATTTTATTTAACGCTTCTTGATAATTTTTTTTACTCATTATTTCAATTAATCCTCCGATACATAATAATAATTAAAACCATTACGCATACCACCAAAACATAAATTTCCTTGATCGAAAATTAATAACAATTCATCTTCAGTTATGTTTTGAGGCGATTTATAAAGCCTATATTCACCATGCAAATAACAAGCTTTTCTTGAATAGACAATATCATTTTCATCTAATTCTTCCTGTGTAGGATATCTAAAATCCCAATCACAAGTTTTTAATATCTTATATTTTTCTTTTAATTCTTTATAGATTTCCCTATTTATTTTACCTTTTTCCTTTTCGTTTTCGGTAAAAGCCCAACCGTTATATACTTTTTTTTCAATCATTATTTTTCTTCTCCTCACATAATTTTTTTATTATATTTCCACCATATGAATTTTTAGTTATTTTTATAAATTCGTCTACACTATAAGTTTTTTTCAAGTCTAAATTATTTTCTCTAACAAAGTTATCTCTTCCAGCTGTACAACTACCTGTTAATATGTGATGCCACTTATAAAATTCTTCACCGATATATTTATCAAATCTATTAAATTGCTTATTAAACATTTCTATTTTTTCTTCGATGCCTAAATCATCAAAAATCTTTTCTTGTAAATCTGCCACTGCTTCTTTTAAAGTTTTTCCGTGAGCAAATTTATTGTTGCCTTTTGCAACAAAAATTTTTTCTAAAGTTAAATTTTTATTTAGAATAAAACCTTTTGCTACATTTCCATGAATGCTTGTTATAATTGTTGAAATGTTATCAATTATAAATACATAATGATTGTTATATTTAGAAATACCATTGCCATAGCCATAGCCAGAGCCATTGCCATCGCCAGAGCCATAGCCAGAGCCATTGCCATAGCCATAGCCAGAGCCATTGCCATCGCCAGAGCCAAAGCCAAAGCCAATGCCATCGCCAGAGCCAAAGCCAAAGCCAAAGCCATAGCCATAGCCAGAGCCAAAGCCAAAGCCAGAGCCATCGCCAGAGCCATAGCCAGAGCCATTGCCATTATCTACCTTTAACCATTCTTCTATCAGCTTCTTTTCCATTCTTTAACTTCCTCAATTAAATTGGTAGCTTTTTCTGTACAAGGTATAATTTCGATACAATCTAATATTGTAAGTTCTTCAACTGTCACAGTAAATTTGCAATTATCAGGTTTAGTTGTGCCGATTTTAGCGATTTCACTTAAAGAACAAGCTCCGTCCCAATACCACAATCTGCGGCATTCACCTATTTTAACCTCTTGGCCATTTCTTTCTAAAAGTGTGCCAAAAAAGACTCCACTTCTGTCACCTCTAAAAATATATTTTTGATTTTTCATTTTCTTATTTTCCTTTCTTTTTATTTTTTAAAATTTTATGTACTGCTTTACTAATCTTGGCATTTTCTTCTACATCTTCATAGCTAATTATCATTGTTTTTATAGGGCTTACAATAAAGTGTTTTGCTCCACTAGGAATATCTTGGCAACTTCTTATTATTTCAATAGAAGCATTTTCTCTTTTATTTCCATTTTCATCAAAAAGAGAATACAAACCTAATATATAATTTATGTTTTCTTTAGTTGAAATAACAATACTTATCCCAAACATTTTACTATCATCTTCAAATTGAAAGAATACAACATCTCCAACTTTTAATTCATTCCCTAAATCATCTTTTAATGGAGTTGCTTTACCAACTATTCCCAACTCTGTTTTCCCCTCAAAAGTATATTCAATTATTTTTTTCATATTTATTTTCCTTTCAAACTAAATTATTAAATATTGCCATCAATACATTGACAACAATGCTATTGCCTGCTTGTTTATATAATTGTGTTTTAGAATTAACTTTAGCAGCTTTTTCAAAATCTTCATCATTAAAACCCATAAGTCTCCAACATTCTTTAGGTGTTAATTTTCTTATTTTATACGCTAAAATTAAGGAAACTAAATAATTTGGATTATAAAAATCATTTGTTGCTATTGTACAAGCAATACCATCACTGCTATAAATTCTATCTTTTCTTGATGGTTGTAATCCATCTATTCCGTTTCTACCACTTTTAGAGTTCAAACAAATAGTCCTATTTGTATCACCTTCTAATATTGCTGTAACTGTCCCGTGATTTTCTATCACAGTTGATACTAGTCCTTCTATATCAACTATTCTTGCAATTTGTTCACCACTCAAATAATACTTTTCATCAACTTCATCTTCTAGCAAATCCTTAAGTTTTAATTTAAATTCTTGCTTTGGTGGAAATGTGAATAACTTGTTGATATCTTTTCTAATAGATACTGTAAATACACGTTCTCTATTTTGTGGAATGCCATAATCTTTAGCATTTAAAACTTGATAATATGAGTAATATCCTAGTTCTTCCATCGCTTCTAAATATGCATTGAAATTATGAATGTGCTTTTTAGATAATAGATTTTTAACATTTTCCCAAATAACATATTTAGGTTTTAGTTTTTCTATTATTCTAATATTTTCATACATTAAGGATGATCTTGTGCCACTTCCTTTGTCTCCACCTTTACCAAGCCCAGCAAGCGAAAAATCTTGGTAGGGACTTCCCGACATTATCAAATCAACTTCAATGTCTTTATCCCATTTTGTTATATCTTGTGGTTCAAAATTAGTTTTGTTAATAGCATTATAACTTGCAACTGCATATTTATCAATTTCAACATAGTCTGCTACTTCAAAATCAATACCTAACCTTTTTAAAACTGCAGTACATGCTCCAATGCCGCCAAACAATTCTAAAACTTTTAATTTTGTCGATATAAAGTCAAAAATTGTTGTTTGATTTTTCAACCGAAAATTAATTCTACGATATTCATCATATACTGGTTTCCAAATTCTTTCACATTGTCTTTTTTCTTCGGGCAAATATTTACCCATAATATCTAATTGTTCTTGTAAATCTAATGAATAAGGGCATCCTTTACAACCAGTTCTTTTAAAATTAAAAGGTGGATAATATAATTTACATAATTCAATATCATATTTTTCAATAAAGTAATTTTCAAAATCTGTAGAACAAACAAGTAAAGGGTGAAATTTAACAACTTTATCTTTTTTTGTAATTATGCAATTAATTAGATTTGCTCTTTGTCCACCTTCTTCGGCAAGCATTCCAGTCATTAAAATATGCTTTTTGTTTTCTTTTTCCCATTTATGGAAAATATCCTTTTTTAATCTATAACAACACTTATCAGATAACCTTAATTTAAAATTTCGTTCATATTGATATAGTAATTTTTTTGGACAAGCATAGCGAGATTTTCCAGACATTTCTTTATAATAAATATTAGATTTAGCTATACTTCCTTTTTGCCATTCACCAAGTTTTAATGAATGTTCTTTTGATTTAAATGGATATCCTTCAATTTCTAACATTTTCTTAATATTAACATTTGAATTGACAATTTGAATACGACTATCTTTTTGTTCAAGTTTTTTTACAAAATCAACAATATATTCATATTCGATACCTGTATTGATAAACAGACGTGGTATTTTATTACCTGGTAATGCTAAATCTAATAAATAATGCAAAACTGTACTATCTTTACCACCACTAAAGGATAGATATGCATTATTTTCTAAATCGTATTGTTTATTAATAGATTGAATTTTTTCAATTCTATCAATTTCTAATAATTCATTATCTGTCATATTTCTTCATATAAATTTCTCTTGAGCTCCATCTTAATGGCAACAAGTTGTTTAACCTGCACCAATCTACATATTTCTGCCAAGAAAAATCTTTAAGATCTCCTTTGTTCATATTCCAAGTTCCTTTTCAATTGTCATGTTGCCAATCAAAAGCCGTAGTTTTTGATTTTCAAGTTTCAAATTTTCAATTAACTGATTTGCATTAAATAATTCTCTAACCAAATCGTCATTGTATTCAGTAAAACCTAATAATATATTTGGAGTCGTTTCTAACTCTAAACATATTTTTTCTAAATCAACTGTTCTAGGATAATTAATTCCTAGTTCCCAACTGGACAAAGTTGATTGTGATACTCCTAATTTTTTTGCTAGAGCATCTTGTGAAAATTTTTTATTTTCTCTTAATTCTTTTAATAATTCTTTTTTCATTGTTCCTCCTCAAAACCAAATAATTTGTTTAAATTTTTTTCTATCGGTTTTTCTAAATTATCTAATCTTTCTAATCCATTTAAAATAGATTTTTTAAAGTAAGCAAATTTATCATCTATGTTATCTTGCCTTTTTTTGATTTCTGCAATTGTATATTTAATTGCAGATAATATTTTTCTATAATTAAAATGTGTAGCAAGTTCTCCTAAAAAATAGTTATATTCTGCAATATCCAAATCATATAATGAAATGAAATTGTTATCTATTAAAACAGTTGTATAATAATTTAAAATAGGAGTCCCTACTTTTTTTTCTTTAATTGTTTGGTTATCTTTTATCCTTTTATCTTTTTTATCTATCTTATTTTCTTTTTTATTTTGTGTATTATTGTCAACATTAACTAGATTATTGTCAACATTAACTAGATTATTGTCAACATTAATAAATTTAGACATAATTCGGGCAGATTCTGACATTGACGATTTTGTGCATTTTAATGCCTCTTGTTCTTCTTCTTGCGTTAAAAGCCAATATTTAGATTTGTCAATGTTCCTACGTCTGGCAGTTGATATCAACCATTGTTTTTCGATGCTGCTTGATGTAATAATGCCTTTTGCGACGAGGTTACTATCAATTAATTCGCACTCCGCTATTCGGTAAATTACTTCAATGACTCTATCTACTTTAGTAAGGTTTTGTCCCCTTATATCTCGAAAAATAAGCCTAGCAAGAGACTGTACGCTTATTTCGAGATAGTAACCTTCTTGGTACACTAAAGTCAGAATTCGCAGGTATACAACTATTCCTAGATAACCCACTTCCATTATTAATTCTTGGATTTTTGGGTCATCAAAAAATTTTACATCTAAAGGAAAATACGATAGACCCTTTTTAAATGGTCTAGCCATAACAACTCCTACAAATAATTTTTACCAAAGATTTTTATAAAATCATTTGTTGTTTTATTGTTTTTCTCAAGCCACACATTTTCAGCTAAATTTTTAAGTTCATTATCTAATTTTTTATTAAAATGAACTCCATTTTTTGTTCCAACATGATGATGAAAACATAACCATATTTTAAGTCCATGTTCTTCACTTAATTGTCGACAACCTTTGCCAAAAAAAATATGATGACATTGTAATTTTTTTTTAGTTTTGCAAATAAAACATTCTTTTTCGTTTTGTATAATACTATTCATATTTTGTTTGCCCCAATTCTCTTTGTATTTGATTTTCTAAAATTCTAATTTGTAATTTTAGACTATTTATATTCTCTTGATTAGCATTGTAAACAACTTCTGCGACATCTCTTTTAAAACGTAAATTAGCAACTTCTTTAATTCCATAAATGACTGTAGAAATCATAGAGACAGGCATTTTAGAATCCCTTAATTTTAAAGCTTCTTGGGAAAGCAGAATTTTATAATTATATTCTGCTTCCGCAAGATTAGTTCCATTGCTTCTCAGTAATAAAACAGATGCATTCAATTCTCGAATTTTAGTTTGTAATTCATTATATAATTCCATTCTTACCTCCTAAAAAGGAAGATCCAAATCTGAAATTTCAAATTTTTTTAAATCTGCCTGTTCCCTTTGCTGAACATTTTGTGGTTGTTGTTCTTTTTTAACTGTTTCTAACAATGTAATAGATTCCACAAGCAATTCGCTAACATAATGCTTATTTCCTAAATTATCATTATATGTTCTTGTTTGCCAACATCCTTGCAAAGCAATCTTTGTTCCTTTACAACAAAATCTATTTAATAATTCTGCTTGTGCTCCAAAAGCAACAATATTAATAAAATCACTTTCATATTCGCCATCTTTGTTTTTAAACTTTCTTTTTACTGCAATAGTATTGTTATAAACACTACTTCCTGTTATTTCTATTTTTTTGTAATCTCCGTTTTTACAAAAATTACCTATTAAAATAACTAAATTCATTTTATCTTCCTTTCATGATATTCTTTTATCAAATCAAGCCCAAATTTGGCATTTATTGGAATTTCTACATATTTCCTTACATCATTTCGCAAATATATTGCACGCAGGAATTTGGGCTCTTTTTCGTATGAATAAATAAAACCTAATCTGTATAAATTTAATTGATAGGTTAGATATTCTTTGTCAAGAACTGCTGTTCTTTTAATGTCTCCGATTCCTAGTTCTTCGCTTTCTTCTAGAACTAAATCTAGCCTTCCACAAATAAACAAATCTTCATAAGGTACAATAACTGGTAATTCGTTTTCTAATGCTTTAAATTTATACTTATCTTTCAAAAAAAGATAATTTCTAAATTCTTTTAAATATTCACTTTCAAGTCCATATTTTTCAAAAACTTCAATTGCATTATGAAGTTCATTACCTTTTTTTGCAGCAGCTTTTAATACATTTTCATCGACATCTTTATACTTATTTGGAAATTTAAATTTTATTAATTGCGTTACGGAAATACACTTTTTCCCATCGCAAAAATAAGAGTGAGTTTTATCATCATAAGTTAACTCATGATCTTTTATTACCCATTTTTCCATTATTTAATTTTTATCCTAATTGATGGCTTTACAAGATTTATATTTATATATTTGTTATACAAATCTTCATAATCTTTTTTAAAATTTTTATTATCAAAAGATTCTCTTGTTGTTGCTCCAACATAAGTAATAGATAGCAAATCGTTTTCTAATTTTAAAATGCCATTATCTTCCATTGATTTTAAAATAGCCTCTTTTAAGGCTTTTTCTTGTTCTTCGATCTTCTTTACTTGCTTTTCAAATTTAACAAGTTTCTTGACGATTTCTTCCGATAAATTTCCATCTTTTATAATTGATAATTCCATTATTTTATTACTCCTTTTTCTCGCATTTTGTCTAAAATTACATTTGCTTGTTCTTCAGTTAATTCGTTTAGAGCATTGACTTTGCACAAATTGATTGCCCAATTTCTTATTGTTTCGTTTTGGGCAAGTAATATTTGCAATTGATGCTCATTAATCTTTTTTGGTACAGGTTTAAAATTTGGCAAATTGTATGGATTATTTGTATCATCAATATTTTTTGGTTCTTGTTTGATTTGAACCTTTTTTGTATTCATATTTTCATCAGGTGTTTCTTTTTCTGGATCATCCCCTGTAGCTACCATAAATGTGTTCGCCAAATAATACTTTAAAGCACCTGTATAAGCTTTATAACCTGCTTTATCTCCTTTATCTATCCCCTCTCCTGTTATACAAGTTTTTTCGTAAAAACCTGTTTCGCAATCAAATAAAGTAAATTCTAATCTTGGCATTCTGCCATTAGACTGTTTCGCACTTCCTTCAAATGTGTCATATGCTAACTCTGTAAATTTAAGTTCTAACCTTACTTTGCTAAAAAGTTCGGTAAAAAGTTTCTTGTACTGAGCTTCGCTAAAATATTTATAATTATCATATGTATTAATTGAGTCTTTTTGTAAAACACCTTTTTCGGCAAGCATTTGTCTTAAAGCGTTTTTTTTATTTTGTAATTTGGCATTTAATCCTAGCCATTCTTTTATTTCTAATTTTTCTAGCATTTAAATCACCTTTAAACACATCGCATGACGTATTTCCCCATCAATTTCTATAGTTTTTACGAATGGAGCAATTGTCATTTTCATGCCATAAAACCGATTTGCAAAAGCAATAGCTTTAATCGCTTGATTTACTGCAGATGCTCCAACTACCAATATTTCAATCGGCTCTTTCTTGTAATTTTTGTGAATTACAAAACCTAAACTGGTTGGTTTTGTTTCTTTTGAACATTTAAGTTCCATTTTTTCTTTCCTCCTTTAATTTAAAAATTTTGCCTTCTTTTACTTCAATTACTCCTTCTTTGATTTTTTTCTCTAAAAATTCGTAAAAGAAATATCCCATACGATTTAAGGATTCTTCTTTAGAAATCTTGTATAATATTTCAATACCATTATAATTTTCTATTTCCATTTTTTCTTTCCTCCTTTTCATCATATGAGATTGTTTTTTTTATATGTAGCAAAGAGTTGAACTGTGTTCAATTAAGTTTAGCCAAAATACATACTTTTGGGAGAGGGAGCTTGGATAAACACTCTTTGCCAAGACCATTGAGCTAATATGCTCTAGGTTTCGTCTTAATTTACAAAGACTCATCAGTTGGCTTATTTGTTCTATGCCAATTCCATTCATTTAAAACAGACGCTAGGAATCTGTTTGAGGTGATAAAAAAGAAAGATGTTCCTTTCATTTGTTTTTATTTTCTGCCTAGCACAGTTATTTTTGTAAAATGTAATTTTATTTTTTTGTTATTACATTTATGTAATTATTATTTTAAAAAAATATTTATATCAACTTTATAATGTTGAGATAAAATTTTAACTTCGTCAAATTTAAACCTATTAGGTTGTTTCATTTTCTTTGCAAACGCTGTGGCTGTTATACCTAATAATTTTGCAATGTCTTGTTGTGTTTCTCCATGTTCAGCCATTAAACCTTTTAATTTAAATACATTCATTTTATTCCTCCTTAATTTACTTCTTCATTTTCTACATACTCATCAAACGTTTTTAAGTTTTGACCTAAAAAAGATGTAGGGTCTAATAGACTTTTAAATTCTTCTTCGGTTAATCCAAATATTTCAATATATCCCCATTCAAAGCATTCATCGACTTGAATTCCGTCTTCTGTATAAACGTTATACATAGCGTCACCAGCTAAATTTCGCGTATTAAACGCTTGATAGTTCGGATAAAATTTTTGTAAAAATTTTTTTAATTTTTCAATTCTATTCATTTTCTAACCTCCTTTTATTTACATAAATTTTTGATTATATCTTCTACTTCTTCATAATTTTTGCTTATAAGTATGCACTTATAATTGCCATTTTTTTTGCTGATTTTTAAACATTCCCCATCATTCTTTTTAACAATGATACAATCATAACTGTTAAAATATTCAATTTTATTTATTTTTAAATACTCTTCTACTTTTTCCATTATTTAATACCTCCTAATTTTTAAACCAATAACTACGCAACGACTACATTAAAAAAGTGTGCTAAAAGACTAATGCTTTTTAACACACTAAAATTAAATTTATTAAAATGTTCCTTATGAGTTTTCGACAATTCCATAAGGCATTAGGCTATCTGGTCACCACCCCTTTTTACAAATCTGCTGCAATTCGCAAAAGCTTTAGTCGTGATGCTTTTGCTACGATAGGTTTCTTCATTTACTGATACTGACCTATCTTTATCGGTTGTGTTTCGGTAGGTGGTGCGAACCGATCCGCAAGTGTTTCCACCCTTTCTACCAATGCTATAAATCTTACGGCTGGACTTTCAAGCATTCTATTTCCAGCGACTAGGTATCATCTAGTCATTTATTACATTTATGTAATAACACCACCCATTATACACTATTCAAATTACTTTGTCAACACTTTTGTTATAATTTATGTAATTTTTATTGATTATTTTTGATTTTTAATTATAATTTATGTAATTGAGGTGATAAAATGTTTAAAAGAAGAATACAAGAATTGCTATTTGAAAAAAATATGACACAACAAGATTTAGCTCAAGAAATTAAAATGACACCAGCTACACTTTCAAGAAACCTAAATGGATTAAATCCACCAAAGGCTGAAGTGGTTACTGCAATAGCAACTTTTTTTCAAGTATCAACAGACTATCTTTTAGGATTGTCTGATATACGAAATCCAGAAAAAGAATTAAATAAAAAACAAGAATCAGATCCTATCTTCTTTTCTTTATATGAAGAAGTAAAGGAATTAAGTTTAGAACAAAAGGAGGATGTATTAAATGCTGTAAAAATAATAACTAAAAACATAAAAAATAAAAATAATTAATTTCTAATTTTAAATTTTTAGTAAGGGGGGAAGAAAATGAAAATTATTGAATTAGAATTGCAACAAGTTAAAGGACTAGTTTTTAAAATTGATAAAGAGAAATATATTGTAATAAATAAAAATTTATTAAATATAGAAAAAAAGGAAATAATAAAATGTCTTCATTCCCATATCAAATTGAATAAATTTGATTATATACTCATTGACAACAAAATTTTGATTAATGAGGATAAAAAAAATGAAAACAGCAATCTATATTAGAGTATCTACCCAAGAACAAGCAAAAGAAGGATATTCAATACCACATCAAAAAGAAAAACTATTTAAATATTGTCAAGCTATGAATTGGCAAGTGGTAGAAATATATGCAGACGAGGGGATATCAGGCTCTACAATTGAAAAAAGACCTGCAGCAATCAAAATGCTACAGGATGCAAAAAAAAGATTATTTGAGAATATATTAATTTTGAGAGTTGATAGACTCTGCAGAAATACAAAAGATTTATTAGAAATAGTTGAAACATTAAAAAAATATGATGTTAGTTTAAATGCAGTTGATCAACAAATTGATTATAAGACAAGCATTGGAAAAATGACATTAACTATTTTAGGAACATTTGCAGAATTTGAACACTCAACAATTCACGAAAGGACCATGGAAGGAAGAAAGCAAAAAGCAAAACAAGGTATAAAATCATTAGGAAGAAGAGTACCATTTGGATATAACTATATTAATGGTTGTTTTGTCGCAAATTCTGATGCAAAGATTGTAAAACTTATTTTTGAAAAAGTTGCGGATGGATATGGATTTAATCAAACAGCAACTTTTTTAAGAAATAATAATATTCCAACAATAGATAAATTAGATTGGAACAGATTACACATCAAAAGAATTATTAATAATAAAATTTATATGGGACATTGCGTACTAAAACTTAATATGACAGAAGTCGTTGATACAATTGCTACAAACGTGGAACCAATTATTGACGAAAAATTATTTATTCAAGCACAAAAAACAATATCATACAGAACAAAAGGAGTTTTTAGCAAATATGCTTATGATGATTTTATTTTTTCTGATGTCTTATATTGTTCTTGTTGTGGTTGGAAAATGTCACCTAAAAAAACAAAGAGAACAGATCCTAAAATAAATGAAGCAAAACTAGAAGATAGAATTTATAGGTATTATAAATGTATTTATAACATGAGTCATCCGACAAAACAAACATGTTTAAATACTAAAATTTTAAACGCCGAAAAATTTGAAAAACATTTTTTATTATATATGGATTATTTTATTATTGAATTAAAAAAACCTCTAAAATTACAAAAAAAAATTACTTCTTCTCCCACAAATAAAGATTTTTTAGAAAAACAAATAAAAGAATTAACACAAAAAAAATCAAAACTTTTAGATAAATATTTAGCTGGAATAATTGATGATAGTTCTTATATCGCCAAAAATGATGAATTAATTGAAGAAATTAAAAGTTTAGAAAATAAATTAAATTTTAAAGAGGAATTATTAGATAAAGAAAATAAAGAAATTAATGTTGATTTTTTAAACGGATTAAAATTTGTATTCAGTGACTTATGGTCAATAATGAGTAATCATGAAAAAAGAAATTTTATAACACAAACTTTTGAAAAAATTGAAGTAAATCAAGGTAAAATTGTAAAAATTATATTAAGATAAATAAATGGCAAAAATTTCTATATAAAAAAAGGCAAAAGTGTTGACATATTTTAAAAAATTGCATATAATATTATTGCAGATAGATATTTTATGCTGTATACTTGTGGTAGCGAATTAAAGTTTAAGTGATATGTTTTATCATCGCCCACAAGGAGCCACTTTGTGGCTTTTTTTATTTTAAAATAAGGAGTTACAATTATGGATGTATACGTCTATTCAGATGAATCTGGAGTTTTTGATTCTGTTCATAATGACTATTTTGTTTTTGGTGGTATTATATTTTTTGATAAAAAAAACAAAGATATTATGGAAAGAAAATTTATTCATGCAGAAAACTGTATAAGATCATCTCTAAATTTAGAAAAAAACGAAGAATTAAAGGCATGTAAATTATCAAATAAAATTAAAGGAAAACTTTACAGATCCTTAAATAAATGTTTAAAATTTTGTGTTATTATAGATCAAAAGAAAATTTTAGATTCTATTTTTAAGCAAAAAAAGAGTAAACAAAGATATTTAGATTATGCTTATAAAATTGGATTAAAACGTTGCTTTGAATATTTAATTACTTCAAATAATATTTCAGCTTCTAATATAAATAATATTAATGTTTACGTAGATGAACATACTACAGCAACTAATGGATGTTATGAATTACAAGAAGGATTATTGAATGAATTTAAATATGGAACATATAACCTTGAATGGAGTAAATTTTTTCCTCCAATATTTCCTAAAATGAATAATTTAAATGTTACTTTTTGCGATTCCAAAAGTAAAACTTTAATAAGGGCTGCTGATATAATTGCTAATAAAATATATTTTTTAAAAACTCATAATATGCAAATTAATACTAAAGGAAATTTAATTATAACACAATTACCTTAATATTTTATTATTTATCAAGTATACAAAAATATAACTAAATACGATAAAAAATTATATTCACTTTCTAAATGAAATTGAATATTTTTTCTTTTTGTTTCATAGTGCAATACTTGTGAACCATACATAATTAAATAACCTATTCCATATCTAGAAACAATGAATTCACCTACAATTACCCCAACCCAACTCATACCAATATTAATTTTTATAATATTAATTATATTGGCCATATTAGCAGGAATAATGAGTTTTGTTAAAATCTGCCATTTACTCGCTTGAAAACTTTGTAGCATTTTAATTTTTTCTTCTTCTACTTGCATAAAATAGTTGTATGCAGAAATTATTGTCAGTATTAAGGAAATGGATATTGCAACAGTAGTTATTCCCTTTATTCCTGTTCCTGCCCAAATAATAAGAATTGGTGCAAGTGCTGTTTTTGGAAGGGCATTTCCAACAACTAAGAAAGGATCCATTATCTTTGCAAGTATTTTATTCCACCACAAGACTATTGCAATCAATATTCCCACAAAGGTTCCAATACATAATCCTAATAATGTTTCCAAAACAGAGATACCAATATGACGATATATTTCATTTGATTTTATATAATTCACCAATAATTTAAAAACACTTGTTGGTTTGCTAAATAAAAATGAATCTATCCATTCCAACCTTGAAGCAATTTCCCAAAGAATTAAAAATGCTATTAATAAAATGATTTGGATAATCAATACTCGAATGGCCATTTTTCTTTTTTGTTTTAAAAAAGGGTTATTCATTTAATAACCCCCAAATCTTATCAAAATATTGAGAAAATTCAGAAGATCTTCGTTTTTCTATTGGTGTTTTACCATTTGATGTTTTTATTTCAATTATTTCTTTCAATTTAGCTGGTCTATGACTCAAAACTATTACTCGATCAGCCATTGCAATAGCTTCACTTATATCATGCGTTACTAAAAGAGTAGAAACATTTTGATCCTTAATTATACGATAAATATCATTACTAACCTTTACTCTAGTTTGATAATCTAGTGCAGAAAATGGTTCATCAAGCAATAAAATGCTCGGTTTTGTTGCTAGTGTCCTTATCAAAGCTATACGTTGTCTCATTCCACCTGATAGTTCTTGGGGATAATTGTTAATAAAATCTATTAATCCATATTTTTCTAATAGTTCTCTTACTCTTTCTACTTTTTTTTGATCTTTATCCTTTTTTATTTCTAAACCAATTAAAATATTTTTCCAAACTGTTCTCCAATTAAATAAATGATCGTGCTGAAACATATAACCAATATCTCCATCAACAATTATTTCACCACTTGTTGGCGATAATAATTTGGATATAATGTTAAGTAAGGTTGATTTACCAGACCCACTTGGCCCAACAATGGCTACAATTTCACCTTCATTGACATCGAAACTAATATCATCTACTACATCAAGTGCTCCAAGTTCTGTATAAAAAGTTTTTTTCACATTAATTAATTCTAATTTTTTCATACCCCACCTCTTTTCAAGTACACTTTATAATATTAATATTTAGTTTAAATGGTGTAGGCAAATGAAAAGTAATCTTTTTATTGAATTAGAAAATATAAAAATAAAACTCTTTTTTATAAATCATATGATTTTAATAAA
>ERZ779861.1345-NODE-1345-length-28158-cov-10.399744_pt1 | contig 28158 bp, 28 predicted proteins | sample MGYA00511558_ERZ779861 | MGnify/ENA primary metagenome ERZ779861 (study PRJEB29588, sample SAMEA2163432) | human gut metagenome | biome: human gut; feature: human-associated habitat; material: faeces | place: Denmark | collected 2008/2010 ...
GGGTTTTCCCCTGCGCCGAGCCGCCTGTCTGCGTTCCCTGTCTCACACCAGATCCAGCGCGACCTCCATCATGGCGGTAAAGGAAGTCTCTCGCCCGTCGGCGGAGATGTACTCGTCCGGATACACGAAGGAGTCGCTCACCGTGCAGATGCAGAGCGCGCGGCGGCCGGCACGGGCTGCGGTGCAGTACAGGGCGGCAGACTCCATTTCCACGCCGAGAACGCCCATTTTCGCCCAATCCATGCCGGATCCGGCGTCATCGTAAAACGTGTCCGAGGATAAAATGTTGCCGACGCGGCAGCGCAATCCGCGGCGCGCGCAGCTGTCTGCGGCGCGGCGCAGAAGGTCAAAATCCGCAAGGGGGCAGAAGGTTCCGGGCAGGCGGTACTGCGATGCAAAATAGCTGTTGGTGCAGGCGCCCATTGCCAGGATCAGGTCGCGGACGTGCAGGTCAGGTGAAAAAGCGCCGCAGGAGCCTATGCGGATAATCTGTTCCACGCCGAAGAAGTTGAACAGCTCGTAGGAATAAATGCCCATGGACGGCTGTCCCATGCCGGACGCCATCACGGATACCCGCGCGCCGTTTCGACGACCGGTGTAACCCTGCACGCCGCGCACATTATTGACGAGGACAGGCTCCTCCAGGTAGTTTTCCGCGATGAACTTCGCACGCAGCGGGTCGCCCGGCATGAGAACGGTGGGGGCAAAATCCCCCGGGTTGGCGTTGATGTGAGGGGTGGGTGTGTTGCTCATGGCTGTTTCTCCTCTCCTATGCGTTCCGGTGTACAGGGTGGCGCGGTTCCGGATTTCGCTCTCCGGCGCTGTTTTCTTTCGCCGACCTGCTTTCACCATGTACAGTATACCACACCCCGGAAGGATTTGCAAACGGTTTTTCGCTTTTTTGTCCGTTTCTGCGAAGGCAGAACTCCTTTTCGTCATCCGCCGAACCCGGTGCGCGGCGGAACACGCGGAAAAAGCAGTTTATTAACATTTCGTTCAAACATTGTGAATGCAAATATGGTATAATAAGCGCGTTATAGGATGCTGCGCAGGCGCAGCACAGTCTGTTTTCCGGAAATTAACATACGGATTGGGAGGTTTGTTATGGCAGACTTGAAAATGCTGGCGATTGACCTCGGCGCGTCCAGCGGTCGCGGTATCGTCGGTTCCTTTGACGGGGAAAAGATCACCCTGCGTGAGAATCATCGATTCTCCAACGACCCGGTGTTCGTCAACGGTCGGTTTACATGGGACATCCTGCGGATCTTCTTTGAGATCAAGAATTCCATCACCAAGACGGTGATTGATGGGGACGACGTGTCCTCCATGGGTATCGACACGTGGGGCGTGGACTACGGTCTGCTGGATCGCAACGGTCGGTTGATGGCAAACCCCACGCACTACCGCGATACCCGCACGGTTGGCATCAGCGACTATGTAAGTCGGTTTGTTTCCGCCGAGGAAATCTATAAGGTCACGGGTATTCAGGCGATTGACTTCAACACGCTCAACCAGCTTGCCGCAGAGGGGCGCGATGACCCCGATATGCTGGCACGCGCCGAGCAGATGCTGTTCATTCCCGACCTGCTCAACTATTTCCTGACAGGCAAGCGGGCTACAGAGTACACCATTGCCTCCACCGGCATGCTGCTGGATGCCGCCAAGCGCGATTTTGCGTTTGAACTGACCGATAAGCTGGGCATCCGGCGCAGTCTGTTCGCGCCCATTGTCCAGCCCGGCACCGATCTCGGTGAACTGCTGCCTCAGATCAGTGGAGAGGTCGGCAAGAACCGCATCAATGTCCGTACCGTGGCGTCGCACGACACCGCGTCGGCTGTTATCGCCGTGCCCGCACAGGGCGAGGACTTCATCTACATCAGCTCCGGCACATGGTCGCTGATGGGTATGGAACTGCCTCAGCCGCTGATCAACGATGCCACCCGTGCGGCGAACTTCACCAACGAGGGCGGCGCGCTGGGCACCATCCGGTTCCTCAAGAACATCATGGGTTTGTGGATCATTCAGGAATCCCGCCGGCAGTGGAAGCGCGAGGGCAAGGATTACAGCTTTGCCCAGATGGAAGCGTGGGCTAAGGAAGCCACGCCCTTCCGTTCGCTCATCAACCCCGACGACGCCTCCTTCAACACCCCCGGCAATATGCCGGAGAAGATCCGCGATTTCTGCCGCCGCACCAACCAGCCCGTCCCCGAAACCGTGGGCGAGGTCGTGCGTTGCATCTACGAGTCGCTGGCACTCAAGTATCGCTACACCGTGGAGACCATTCAGGAACTGCGCGGCAAAAAGGCGACGGTTATCAATGTTGTCGGCGGCGGCACCAAGGACAGATTCCTGTCCCAGATGACGGCGGATGCCTGCGGTCTGGACGTGACCGCCGGTCCCGAGGAGGCGACTGCCATCGGCAACCTGATGGCACAGGCTATGGCGGCAGGCGAGATTGCCAGCCTTTCCGAGGCGCGGCAGGTCGTTGCCAACTCCTTCGAGCTGAAGCACTATGCGCCCACGACCGAGCGTGGCGCGTGGGACGAGGCATTCGGGCGCTTTAAGGCGCTCCAGTGATACGCTGACAGAAGCCTTCTGCAACCCGCCCGTCGGGCGGGTTGCAGAAAGGCTTTTGCCTGTCCGGGACAGTCGGTTTACGGGTATACCGGACGTTTTTCTTCTGGCTTTTCAGGGAAGTGCTGATTCAGGTAACGCATTTCCGGTACAGCCTGCGTTTTCCGCTGTTGCGGACGGGAATTCCGTGCCGGATCTCTGCGTTGCCCGGCTCTGTCAGCATTTCCTCGGAGCGAAAATTGTCGAATTTGCAAAAAAAGGAAAGGGATTGCGAGTTATGAAAGAGACACTGTACGGCGACCTGAGCGTCATCGGGATGCGGGGCTGCGAAAAGTTTGCGGAGCAGGTGGACGGGTACCTGAAGGAGTGGCGACGCCACGGCGGAGAGGACACGTACCTGGCGCACGCCGTCTGTAGCCGGTTCGGTTCCGGCGAAGGAAAAGCAACCATCCAGGAGTCTATGCGGGGGCAGGATGTGTACATCTTCTGCGATATGTTCAACCACAGCATCACCTACAAGATGTTCGGACAGGATCAGCGCATGAGCCCCGATGACCACTATGCAGATCTCAAGCGCATCATCGCCGCCATCGGCGGCAAAGCACGCCGCATCACGGTCATCATGCCTATGCTGTACGAGGGGCGCCAGCACAAGCGTGCCGCGCGCGAGTCTCTGGACTGCGCAATCATGTTGCAGGAGCTGGTCAACATGGGCGTGACCAATATCCTGACCTTCGACGCACATGACCCCCGCGTTGCCAACGCCATTCCCCTTTCCGGCTTTGACAACGTGACCCCCAGCTACCAGATGCTCAAGGCTATGGTGCGCAGTATGCCCGATGTTGTGTTCGACAAGGATCACATCGTCATGATCTCGCCGGATGAGGGCGCCATGGGGCGGTGTATGTACTACTCCGAAACGTTGGGCGTGGATATCGGTATGTTCTACAAGCGCCGCGACTATTCCCGCGTCGTCAACGGCAAGAACCCCATTCTGGAGCATCGCTACCTCGGTGACTCGCTGGAAGGCAAGGACGCCATCATCGTGGATGATATGATCTCCTCCGGCGGCTCGTTGCTGGAGGTTGCCAAGCACCTCAAGGAGGACTACCACGCGCGGCGCGTCTGCTGTTTCGCCACCTTCGGACTGTTCACCGACGGCTTCCGGCTGTTTGACGAGGCATATGCGAACGGGCTGATCGACCATATCTTCACCACCAACCTGACCTACCACGACCCGGATATCTACGAAAAAGAGTGGCACACCGAAGTCAATATGTGCAAGTACGTTTCCTACCTGATCGACACGCTGAACCATGACACCACCATCAGCGAGCTGCTCAAGCCGGACAAGCGTATTGCCAATCTGCTGGCAAAGCACCGGGCAGATCTGGAAGCGCGCGGCACTCTGAACAAACAGTTGCAGATCCCGTTTGATGGCGACCGGAATCAGGAAAGCAACGACTGACCGACTTACATATCCCGCACGGAGGGGGTAAAGAACTCAAAATGAGTTCTTTACCCCCTCTTTTTGACGTTGGTCGCGCGGCTTCAGGAGTACTCGCGGTAATGGTTGTTCTGTTCGGCTACAAGGCGGTTCCACGTTGCAGTGTTGACCTCGCCGGTTTCCGGCAGGCTGTGAACACGCTGAAAAGCAATGACAGCCGTCTCGGTCGCAGGATCAAAGGAGCCGTTGACAGCCAGCTCCCCTGTATCCTGTCCAAAGCCCAGCAGTGTTTCGCGCAGCAGGTACTGGATGACCGACACCAGCGCGCCCTCGTCACCCGCTGAGACGGTGTACCCAACCGGAGTACGCGGAAACAGATAGAGCGGTGCCGAGGGGGACACAGCCACCGCATTCTGCCGGCAGGCGGCGTGCAGAGCATCCCATGTGGCTGCGTCGGCGACTCCGGTCACGGGCAGACCGTACTCCGCCTGAAAGGCGGCGACCGATGCCCGCGTGGCATTGCCGCTTACGCCGTCCACGGGCGGGGGCGGAATGGCGGGATCCGTACAGGAAAGCGCGCGCAGACAGCGTTGCATTTCCCGGATCGCATTGGATGCATTCGGATGTTGCGTCATAGCAGATATTCCCTTCCGGGGCGATCAGCCGACCGTGAAGCCGGGATACTGCCCCTGATTCAGGCGGTTCCCGACATACAAATCGCTGTACAGATCGGTAATATACCGCCATGTGATGGCGTTGACATAGCCCGTAACCGGCAGTCCGTAGGCACGCTGGATTGCTTCCACAGACGCCCGCGTCCGCGATCCAAAGTATCCGGTCGGGCTGGTGGACGGCACCTCCGGAATGCAGGCAGCGATGTAGTTCAGGTACTCCTGCAGGACACGCACGACTTCGGATTCGTCGCCCTCACGCAGAATAGTCCCCTGGAACGGGATGGTGTTGCCCTCGGTATACCGGACCGGGATGGTTTCGATGATGCCGAGGTAAGCGTCCACGATAGTCTCCCACGTCTGCTCGCCCACCAATCCGTCCACCGACAGTCCGAAAACAGACTGCGCGGCGTACACGGCGTTTTCGGTATCCTCGCCGAAAATGCCGTCCACCGCAATCGACGGAATGCCGTCGTAGTATACGGACAGGAAATCAAGGTAGTATTGCAGCAGTGACACGCCTGTGTTGGCATCGCCGCGCCTCAGCACGCCGGGGAACTGATTACTCACCTCATTGAAGGTCAGTCCCTCGGACTCCAGACTGTTGAGTTGCTTGACCGCCGCATAGATGCGCTCGACGGCAAACCATGTCGCGGAGCCGACAATGCCGTCCTGCGCGAGATTGAAGGTCTTCTGGAATTCCCGGACGGCATTCTCGGTCGCGTCCGCAAAGATGCCGTTCACATAGGGGATTTTCGGAATATTGGGGTAGTTGTTGGATATACGGTTGAGCCGGATCTGAAGCAGGCGGACATCGTTGTTCGCGGAACCCAGCCGCAGCGGCGAGGTGGGCGCGGTATTCTGCACGGTGCCGACCGGCGCATTGCGCACCAGCTCCAGGTCGGAGCCGTAGTAGGCAGTCAGGATGCGGTACGGCGTATACCCCGCGCGTGCCAAATCGACCGATCCCCACTGCGACATTCCGTTGCAGGTGACGGTCGTGCCGTTGCAATACTGCGCGAACAGCGGCTCCACGTTGCCCACTCGCCGGATATAGGTGTTGAACAGCTCGGCGGCGAGCTGCTGGATGTTCTCAAACACATCCCGCCCGTTAACAAAATACTGATCATACTGGGTAGAGTTGGTGATATCGAAATCGTATCCGCGGGTGCGGTAGTAGCCGGTATACACCCGGTTGAGCGCAAAGGATATCTGCGCCAGCATATTGGCGCGGATGGCAGACTCCGGCCATGTGGGGTATATCTCACTGGATGCCACATTGGCTACGTATGTCTGGAAGGGCACGGTCACGTTGGGCGCGCTCTCATCGGGACGTCCGAGATGCACGGTGATGCTTTCGGGAATATAGGGCAAGCCTGTCGGCATGGCAGTTCTCCTCCTTTCCGGATCGGTGCCGGTCACAGGTCAGGGTGTGCGCCCTCCGTGATATCGCGGTACGGCTGACCGATCTTCTCCGGCGCCGACGCGGCAGGCAACGGCACCAGATCGACGCGCTGAATCGAGGTCACGCCGTCAAACAGAGGGATGCGGGTGTATTCCTGCCGGTAGAAGCCGCTCAGCACGACCTCCGCATTGTACAGCGCAAAGGGCAACGGCGCACCGATCCCCGCCTGCTCCATGGATAGCGAGCGTGCCGGGGCAGGAAGTGTCAGCGGATCGGTCTTTCCGTCCCCGCCGCTAAACAGGACTGCAAGCGTATCGCCCGCCTCCCCCGGCGCGTCGAGGGGATTGTATTCCCGTACCGTCACCTGTGCGTCCTCCAGCGGCACCGCTCCGCCGGCTGTTGTAACCTGAAAAATGATGCGCCCCGTTCCGGTCATGTCGGCATAGGGCGGCGGCAGCGGCGCGGGAGACGGCTCGAGGTCGGGGTTCTCGCCCTCGTCAACCGCGGGCGGCTGTCCGCCGTCTGTTTCCCCGTCCGGAAAAAGCGGTTCCTGCCGGTCGGTCACTTCCTCCGGCGGCAGATCACGGGATTGATTCTGCTCCATACATGTATCCTCCTTTTCGCGTGCGGCGGAACACCGACCGACCGTTCACACACCCATGCAATCGGGGCGGTGTACCGCACGTATCGTTTGGTCACTTCCCTGCTATTCTATGTGCGCGCGGTCGGAAGCGTGACACGGCATTGCCCGGACGAGCGACAAACGAAAAAGCCCCGCTCCTTTTTACGGAGCGGGGCAAACGGGCATCCGCAGTTGCGGATCGTCGATTTATCTGGCAGCCTTCAGGCGCGCCTCCAGTGCGGCAAGCTCGTCGTACATAGCCTGCGGCACGTGGTCGCCGACCTGTGCATAGAATTCCTTGATGTTCTCCACATCCTCCAGCCATGCCGCCGTATCCACGGACAGCAGGTCGCGGACGGTGTCGAGCGTGATGCCCTCCAGACCATCGATGCAGATATCCTCTGCCTTGGGCAGGTAACCGATCGGCGTGATGTCCGCGTCTACCTTGCCGGCGCACCGGGCAAGGATCCACAGCACAACGCGCAGGTTGTCACCGAAGCCGGGCCAGATGAAGTTGCCCTTGTCATCGGTGCGGAACCAGTTGACGTGGAAGATCTTGGGCGGGTGCGGAATCTTCAGACCCATCTCAAGCCAGTGTGCCCAGTAGTCGCCCATGTTGTAGCCCACGAAGGGACGCATTGCCATGGGGTCACGACGGACAACGCCGACTGCACCGGCGGCGGCAGCCGTCGTCTCGGACGCCATGATGGAACCGACGAAGGTACCGTTCTGCCAGGAGGTGGACTGATACACCAGCGGCGCGGTGCGGGCGCGGCGACCGCCGAAGATGATGGCATCCACAGGCACGCCGTTCGGCTCATAGAAAGCGGGGCTGAGGCAGGGGCAGTTGGTCGCCTTGGCGGTAAAGCGGCTGTTGGGGTGCGCACCGGAGGTGTTCACCTTGTCCGCCTTGTCGTAGGTGTGGTAATCCCACGGCTGACCCTTCCAGTTGATGGCATGGACGGGCGGATTGTTATCCAGTCCCTCCCACCAGACCGTATTGGTATCGGTATTCAGGCACACATTGGTAAAGATGGTGTCCTTCATGCAGGTGTGCAGTGCGTTGGGGTTGGACTTCTCGTTGGTGCCGGGTGCAACGCCGAAGAAGCCGTTCTCCGGGTTGACAGCCCACAGGCGACCGTCACTGCCGACACGCAGCCATGCAATATCATCCCCGACCGTCTCGATCTTGTAGCCCTGCTTCTGGAACACCTCAGGCGGAATCAGCATGGCGAGGTTGGTCTTGCCGCAGGCAGACGGGAAAGCAGCGGTCACGTACTTCTTGGTGCCGTCCGGGTAGGTAACGCCCAGGATCAGCATATGCTCCGCCATCCAGCCTTCCTTCCGTCCGAGGTAGGACGCAATGCGCAGGGCGAAGCACTTCTTGCCCAGCAGGACATTTCCGCCGTAGTTGGAGTTGATGGACCAGATGGTGTCATCCTCCGGAAAGTGAACGATATAGCGGTTCTCGGCGTCCAGCGTTGCCTTGGAATGCAGACCCTTGATAAAGTCGCTGGAATCACCCAGCGCCTCCAGCACGTTGAAGCCGACGCGGGTCATAATCTCCATGTTCAGCACAACATAGATGGAGTCCGTCAGCTCGATGCCGTACTTGGCAAAGGGAGAGCCGACAATGGACATAGAGTACGGGATGACGTACATGGTACGTCCCTTCATGCACCCGGTGTACAGCTTGGTCAGCTTAGCGCGGCACTCGGCAGGATCCATCCAGTTATTGATGTTTCCGGCATCCTCCTTGGTCTTGGTGCAGATGAAGGTACGCCCCTCCACGCGCGCCACGTCGTCCCAGGTGGTACGGTGCAGGTAGCAGCCCGGCAGCTTTTCCTGGTTGAGCTGGATGATCTCGCCGCTGGCAAGTGCCTCCTTGCGGAGCGCGGCAACCTGTTCCTCGCTTCCGTCAATCCAGACGATGTTGTCCGGCTTGGTCATGGCTGCCATCTCATTCAGCCAGTTCAGCACGTGCTGATTGTTTGTAGGATTCATTTTGAAATTCCTCCTTATTTCGGTGTCTCATTTGGCAGGCAAAGTGGCGTAAGCATCCCGAAAAACCAGATCCCGGTCAAACGCCCTTCGTTACCCAGTATGTATTTTACACCATTGCTTGTCAATTTGCAAGGGGGTAAAGGAAAAGGTTACAAAATATTCACGCGGGTATTACAATTTCAACCAATCTGTTCTCGCTTGGAAGGAGGCTGCATCCGCGCCCTCAAATTCTTCCGAAAAAAGTTTTGCTCTCCCCCTTGACAAAGCGCGCGATCTATGCTATAATACGGCACGTTGCGCATCCCGCACGACCGGCGACGTCCACTCGGTTCCAAACCGGTCAGTCGAAAAAAGAAAAAAGTTTTCCGAAACCTCTTGACAAAGGCGACGGGATGTGGTATAATGAGAAAGTCGTCGGGAGAAATCCCGTGCGGCATGGGAGGGAGCATAGCTCAGCTGGGAGAGCACCTGCCTTACAAGCAGGGGGTCACAGGTTCGAGCCCTGTTGTTCCCACCAAGGTTTCCTTTAGCATGGTATGGCCCGGTAGCTCAGCTGGTTAGAGCGCTGCCCTGTCACGGCAGAGGTCAGGGGTTCGAACCCCCTTCGGGTCGCCACTTTCTTTCCGAGGGTCGGATTGGTTTGGCTTCAGTTTCTTGCTTATGACTGTTTGCCTCTGTAGCTCAGTTGGTAGAGCAGGGGACTGAAAATCCCCGTGTCGTTGGTTCGATTCCGACCGGAGGCACCACAAATGCGGATTTAGCTCATTTGGTAGAGCGCGACCTTGCCAAGGTCGAGGTGGCGGGTTCGAGCCCCGTAATCCGCTCCAGAATTGCGGATGCGAATCGCATACATTCGCATCCGCTTTTTTCAGACTTGTTCCCTTCCCTGTTTCGGTTCTTCCCCCTCCCCTCTCCCCCTCTCATCTTTCATCTCATGGCGCCATAGCCAAGCGGTAAGGCAGAGGTCTGCAAAACCTTCATCCCCGGTCCGATTCCGGGTGGCGCCTCCAAGTGTTCCGGTCTTAAAAGATGCCGGTCGAAAAACCCGAGATTTTCTCGGGTTTTCTTCGTTTTTCGCCGTTTTCCTCACTTTTTCAAAATTCGATTTTAAGCAAAAATAAAAAGATGCCAAACACCGATTTCGACCTACTGCGCGGAATCGGACTGGTGGAACGCTATTTCAGGGCTGTTTTCAGAGAGTGTTTCTCTTAAGAAAACCGCCCTTTTTTCGTTTTTCACAAAAAAATATTGTTAAATTTCTGTGTCTGAGAAAGGAGGTGCTTCGGATCGTCTACATATATAAAAAAGAAGACTGTGACTGCCGCTACTGCCTGTATGATTCCAAAGGAAAATGCAAACTGCAGTGGTGCTGTTGCTATCAGGACAAAGTACGCACGGGGTCCCCTTTACCCCAAACATGAAAATAATAATAAAACGCAGAAAGGAACAACATGATCAACTTAAAAATCAAAACGAATGGTACTGTTCGAAACCTCACACTGCCTTATCCCGGTCAATCCATTCCCGACATTATCGAAAAGAATTCAGTTGCAACTGTATCTGAGGTCTCTGAACCGGAGTCACTCAAATACATGGAAGGACACGAATGAAGCATCAACCTCGCCAAGCGTGCTAAATTACTTAATCCACATCCAACACATTACAAATACCCTATTGACAAACCGGAGAAACGATGCTATAATAGTTATCGATATACATTCTACGATATATATTAAAAACTATTAAAAACGGAAGGATGACAAATATGGCTCCGAAGAACAAGTTTACAAGGGAAGAAATGGTGGCAGCGGCGGTTCGGGTGGTGCAAAAAATGGGCGCTGCGGCTTTAACTGCAAAATCCCTGGCGGAAGAACTGGGCACCTCGACTCAGCCGGTCTTTACCTGCTTCGGTACGATGGATACGGCAAAAGCGGAGGTATATGACGCGGCGGAGCAGGTGTTTGATGAATATCTGACAGAAGGACTGAAGCAGGAGATTCCGTTTTTTGGCATTGGAACGCAATATATCCGTTTTGCCAGAGAAGAGCCAGAGCTGTACCGTCTGCTGTTTTTGATGCGGTCGGACGATAGGGGGAGTGACGCCTTTGCTGCCATGCGGCATATGCAGGAACTTGTCCGCCCTTCGCTAATAGATATTTATTATATCGGCGAACAGGAGGCGGATCGCTATTTCCGCGACCTCTGGCTGGTGGTTCACAGCCTCGCTACGTTGATCGTAACCGGCGACTGCCCCTATTCCGACAGGGAGATTGGGCAGATCCTGACTGGCTTCAGCGTCAGCATTTTCAAGGCAATTAAAGAGATTCCGGGCTTTACGGAGGGGACATTTGACCGGGACGCTACCTTTCGGAGCTTGATACAAGGGAAATGAGCCGTGATTGTGCAGGAGGAACGCTTAATGAAACAAGCCATCGAGATAAAATGGGTGTCCTGTTCTGTCTGCGGCTGAAACACCCGGAAAAAGGTGCGGTCAAATACGCTTCTGCGTTATTGTTTTGTATTCGGCAATAGCGAATCAATTTGTGGCTGAAAAAGCGGGGCTGTGAGAGGTTTACGTCATTGTGAGGAAATGCCAAAGGAAGGAATCTGAATAAAAAATGAAAAGAAGAACAAAAAAGGGTCTTCTGATTGCCGTAGCCACGGTCTGCTGCGTGAGCACTGCTCTCATCGGCATGATGCTCTACGGAAAACATCAGATGAACAAAATACCGGGGCTTACCTTTGAGGAAGCTCTGGCGTATACCACGAAGGACACCCCCGAGGCTACGATCACAGTGGGCATTATCAAGGGCGGGGAGAGTTGGTACACGGTATATGGCAAGGACGGGAAAATATTGCCGGAGGAACTTCACACCTATGAAATCGGCTCCCTGACCAAGACCTTTACCGCCGCGCTGGTAAACAAGGCGGTCACAGAGGGAGAAATCAGCCTGAGCGACACGATAGATCAGTATCTATCGCTCCCCGAGGGCAAGAAATATCCGACGATCAGGGAACTGCTGACCCACACCTCGGGTTATAAGGGCTATTATTTTGAAAGCCCGATGATCGGGAACTTCTTTCAGGGACGTAATGACTTTTATGGCATCACGAAAGAGATGGTACTGGATAAGACGGGCGAACTGAACATGGTGAAAGAAGAATACGGCTTTACCTATTCGAACTACGGATATGCGGTCTTGGGCTTGGTGCTGGAAGCGGTATACGATACCGACTACACGACGCTCTTGAATGACTTTGTTCAGAATGAGCTGGGGCTGGCGGATACGAAAATTTCCGACGGGAGCGGCGACCTGGGAAACAATTGGGATTGGAAATCGGACGATGCCTATCTGTCGGCGGGGGCGGTCACATCAAATATAACGGATATGCTTGCCTACGCGCGGATACAGCTTGAGGACAATCCCATTTTTTCTGAATGCCATAAGAGCCTCGCCGTGATCAACGCTTCCACGGAGGACTATAAAGCCATGGGCATCAATATGGACGAGATCGGGATGGCGTGGATCATTGATAAGGAGAACGGAATCCTATGGCACAACGGCGGTACGGGAAATTATAATTGTTATCTTGGATTTCAGCCGGAAACGGGAACGGCTGTGGTGGTGCTTTCCAATCTTCCACCCAGTTACCGCATCCCTGCCACGGTGCTGGGGATCAAGGCGTTACATGAACTCGGATGGGAGTTTTCAAACCAAGTCGATCAATCGAAATCTGAGGAGATGAAAAGATGAATATGAAGGTGGATAGGAGGAAATGCGGATGCAAAACTTTGGCATGTCTATGCTGTGGTTCTGGATCGCCTATGTGTGCGTCACGGTAATCGGCATATTGCACACGGTATTCAATATTTATGTATTGCATATGAAGCCGATGGACAGCCAGGGAATGGGCGAAGGCTATGAAAAAACAAAGCCGTGGCATCCTCTGTATAATATTATTTTGTTTTCCGTTTTTGGCTATCTGTATATGAACGGTCTTACCGCGCCGACAATGGGCGAGGCGTTGCTGACCGGACTTCTGTGGGCTGGGATCTGTATCGTGTTTGATGTTTTCGGCTGGGTGCTGATCAAGCATCCGTGGAGCCTGACATTCCGGGAATTCTATATTGATTATCAGCCGTGGCTCATGCTGATTTATCTCGCGATCTTTTTAGGCCCAATGATCGGATTTTTACTGTGCCGTTAGAAAGAAAATAAGTAATATTGCAATGAACAGTCAGAGAAATGAATAATTAATAAACCGGAAACTTTTGAGAAAAGGATTATCATAATGAAAGTGATAGATATTGTCGGTGAAAACTATTTTGGCAAATGGGATAAAACAAGAACGGCTTGCAGAGGCATCATAATTCATGATACAAAAGTATTACTTTCCTATGAAACAAGAAATGACCAGTGGATGCTTCCCGGCGGCGGTTTGGAAGATAATGAATCTGAAAAAGCGTGCTGCATACGAGAAATTGCAGAAGAAACAGGTATGGTGGCGGATATTTCGGAATGTATCCTTGAAATCGATGAATATTATGAGGACTGGAAATGGATCAATAGGTACTTCACAGGCAAGGTAATTGGAACTACAGAAATAAAACTGACACAAAGAGAGCAGGAAGCAGGAATGATCCCCAAATGGCTTTCAATACATGAAATTATAGATATCTTTTCGAAACATCATACATATGCAAAGACAGATGAAATGAGAAGAGGAATGTATTTGAGAGAATATACAGCATTAACCGAAATAGTTCAATAAGAAGCAGGAGATGCGTCCATGATTGGAATCTATTTCAGCGGAACCGGAAATACAAAGCATTGTGTCGAAAAGTTAGTCAAACTGTTGGATGTATCTGCTCAGAGTTTTCCGTTAGAACATACACAGATGATTCAAATATTGGAAGAGCATGACATCATTGTGCTGGGCTACCCGACACAGTTTTCCAATGCCCCTATCATAGTGCGTGATTTTATTAAAAATCATTCTTCTCTATGGAATGGGAAAAAGGTCTTTTGCGTCAATACGATGGGGCTTTTCAGCGGTGATGGAACAGGATGTACAGCTCGAATCTTAAGGAAATTCGGGGCAACAATACTCGGCGGTTTGCAGATCAAAATGCCGGATTCCGTCTGCGACAGCAAACTGCTGAAGAAAACGCCAGAGGAAAACCGGGAGATCGTCCGTCAGGCCGACCAAAAGATAGAAGCTGCCGCACGGCAGATCAAGCAAGGAAACTACCCCCAGGACGGGCTGTCCTTCTTTTCCCACCTGAAGGGACTTTTTGGACAGCGGCTGTGGTTTTACGGCAAGACGGCGGGATACACGGACAAGCTGAAAATCAGCGAAAAATGCGTGGGCTGCGGGCTGTGCGTTTCTTTATGCCCCACGAAAAATCTCTCCCTGCGAGACGGGAAAGCCACTGCGGAAGACAGGTGTACCATGTGTTACCGCTGTATCAGCCGTTGTCCCCAAAAGGCCATCACGCTACTCGGGGACGAGGTAATAGAGCAGTGCCGGTTTGAAAAATACGGCTCTGGGGAGTGAAAGTGCATGAGGGCGGAAAGCGGCTTTATAGATAGAGAAATTGGGATGGTAGATGCGTTTTCGGATGAAGACAATGAAAAGCCGGTGTGCTTGCAATTTCAAGAGATGAGTGGCTCACCGGAAAATCAAAAATTTGCGAGGATATGAAAATGGTGTATAGAACACTATCCGTGAATGAAGCAGAACAATTCTGGAGTTTGATGAACCAATTGGATTACTATATGGCAAGGGTAATATAAATTCTCGTTTACACGACAATGACTTACGATATAAGTAGGTACTAAACTGATAAACGCGCCCCGATGGGCAAGGAAGGAGTATATGAAAATGATTGTTTCGGAAAAAGAGCTATGTAAATCGAATAAAGCGGGCTCTTCCTCCTCGAAAAGACTTGGAAAGGCGATAATCGCGCTTCTTGTTATTGTGGCTGTGCTGATTGCAGCCCTTGCGGGAGCGTGGGCCATGTTCGGCACCCAGCTCACGGCGGCCATGACCATCGAGAAGCTGGATGATCATCTGTGGTCTATGGAATATAAGGGAGATTATGGCTTCGATGGATTTCTGGAGCAGGGCGGGGCAAAAAGCGACGCCGAGATGGGAGACTACATCGCCTCATTCCTCTCTCACGGCTTCTGGAAGCCGGACACCTCCACCGCCGGGGGAAACTACGGCTGCTCCACCGTCACGGTGACAAGTCCCGACGGCGCACCCCTCTTTGGCCGCAACTTCGACTGGGAAGAATGTGACAAAATGCTGGTACATACCATCCCAAAAAATGGTTATGAGTCCATCGCCACCTGCAATTTGAACTTCCTGGGCTTTGGGGAGGACTGGAAGCCCGATGGAAGCATGGGCGATAAGTTCATGGCGCTGGCTTCCGTCTACGCTATCTTGGACGGCATGAACGAAAAGGGCCTGTGTGTGGCTGATCTCATGGTGAGCCACGAGGAGGGTGTCGACCAGAATACCGATAAGCCCGACATTACCATTGTCTCCGGTCTGCGGCTGCTGCTGGACAAGGCGGCGAATGTAGAGGAAGCGTTGGAATTGCTTTCGCAGTATGATATGCACTTTTCCCTGGGCCGTGCCCAGCACTTTTCTCTCTCCGACGCTGCCGGGCGGAGCGTGGCGGTGGAGTGGCAAAACGGCGAGATGGTGGTGACGGACACCCCAGTGGTGACCAACTTCTATCTCCACGGGGATGACGGCACCTCCGGCAGCGGCCAGTCCTATGTGCGGTTTAACACACTCACCCAGCGGCGGGATGCGGCAAAGGGCGTGATGACCGCCGAGGAAGTCCGCGCCTCGCTGGCGGCTGTGGCCCAGAGCAACTTCCCCGGCGAGAACGGTGGGGAGAAGACCTGCTGGAGCTGCGTCTACAACCAGCGGGAATTGACCGCCACCTTCTACAACACCGAGGATTGGGCGAATCCCTATGCCCTCTCCTTGGGAGAAAAGGATTGGTGCAAAAAGGGAGAGTGAGGAAATATGAACGAGAGAACATATTCGACACCATTGGGCAAAATCCATTATTGGGTGCATCTGATTTCACCGGACAGGGTAACGTTGGTGTTCCTGCCCGGTCTGACGGCGGATCACCGGTTGTTTGACAAACAAATCGTGTATTTTGAGGGGAAATACAATGTCCTTGTGTGGGACGCCCCCGCTCACGCCGCTTCCTGGCCGTTTGCCTTTGACTTCGATTTGATGGACAAGGCTATGTGGCTGGACGGAATTTTGGAGCAGGAGGGGATCACAAGACCCGTCATCGTGGGGCAGTCTATGGGAGGCTATGTGGGGCAGGCGTATGCGCAGCGGTATCCCGAAAAACTGAAAGGGTTTGTGTCCATCGACTCCGCACCGTTGCAAAGAAAGTATATGACAAAGATGGAACTTTGGTTGCTGAAAAGAATGGAGCCGGTTTACCGTCATTATCCGTGGAACGCCCTTTTGAAGTCCGGAACAAAGGGCGTCGCCCTGTCAGAATACGGAAGGAATCTGATGCGGGAAATGATGCTTGTATATGACGGTGATTGGAACCGCTATGCAAAGATTTCCGGTCATGGCTTCCGGATCCTTGCCGAGGCGGTGGAGCGTGATTTGCCGTATGAAATCAAATGCCCTGCCCTGCTCATATGCGGCGAACAGGATCATGCGGGATCTTGTGTTCGATACAACAAGGCGTGGCATAAAAATACGGGCATACCGCTGGAATGGATCAAAGATGCGGGGCACAACTCCAACACAGACCAGCCAAAGACCGTAAATCGACTGATTGAAAAGTTTGCCAACGCAGCGGGGCGGTATCTATGATTTCTGCTGAAAATGATTTAAAAAACCAAAGTCCGATTGTTGGAAAGACATATGTTTGTGACCGGGACATGATACGGAAAGAAAGAATCGTACTGAAAACAGCTCTGGCAACGTTTGTGCTGTTGCTATTCTTTTTCACGCAGGGCGCGATCGTTGTGATCATGGGGATAGATGGCGTTCCCTCCGCGCTGATCAGGGGCGCTGTTATCTGGGGGCTTGTTGCTATCACATTGGCGTATTCCATCATCCGATACAAAGGAATCTCAAAGCTGGGATTTCGCAGTGCGGAAAAAGGGGCGGCAAAGAGAATGCTTTATTTTTCGCCGCTGTTGCTCATTGCCCTCTTCCATTTTGCGGCGGGAATCGATTGGAAGGTCGGAGCGGCTTTTCTGTTCGCCAACCTGTTTCTGACACTGGGCATCGGAATGGCGGAGGAAATTTTCTTTCGGGGCATTATCTGTGGCCTGTGGCTCAAGCACGGCACCGTAAAGGCGATGATGATCTCCTCCATTCTTTTCGGGCTCAGCCATATCCTGAATATAGCAGGCGGCGCGAAGCTTGGGGAGACGCTTCTTCAAATCTGCTTCGCGCTGGTTTACGGAATGGTATTTGCCCTGATTTTTGCGGAAAGCGGCAGTATTATCCCCTGCGTACTGCTCCACGCCCTGCACGACTTCTGCTCCTTCATCAGCGGGGATGGCTCCGCGCAATTTGAGGTTGTTCTGGGCGCGGTGCAGTTTATCGTATTGCTGGCATATTTTATCTATCTGCTCCGGGTGACTGCACGCAAAAGTGAGAGGAAACAGGCTATGAAAGGCAGGTGAAAAGCGATGAAAAAGTATCAAATCGTGTACTATATGGGAGCGACAATAAGCCTGCTGGTGGGGCTGTGGCACTTTACCGTGCCGTGGATGTTTGGCTGGGCCTCATATATACCATATGAAACGTTGGTGGTCCCCATCAATTATGTAAACCTATGCTTTTCATTTTTGCTGTCTGGGCTAAGCCTTACCGTCATTCTATGGGGTAAAAAGGTATTTGCACAGAACCCGGAAGCGTTCTATATTTACGGTTTTTTGCTTGCGCTTTGGATATTCCGTGTGGCTGTGACGATAATTTATCCCTGTCCGCCGGAATCAAATGTGTGGATGTCTTATGGACAGCTCGGCGGTTCTGTTCTTGTATTCCTTCTGCTACTTGTACCGTTTATCCGGGTGACCTCCACAAGGAAGAATAGAAAAAAGTAAAATATCTCTTTACGTTTTGCTCTTGGCTAAAACAAGATTCATTTCAGGAGTTACATGATGGAATATCCCGTGGAAAAAGTTATCTCTTATCCACTGCTTGCTCTTTTTGTGCTGGCGGTGTTTTACGGCATTTATTTTGTCAAGATGCTGGCGCAGAAGCGCCGCGGCATACGGACGCTGCAAATCAGACAGCGAAAGGAAAAGTCCATTCAAACAGTAGAACTGCTGATGAGCATTGCGACGCTGGGCGTTGTGATTGCGCAACTTGTATCCATATTGTTTGGCTGGAGCTGCCTCCCGACAAATGCGCGCTTTACCGGCTTCTGCACTGGGATGCTCGGTGATTTGATCTTTCTTCTTTCCGTTCTCTGTATGAAGGATAGCTGGAGGGCGGGTATCCCGGATCAGGAGCACACAGAGCTGGTCACATCCGGAATCTATCGGTTCAGCCGCAATCCGGCATTTCTTGGCTTTGACTTCATGTATATCGGTGTGATGCTGATGTACTGCAATTTGTTGACAGTGCCGCTTACGGTGTTTGCCATTGTGATGCTACATTTACAAATTCTGCAGGAGGAACGGTACCTGGAGAAAGCATTCGGCACAGCGTACCGGGAATACAAGCGGCATACATTCCGCTATCTTGGGTGGCGATGAAGGAGAAAGGTTTGTTGCGGATAACAAGCAGTCAATATGAATATTGCGAAAATATATCGCGATTAAGGTATTCCGGAGGAACGATTTATGCAGCTTGATATTAAGAAAGTAAAGTTAAGTAGCCACACATAAAACGCATCTATTTTGACGCATTCTCTAAAAACGATCGGAAGGAGAAAATAAAATAAAAAAAGTACTGAATACACTTTTCATCATAGCAAGTTTAGGTTTGATCGCAGCGGGTGCAATCTTCCTGTGCGTCAGCATTTTCGATGGAAATGAGACCACGATGCCATTGGTGATCGCATTGGCGTGTATATTGCTATCAAACCTTTTTTATGTGATTCGGATGAATATGGATAAGAAATGGCAACGCAATCATGTTCGATCAAACCAAATCTGAATTCGGAAAGGGAACCATTATGAAACAGCAAAAACTATTCGGCATCGTCATGACCGTCTGCGCCCTCCTGCTGATCCTTGCCGGGTGCGCACCCAGCTTTGAGGGAAACAGGATAAAGAATGCGGATTCCTACCGGTTAGATATCAAAACCATGAACTGCACAGACACGCACACGCTGGAGCTGAAGCATGGTGACACGCTCAAAATTATATTCGAGACGGTGCAAGGGTCGCTGGAGATGAAGATCACGGCGCCGGATGGGACTGCGCTCTATCAGGGAGACGGAACCGTGACGGAATTCACTGTAACGGCGCCTTTGGACGGTCCCTACGCGATTGTTGTCGTGGGGCAGAAGGCAAAGGGCAACATCAACATTGATGTGGAAAGAGTCACGCGCGGCGAGGGCGAAATGGAAAAAGGCGGAGAAGATGAGATTGAAGCGAGCTATCCGGGAGCGGATGCGGTGGAGCTTTTGAATCATCGCGGGGATACGACAACGGTATATAAATCGGCTGGCGGCACCAATATTCCATTTTACCTATAAACGGTACGGATATCCGGACCGGCGATGACGGGGTGGAGTGGAATGAGACGGTGGAATAAGGGAGACAATTCAAATGGCGAATATCGTTATTTTGACACGAATGCAATTTCCGGCTACCATTGACGGATCGGGTGTTATGCATTTTGTTTCCGGTCTGCTTATGGGAATGTCGGTTGGCGAAATACTCTCCCGCATGATAGTGATCGGGAAGAAACTCATGCAGAAATAACAGATTAGAACCTGTATCAAAAGCACAAAAAGGCTCCGGCATCTGCTCTCACAGATACCGGAGCCGTATTTATGCAAATCATTCAATCGCAATTTTGCTCTCAGAAGCAAGTTTCTTCTGATCCACCTTGGGCAGAACGACCGACAAAACGCCGGATTCGTATTTTGCCTTGACATCCTCGGGCTTTACATTGCCGACATAGAAGCTACGTGAGCAAACGCCTGCGTAACGCTCCTGACGGAGAATGCGTCCTTTCTTGTCCTCTTCCTTCTTGTCAAGACCTTTTTCTGCGCTGACGGTCAAATACCCGTCCTTGATATCAAGGCTGATCTCATCCTTCTTGAAGCCCGGCAAATCAACGGAGAGCTCATAGCTGTCATCCATCTCACGAATATCGGTCTTCAACAGATTTCTTGCGTTCTTTCCGTAAAGCGGATTGTGTGCGCCAAAGAAGCTCTCATCAAAGAAATCATCTAACATATTCTCACCAAAAATGCTCGGTACCATAATAAATCCCTCCATTTATATAAACTATTTTTATTTTCAGCGTTCCGCGGTCAGCCCGCGTTAACGCACTGTTTTCGCTTCGCCCTTCGGGCTACATTGTCAAAGCACCCATCGGAACCACTCCGTTTCCTTTTTTCTTTTACACCTATATTGTATTCGTTTTCTCTTGAAAAAACAATGTTTTAGTGATATAATAAATGCAGATATAGTTGTGCTTGCAGCACAATAATCATTGAAAGAAGGTGAAAACTTGTCTCAACCGCAATGGCAATCCGGAGATATAACAGCTCTGATCACAGAATTTTTTGAACAGGATGATCTACATCAGCTTGCGCTTGATGTCGGCATTTTTTTTGGACTGTCCTCTGCTTGTTCTCGACGATGCTTATCGTGTCGTGGCACATTTCTGCCCCGCCGGGTTTTCCGACCCGTTGTTCCGTGACGCAGTTTCACAAGGTGCAATCACTTATGAGTCAAGTGCGGCCATCAGTAAAAGCCCGGCGCTCAACAAAGGATGTGCCGATATGATCAAATTGGGAGAAAGTCCCTTTCGCCGGCGTTTTGCACCGCTCATCTGTACCGGTGTCCGGCTCGGATATCTTGTCTGCGTGGACACGGATGGCCATTTTCAAAAAATTCAGGAGGCAGTCTGGCAACAAATTGACATGATCCTCGCAAAACAGCTTTTTATCGAAACAAGCCGTCAGAACAAGCCGTTTGAAACGACCGAAGATATTATGATGCATTTGCTTGACGGAGGATTTCCGTCCGCCTCCTATTTTCGGCTCCGGGCAGCAGGCACTTATCTTGCGGACTTTCATCCGTCCGCTTTTGCATTGATGGATCTGACTGCTTACCACAGTCGGTATCCCGGGGTGCATCACCTGAAAGAAGAAATCGGTGAACGTTTTCCGGATTCTCATTCCTTTCTCTACAAGGGTGACGTATTTCTGTTTCTGCATAGAGGCAGTGATGTAGATATATTCACAGAACTGGCAAAAGAATTCGATTTGAAGGTAATTGTTTCAGAGGCGATTCGCGATCTGTATGACCTTCCGTCACTTTACCGCGCCGCACACGATGCGTTGGATATGATTGTGGGAAGCAATTATCACGGTGAAAACGTCTCTTCTGTGGCGCAATTGCGGACGCCGTTGCTTCTTAAAAATCTGGAATCCCGCAATGATCTTATCTCACCGGAGCTCAGAGCGCTCGCCGAACACGACCGAAAAAAAGGAACGCAATACTGTGAAACGCTGTACTTTTATCTGATTTACAGCCGCTCGCTCAAAAAGACCTGCGACGCATTGTTTACCCACCGCAACACAGTTCTGTATCGTATCGAAAGAATACGGGATGACTTTCTTATCCCGCTGGACGATTCGGAACGGCACGTCGAGTTGCTGTTTGGCGTAGCGATTCTGCTGTTTCAAAATGAAGGTGCGGAATTCTTTTTGCGGACAATGCCGCAAACGGATGATGAATACTAATTTATTAAATAAGGGGAAGAAATTATGAAGGAAAACAGAAAGTTATTACAGGAAGTACTGAATGAGATCCGACAAGATATGACAGATGAGGAGGTTCTGAATCTTTTGTCGGACAGTAAAATTTCCGTCAGTCCCGAAAAGGAAAAGGAAAAATACACACTCGGGCAACGGGCAGCTGACACCATTGCGAAATTTGCGGGCAGCTGGGCGTTTATATTTTCGTTTGCAGGTGTGCTGGTTCTGTGGATGGTCATCAACGCAATTCTTGCGACAAAAGCGTTTGACCCATATCCGTTTATTCTTCTGAATCTTGTCTTGTCCTGTGTTGCAGCCATTCAGGCACCGCTGATTATGATGAGTCAGAACCGTCAGGAGGAAAAAGACCGTCGTCGTGCGGAAAACGATTATAAGGTCAACCTGAAAACCGAGATCATGATTGAGGATCTTTACGATAAAGTGAACGCGATCCTTGCCAAACAGTCGCAAATTGAGAAACTGTTGACGGAGAAAAAGACGGAAGACGAGGAAACAAAGAAATAAAATATCGGCAAATCAAAAAGTCGGGAAGTGCGAACATGATGTGGTTGTGTTTCATTACCCAAAATATAAGGATTTGATTATCTGACGATAATCACAGATGATTTCCGGTTTGCTGAGATCCTTGCGAAGCATCTTTTAAGACCATAACAGCCAAGTATAAGCCTTTCAAAAGATATTTGAGGCAAAAAGCCCGATCCCACAAGGGATTTCGGGCTTTTTTCGTGCTCTCAAAAATGTAAAAATAAAAAGATATTTTTCTCCGGGTTCGACCTTAGCGATCTTTTGTATTTCGCCACAAATATTCAAAAGCAGAAGCGGTTTTTCTTTGATTTCCGCTTCTGCTTTGAGGTTATGGTCATTTTATACGAAAAACACACAGAAACTTCTCCTTCGAGTCGCTATGTCTTGCTTGACAATATGTACAAAAAATGATATAATTTCGTTACAAGTATAATTAAAACGTATTTTACCCGAAATTCCGCACTTATGCCGCAAAAATCAAAAAGACTGCCGCAAATGCGACAGTCAGATTGTGCACTCCTGTGCAGTCGGCGGAGCCGACGATTTCGAGATCATCTCTTATTCGAGATAATCTCTTATTTGAACCCGTAGTGTAAGTTTATAGGGTAATAAAACCTTACGCCATTATAATAACAAAATAAGGACGGATTGTCAAGATGTTTGCTGAAAATTTTTCCGAAAAATCAAAAAACGGTTACTATCTCGGGGTGGATATCGGGACGGATTCCGTCGGATATGCGGTCACGGACAGGGACTATTCCCTCTGCAGATTTAAGGGCGAGCCGATGACCGGCGTAGCCCTCTTTGACAAGGCAGATCAATGCGCCGATAGACGAGCCCACAGAACGTCGAGAAGAAGATATGCCCGCAGACAGATGAGAGTTAACCTTATTCAGGATCTCTTCTGCGTGGAAATGGCAAAGGTAGATCCGAACTTTTTCATACAGATGAACGAAAGCCGCCTCTGGCAGTGTGACAAAAAGCCGGAAACGCTTGTCGGCTGCGAATGGCTTGACAGGGAGTACAACCGGCGCTTCCCGACAGTGCACCATCTGATAATGGAACTTATAAACGAAGAGAACAGCAACACGGACGTCCGTCACCTTTATCTCGCGGTGGCGTGGCTTGTTGCGCACAGGGGACATTTTTTAAGTGACATAAGCTGCGATAAGATCAGGGAGCTTTATGATATAAAGCCTTTGTATTCCGCATTTATCGGCTGGTTTGGTGAGAATGGGTATTCCGCGCCGTGGGAATGTGACGCTGACGCGCTTATGGCTGCTATGTCGCGTCGGTGCGGCGTAAGAGCAAAGGAAGCGGAGCTGAAAAAACTGATTTACGGCGGCAAAAAGCCTGTCGAGGACGAGAGCTGTCCGCTTTATCAGGAGGCGATCATAAAGCTCCTTGCCGGCGGCAGCATTGAAATAAAAAAGACACTGAAATGGGAAGAATACAAAGGCGTCGAAGGGTCGATATGCCTTGATGATGCGGAAAAGCTCGAAGCCGTGCTCGCCGAGCTCGGCGATGACGGAGAGGTTATCCGACTTATGTCGCAGGTCTACGATTGCGCAGCACTTTCAAAAATGCTGAGTGGACACACATACATTTCGGAAGCAAAGATCGAGCAGTACGAAACGCATAAGGCAGATCTTAGGGAGCTTAAGCGACTTGCAAAAAAATACTGCTCGGATGATGAATACAAAAACTTTTTTGTCAGCGAAACGGGAACATATTCTGCTTACTCGGCTTATTTCAAGTGCTCCGAAAAAAGCAAGGGCAAAAAGATTACCCGTGAGGATTTTTATAAGGGAGTAAAGAAGCTGATTGCAAAAATAAAGGAACGAATCGGCGAAGGAGACGATGCAGATCTGGTCATTGCGAACGGAGTACTCAGCAGGATCGATGCCGGCACATATATGCCGAAACAGGTAAACCCCGAAAACCGTCTCATTCCTTACCAGCTTTATTATGCCGAACTTGACGTGATTCTTTCAAACGCCGAAAAACGATTTGCGTTTCTTTCCGGGCGCGATTCGGACGGGCTTTCCGTATCAGACAAGATCAGATCTGTTTTCACATTCAGAATACCGTATTTTGTCGGTCCGCTTGAAAAGTCCCCCGGAAACAAATTTGCGTGGATAGAACGTAAGGCGGAAGGGCGGATTCTTCCGTGGAATTTTGATGAGAAGGTCGACCTTGATGCGAGCGAGGACGGCTTTATCAAGCGTATGACAAACAAATGCACCTATCTCCCCGGCGAGAATGTTTTGCCGAAGCAATCGTTGCTTTACTGCAAATTTACTATTCTCGACGAGATAAACAAGATCAACATCGACGGAGTTCCGATAAGCGTTGAGCTGAAGCAACAAATATTCCACGAGCTTTTTGAAAAGGAAAAGAAGGTCACAAAGAAAAAGCTGATTGATTTTCTCGTGTCTGTCAAGGCTATCTCAAAGGGTGAGGAGGTGCGCATAAGCGGGCTCGGGACCGAGATAAAATCATCATACAAGCCCTATATCGATTTTCGCAGGCTCCTTGCTGCCGGAACTCTTACGGCAGAGGACGTCGACTGCATAATTGAAAGAATCACCTGTACGGAGGACTCTGCAAGGCTTAAAAAATGGCTTTTGAAATGGTCGAAGGAAAACGGAAAAGATCTTTCCGATGATGATATAAAATATATATCGCAGAGGAAATATGACGATTTCGGCAGACTCTCCGGCAAACTCCTCAACGGTATTGAGGCGGCTTGCACGGAAACGGGCGAGGTCGGCACCGTTATGCACTTTATGTGGAACACAAATGACAATCTGATGCAGATTATCAGGGGGCAAAAATACCGTTTCGAAGACAGAATCTCCGAAATCAGCAAAGAGTATTTCTCCGAGCATCCAACAACCCTTGTCGAAAGGCTGGACGAGCTTGGCATATCGAACGCCGTCAAGCGTCCGGTCATGCGCACGCTTGACATAATAGCAGACATTGTCAAAGCAAAAAAGTGCCCACCGGAGAAAATATTTGTTGAAATGACGCGCGGTGAGGACAAACGCATTGATTCGGACAAGCTGAACAGAGGCAAGAGACTGCGTGAGCTTTACAGCAAGCTCGACTTGGAGGATGCGGCAAGGCCCCGGAAAGAGCTTGACGACCTGGGCGATGAGGCAGACAGAAAACTGCAACGCGAAGCGCTGTTCCTGTATTTCTGTCAGATGGCGAAATGCGCATATTGCGGCAAGCCCCTTGATATTTCCGCCATTGGAACAAACGAATACAATGTCGACCATATCTGGCCGAGAGCGTATATAAAGGACGACAGCATCCTCAATAACAAGGTACTCGTTCATTCCGAAGAAAACGGAAGAAAAACCGACACATATCCGATAGAGAGCAAAATAAGAAGTGAAATGCGCGGATTCTGGGAAAATCTCCGCAACGCAAAGCTTATAAACGAGGAGAAGTTCCGCAGGCTGACGAGAGAGCATGCATTTTCAGCCGATGAACGACTCGGATTTATTAACCGTCAGATCGTCGAGACGGGACAGTCGGCGAAGGTGGTCACCAATCTTTTGAAGGATCTCTATCCGAAAACGGAAATCGTTTTTGTCAAAGCGGGCAATGTCAGCGAATTCAGGCACGAATACGGAGAAATATGCAACTATGCGCTCTTTGGCCGCACACTTACGGACGCGGAGAAAAAGTCAAAATGTCTTGTGAAATCCAGAACCGCAAGCGACATTCATCATGCGCATGACGCCTATCTGAACATTGTCGTCGGCAATCTGTTCCATGAAAAATTCACCAAGCGATACTATCTTGATGCGCTGAATGACTACTCTCCGAAAATGCATATACTGTTCGGAAGAAAATGTGTAATTGACGGAAACGTCATATGGAATCCCGAAAAGCATTTGCCGACCGTTGACAGAACCATGGCAAATGTACATATTCATCTGACAAAATATCAGACGAAGCAGAAAGGCCTCTTGTTTGACCAACAGCCGCTGCGTGCCGGATCGAGCGACAGTCTTGTCCCGCTCAAGAAGAACCTTGACACGGCGAAATATGGCGGATACAACTCGCCGAAAATCTCGTTCTGCGTGCTCGTGAGGTACAGAATCAGGAAGAAATACGAATTGACGATTGTCCCCGTTGAGCGGCTTGTTGCGAACAAATACCTTTCCGAGCAGGGCTATCCGGCAAAGCATGTGAGGGAGAAACTTCCTGTAAATGCGGAGGACATATCGTTCCCGCTCGAAAACAGGATAATCAAGGTAAATACTGTATTTTCGCTTGACGGATTTGAGGCGTGCGTATCGGGAACATCAAACAGGGGAAGCACAATTCTTATGCGCTCCCTTATGACGCCGAGATATACGGCTGAGCAGATTGCTTACATCAAGAATCTGGACAATATCTCAGAGAAGCGAAAGAAAAACCCTCAGTACGTGATCGACGAAACGTTTTCCGGAATATCGAGGGAGAAGAATGTTGCGCTCTTTGCCGACCTTGTAAATATGATGAACGGCAGTGTCTATTCAAAGCAACCGGGGGCAAAGCTCGGCATAAGCGCGGATGATCAAAAGAAATTTGAAGGACTTACGATAGATATGCAGTACGAATGCTTAAAAAATATGATTCTTTATCTCAAGACCAACCGTTCAGACGACTGCAATATGAGTGCTATGGGTGGGAAACCACAAAGTGGTGCTGTGTATCTGAGTGCCAATATAAGCAACTGGAAAAAGAATTATTCGGATGTCCGTATAATTGACAGGTCATCCTCGGGGCTCTTCGAGCACCGCACAGGAAACCTTCTTAACCTGATATGAGCTGGAGGACAGTACTGATCTCAAGCAGGTGCAAGCTCGATTACTCCATGGGATACATGGTTATCCGCGGAGAAGAAACGGCAAGGATTTTTATCGATGAAATAGCTGTTCTGATGATAGAAAATCCTGCCGTTTCAATGACGGGTTGCCTGCTTTCCGATTTATGAGAATGATTGTGTTTTTCGATTTGCCGACGGATACCGAGCCTGCACGCAGGGAATACCGTCGCTTTCGCAGGATGCTCATAAAAAACGGATTCCTTATGATGCAGGAATCTGTTTACTGCCGTATGGTCCTGAACGCAACCGTTGAAAAATCCGTCGCCGAAACTATAAAGCGCAAAAAACCGTCGGCGGGAATCGTTCAACTTCTAACGGTTACAGAAAAGCAATTTGCGGCGATGACATACATAACGGGAAAATATGTAACGGATGTTGTCGACAGCGACGAAAAGAAGGAAACAGCTTTATGTCCTTATGCTTGAAAACTGCGCGAGGAAGAAAATAACGGGGAGTGATCAGCTTATAATAGACTCCGATTTATGCGAATTCTGAAACTGTATTTAAAAAAATGCTTGACTTTTTCGCTGTTTTATGATATAAGATAGTTGCGGCTTGTTTTGCCCTATATGTTTACACGTGCTGTCCGTAGCAGCATTTGAGCTCAAATTTGAGGTTTGAGAGTAGTGTAATTTTATAGGGTACTAAAACAAGATAAAGAGGTGCACACGGAACCAGCTGGTTTGAGAGTAGTGTAATTTTATAGGGTACTAAAACGTCTACTGCTTCACGGAGCGTTTCCCCGTGATTTGAGAGTAGTGTAATTTTATAGGGTACTAAAACTATCAAAACCGTATCGTCCTTTCCTCAATAGTTTGAGAGTAGTGTAATTTTATAGGGTACTAAAACATACGGCGTCATGCTGTGCCGGCAGTTATAGTTTGAGAGTAGTGTAATTTTATAGGGTACTAAAACGCAGAACACGCTCGGAGGAAGGAGAACCAAGTTTGAGAGTAGTGTAATTTTATAGGGTACTATTGCGTTTTTCACTCTTATTGTAACCATTATCCCCCCCCGGGCACACCGCAACAACAGGC
>ERZ779861.1380-NODE-1380-length-27703-cov-3.248047_pt1 | contig 27703 bp, 25 predicted proteins | sample MGYA00511558_ERZ779861 | MGnify/ENA primary metagenome ERZ779861 (study PRJEB29588, sample SAMEA2163432) | human gut metagenome | biome: human gut; feature: human-associated habitat; material: faeces | place: Denmark | collected 2008/2010 ...
TTTTGCGCCACGAATCAGCATTTTATCAATCATTGTTTCACTCCAGATACTTAAAGCCCCATTTTGTCATTTCGTAAAAGACCGGCAACAAATCTTTCCCTTTGTCGGAAAGCGAGTATTCCACATGGGGCGGTATCTCGTTGAATTGCATCCGGTTAACCAAACCGTCCTGTTCCAATTCCCGCAGCGAGGAAGTCAGCATTGTATTCGTAATGCCGCCCAGTTCCTTTTTCAGTTCTCCGAAGCGGATAGGGCTTTTGATACAAAGCTCATAGATAATCTGAAATTTCCAGCGTCCTTGCAGCATTTCAAGGAGCGGTGTTACGGGGCAATTTCCTGCCTGTGTTGTGATGCCGTTGTGGACGAGTTCCATATATTCGTCATAAGTCATTTCTTTACTCATCGAATACCTCCTTAGGTATGATATTTTGTACTTGGTCAGAATAATCTGCGTACTTGATTTCTTTTTCTGATATTAGTATAATATAAATACCGAAAGAAATCAAGCATTTCGGCAATAAATATCCCCCGGCACAGCCGGGGGTTTTACATTCATCGGGCGTAGCCCTATTCTACTAGCAGCGTCTAAAAGACGCATACACGACTGCCATTTGCGTAAGGTAGTTTACTTGCTACCCGTAAACGGGTCAGGCTCTGCGAGCGTCAGCTGGCTCCCAAGTTCATCCTCTTTCAGCTGATGGCTTATGTACTCGCTTATTGCTTTCGTATTTTTTCCTACTGTGTCTACGTAATAACCTCGACACCAGAATTCTCTGTTCTTGTATTTATACTTCATGTTCCCCCATTTCTCGTATATCATGAGACTGCTCTTTCCTTTCAGGTATCCCATGAATGTCGAAACGCTCATCTTTGGTGGTATTTCTAAAAGCATATGTACATGGTCGGGGCATACTTCTGCGTTTAATATATTTACTCATTTCCACTCGCACAGTTGTCTTAATATCGCTCCTATTTCCAGTCTCTTATCTCCGTAAAATACCTTTCGTCTGTATTTTGGTGCAAATACTACTTGATACTTCGTGTCATTCTGTATCTGCAATTATGAAAGGAGGCAATCATGTCTCAGGTACAAAACGGCACGAAGGAAATGCTTCCCGACAAGAGAACCTACACGGTGGAAGAAGTCGCTCACATTTTGGGTATCGGCAGAACCTCCGCATATATTCTTGTCAAAGAGGGGCATTTCAAAATCGTGCGAATCAGCGGTCAATGCATCTGATTCATGAAAGAACACCAAGGCATCCATTGTCAAAACTTCTTTTTTATCTAATGCTCCGTTGCCGAGAACGAAACTGCCTCCAACTCATTTTCGAGCACATCTGCGTATCTCTGAACCGTCGGACCCAGATTACCGAGCCAGTGCATGGTATCGTCATCAGCTGCACTAAGCGGATTCTGTCGAATTTCAATTGTACGTCGGAGCGCGGATTCATCCTGAAATACATGATTTTCCAGTGCCCATATTACGGCGTCAGTCTTAGCGATGACATCATTATGCCGCAAAGTATAAATGCATCTCGCGATATCAAGGAGCCAGCCACATGAATAGAGACGTTCGTCAGTCTGCCTTGCGTACTTGCGAATTGTTTCGTAATGCTCCTTTATCGCGGATACTATTTCTTTACGGTCGGGCAGGGAAAAGATACTCCGCTCATCCTCGCCGTAAACGACTTGTCCGTATCGCACAAGCTCAAGTGACGCAAAAACATCAGGGGTATATTTGTCACATATCCGCTGTCCGGAGGTACCCCAATAAACGAGCCGTGTGAATCTGTTTTTACGGTATTCGGTCACTTCCGCGATAATTCCTTCAAATAGGTGGTAATAGGGATTTTCGGGTTCTTTTTGCGACATCGCCTGCCTGAGATAAACCAGCTTTTGAGCCTGATTTTCGGTTATTTGAGTGTTCGTGAGTGCGATAAAATCAATGTCGCTCCATCCCAACCTAAAATCATCAATAACAACGCTCCCATAAAGCCAAAAGCTATGAAGATTGCCGTCCGTAATATCATAGATTTCGCTTATCAGCTTTGAAACAGATTCAGTCATAGATACCCTCTACAGTGTATTTTGATAAAGATAAAGAAAAAACACAGACCGTTAAGCCTGTGCTTTCTGGCGTTCCCGAGGTGATTCGAACACCCGACCTATCGCTTAGGAGGCGATCGCTCTATCCAGCTGAGCTACGGGAACACATCTTGTTAAATTATAGCATATCCGAATCCGTTTTTCAATAGCTTTTTGAAATTCGGCTTGAATTATATTTCTGACTTCACTTGATAATATACGCCTTGATACTGGAAGAAACGATCTTCGCCGCGGCGTCCGCTATTTCCTCGGGAGTTTCCTTTGCGTTTCCTCTAAGCCAGCTTGCCATTATTCCTATACATCCGTTTATTATGAACGAGTTGAAGTTGCCGTATTTGTTTTTGTCAAGCTGAGGATTCAAAAGGCTCCAGTATCCGCTGCATTTATCGTAGACGAACCGCTTCATCTTCTCGACAAACGCCATGTCTCCGTTTGCACCGAGCAGTACACGGCAGAAATCGCGATTTTCGTACACAAATGTAAAAATAGCCTCCATGTAGTTGCGCGTCAGCTTCGATGAGTATTCCTTGCACGGCACCTCATTGAATATCGCTTCAAACTCTACGAAAAACTCCTCCTCGGTCTGGCGAAGCATATCGTATATGTCGGTGTAGTGGAAATAGAACGTCCCGCGGTTCACATCGGCAAGCTCGGTAAGCTCTTTTACCGATATCTGCGTTATCTGTTTTTCACCCATAAGCTGTATCAGACTCTGGTTCAGCTTTCTTTTTGTATTGCGGACACTGCGGTTTTCGTCCCCTTTTTTGTTCATAAAAAATTCTCCTTTATCTTTGAACACAACAGGCTTAAAGTGTTGAAATTTGCACACGAAGAACGAATTTATATCTTGACATTGCTCCCCAATTTCGTATAATAAGTATAGTTAATTTTTCAACATTTGTCAAGATAAATTTAGTCAGCCGGAGGGCTTTGTGGAAAACAATAATAAGCAAAAAAAGAACGTTATGGAGCTTATAGCTTCAACAATAGTGCAGGGAAGAATGGTTGTATACATTCTTTTCGCGGCAATGATTGTCTTTTGTGTGCTGGGGCTTAGCAAGGTTCAGGTCAACAACGACATCACCGCGTTTCTGCCGTCGGATATCGAAACAAGACGCGGTCTTACTATAATGGAGGACGAATTCGAGACATTTGCTTCCATACGTGCGATGGTATCAAATATCACTCTCGATAAAGCGCATGATTTAGCGGATGAACTCGGCGAGATAGACCACGTATTCAGCGTTTCTTTTGACGACACAACCGCGCACTACTCATCTTCGTCCGCTCTGTTTTCAATTTCACTTGACTGCACCGAAACCGACCCTGCCGCGGAGGAAGCACTTGAAACAATAACCGACACTCTGAAAGATTATGACACTTATATCTCGACGACAATAGGCTATGACGTCTCGGCACAGATTATGAACGAGATGGGCGGCATCATTGCGATAGCGCTTATCGTTATCGTGCTTGTCATGCTGTTCACCTCAGTCAGCTACTTCGAGGTCGTCATCTGCATGATATGCTTCGGGGTATCCGCTCTGCTCAACATGGGTACGAACTACCTCCTCGGAGAAATATCGTCAATCACAAACTCCGTCGCAATAATTCTGCAGCTTGCATTGTCGATAGACTACGCAATAATCCTCTGCCACCGTTATCAGGAGGAATTTGAAAACTACGGCAACACAAAGGACGCGATAACAATAGCACTGTCGAAAGCGATAGTTGAAATATCGTCGTCAAGCCTTACCACAATATCGGGTCTTGTCGCGCTGACACTTATGAAGTTCAGACTCGGATACGACCTCGGTACGGTGCTAATCAAGGGAATATTCTTCAGCCTTATTACCATATTCCTGCTCATGCCGGCTCTTATCGTGCTGTTCCATAAGTCCCTTGAAAAAACGACGCACCGCTCCCTTGTTCCGAACCTTAAGCCGTGGGGAAACTTTCTCGTAAAGCATAAGCTCATATTCTCCGTTATCTTCCTTATATTGATACCCATAGGAATTTACTGCTCGGGCAAATGCGTCTATGCTTTCTCGGATAAAACAATTGTGCCTATAGTAAAGTCAGAAAGATACATAATTGACGAGAAGATAAACAGCACCTTCTCCGACGAGACGACAATAGCCGTTCTTGTTCCGAGAGGGGATTACGACAGCGAAAAGAAAATACTCGAAGAATCCCTTGCACTCGACAACGTTTCCGCCGTAACGGGACTCGCGAATACCGAGGTTGAGGACGGATACACCTTGACCGACCTTTACACACCTCGTATGTTTGCGGAGCTTGTGAACATCGACATCGAGGAAGCGCTCCTGCTGTATCAGGCTTACGGCGTCTCAAAACAAGATTATACCCCCATTTTCAACAACGCCGCTGAGTATAAAGTACCTGTCGTGGACATGTTCCTCTACCTCTTTGACATGATGGACGAGGGAATCGTCAATCTCACGGGTGATAACGCCGACAAGGTAACGGAGCTTCGCGGAACTCTCGAAAAGGCTCTGCTGCAGCTGCGCGGGGAAAACTGGAGCAGACTTGTAATTACGGCAAATGTTCCGATTGAAGGTGACGAGAGTGTGGCGCTTGTCGCGAAGATACACGAAATAGCCGACAGCTGCTACGAAGGACAGGACACTCTCGTGATAGGAGATATAACAAGCGCCCGCGACCTGAACGAAACCTTCAGCGGAGACAACACCCTCGTCAACGCGCTCTCCATTATTTTCGTGTATGTGATTCTGCTCTTCACGTTCAATTCCGTTACCGGCGCGCTTCTGCTTGTGTTCGTAATTCAGGGAAGCATATGGATAAACTTCTCGTTCCCGTTCATTACGGATACCAAAATCAGTTTCATCGCGTACCTTATCGTGTCTGCAATTCAGATGGGCGCGACTATCGACTACGCTATTGTAATGATGAGCAGATTCAACTCGCTTAAGGAGACTATGACGCGTAAGGAAGCCGCCGCAGAAGCCGTTAAACAGAGCTTTGCTACCATATTCACCTCCGGCTCCATCATGACCACAGCGGGATTCCTTATCGCGTATATGTCATCGGAGGTATATATCAGCTCCATCGGACTTGCACTCGGAAGAGGCGCTCTAATCTCGGTAATACTCGTGCTCACCGCTCTTCCCCAGCTGATATACCTCACGGATAAGCTGAACACAAAGACAACGTTCAAAGTCAACCTTAAATTAAAAGAAAAGAAGGATGAAGATAATAAATGAAAAGAATTTTATCCTGCTTAACAGTTCTCGCATTTCTGTTTACTCTCATTGTCCCGTGCTTTGCGGCAGGGGAAAACAGCAGTGTTATATACATAAAAACAGCAAAAGACCTCATGGAGCTGTCCGAAAAATGCACGCTTGACACATGGTCGCAGAGCAAAACCGTACTTCTTGAGAACGATATTGACCTCGCGGACGAAGACTACAAAAGCATTCCCGTGTTCAGCGGAACTTTTGACGGACAGGGATATACCGTAAAGAACCTGAAAATCGACTACAGCGGCTCCGACCTCGGTTTGTTCAGACACATCGGACGCGGCGGTCAGGTAAAGAACCTCAGCGTCACTGGAAGCGTCTCCCCCGACGGAATCAAGGAAAACATCGGCGGTATCGCGGGACACAACAGCGGCAGCATCATCTCCTGCACATTCACAGGCAATGTAGACGGAGAAAACAAAGTCGGCGGTATCGCGGGACTGAACGACTCGACGGGTATCATAACCGACTGTACGTTCTCCGGCAGTGTCACAGGCAAAACAAAAGTCGGCGGCATAGCTGGAGAAAACGACGGAAATATATTCTCTTCGTCAAACAGCGCGGACGTAAACACCATTCCGGTAGAGTTTTCCGCCTCAACGGTAATAGGAAGCGTGCTTGACACAAAATCCGTCTCAGATATGAATGAAATAAGCGACACGGTAAAAGACATCGGCGGTATTGCGGGATATTCTTCCGGCTCCATCCGCAAATGCACAAACAGCGGCACTGTAGGATATATCCATATCGGCTACAACGTCGGAGGAATAGCAGGCAGACAGTCGGGAAACATCAAAGACTCCACGAACAGCGGAACAGTCTACGGCAGACGAAACACGGGCGGCATAGCGGGTGAGATGGAACCGTACACATCATGGGTTGTTTCAAACGATTCGCTTGACGAACTGCGGACGGAGCTTGACACGCTTCAGGATATGACGAATAATCTCCTTGACGACGTAAAGTCACAGTCGAGCACTCTGTCAGACCAGTTCGACGACAGCATAACCCAGCTTAACGCCGCCGAGGAATCGCTTGACAGCCTTATTACCTCAACCACGGACTTCGTAAACGGCAATGTCGACTCGATTAACGAGGTCAGCGTGAGAATATCCGACTTCATCAGCGGCACGGAGAAGGTCACGGACGAGATTGCGGTATTCTGCGACGATCTTGAAAAAGCCGTAGGAGAGATTTCGGACTTCTCGGATGAATTAAAGCTCGCGGTTGACGACGGAATAAAGCCCTCTCTCGACTGTCTCTCAGACGCTGGGGCGATTCTGTCCGACGGAATGCGGGAAATGGAGAGCGCACTTGAAGAAGTGTCCGACGGATTCGCCGCTCTTGAACGTTCTCTCGGAGATACCGACGCCATGTACAGAGCAATGCAGGATCTCGCCGCTTCGTTTGAGGATTTAAGCTACGCAGTTTCTGCGACGGGTGATGATGTTTCTTCACTGATAGACAAACTCTATGACGACGGAACCTATTATTACGACAGCTTTTTAAACTCCCTTAATTCTTCACTCTCCGACCTCAACTATTATCTTAATAACCTCAGCTCAGCGGTGTACGATATCGCAGAAGCGATTGCAGAAGCATTAGCTACGGGAGATTTCAGCATACTCCAAGCGGCACTCGAAGACTTCGCTGATAACATAAGAAACAGCGCAGATTCACTATATGACGTGATACATTCGTTTATATATCTAACGGAAGGTATGCGCAGTATGCTCGACGACTTAAAAGTTGGCATTCCCCCGATTTCAAACGACCTTGACTCCCTCTCAAACGCTCTTGCCGATGTTTCATCAAGTATAGGAAGCGTCATAGGGGAAGTTGACGTGCGTGCTCTCGGAGAAGCTCTCGATGACTTCAGCATTGCTATGGATACTATGGCAGGCGCGTTCGGCAGTGTATCGGAAGCGACAGACAGAATGAACGACGGCAAGGAATACGCCGATATCGCACTCGACCATATCTCCACGGCGTTCGGAGCAATGTCAAAGGCTTCCGACTCCATGACTACTGCGGCGTCTTCACTGAGCAATGCGGCAGACGCTGCCTCCTCACTTGTCTCCGATTTTGCCGCAAAAGAACCCGTCAAGTTCGTGAAAATCGACGACAGCTTTACTACAGCACAGAACGATCTCTTTGATTCGCTGAAAAAGCTCTCGGATTCAGTGAATATCCTTGTCGATACGGCTTCGTCGGATATCCTTGTGAACGACCTCCGCGCGCTGTCCGACCAGATATTCAAGACCTTCGGCAAGCTCATCGACATTGTTGACTCAGTGAGCGACGTAAGCACAGACCCCGAGACATACAAGGACGACGTATCAAGCGAAAACGAAAAATACTCGACAGGCGTTATCTCCGGCTCGGCAAACCGCGGAAAGATAACAAGCGACTACAACTCCGGCGGTATTGTCGGAAACATCTCGATTGAGATATCCATAGACCTTGAAAACGACTTAAACCTCTCCGGTATCTTCTCAAAGAGCGCAAAACACCTCATCTACGCGGTAGTTTCCGACTGTGAAAGCTATTCCGATATCGAAGTGAAATACAATAATGCCGGCGGTATTGTCGGAAACATGGACTACGGATATGTAAAAAGCTCAAAGTTTGCGGGCAGTGTCCTGAGCGACAGCGGAGACTACATCGGCGGCATAGCGGGATATTCCGACGGCAGCATAAGCTCTTGTCTCTCACGCGTAAACCTGAGTGGTAAGAACTACATAGGCGGTATCGCAGGTCGCGGAAACAACGTCTCGTCCTCCTGTGCCGTAACATATGTGGACAGCGCGGGTGAGAGAGCAGGCTCCATCGTCGGTTCATCAAGCGGAGATGTCACAGAAAACTACTTCCTTGACAGCTCGGCTCTCGGCGGCATTGACGGAATAAGCTACGCCGGAAAAGCAGAGCCCGTGACATATGAAGAGCTGCTTACAAAGACGGATTCAAGTGAAATATTCGCCGAGACGACAGTTACATTTATAAAAGACGGCGAGACTGTAGCAGTACTTAACGTACCCTTCGGCGGAAGAGTGGAGGAGCTTCCCGAGATACCTGACAAAGACGGAATGTACTGGGTCTGGGACAGCTTTGACAGGGAAGCGGTGTACTCCAACATGGTAGTAGAAGGCAGTTATCGTTCGCCGCTTACCACAATCTCTACCGATGAAGATGTTCCGATGTTCCTCGTTGAAGGTGAGTTCTATACGGAGCAGAAGCTGACGGTATCGGAATGGACTCCCGACCTTGACGCGCTTGGCATTGAGCATGAAGGCACATACGCGGCATACAAGCTCTCCGTGAGCGACTACACCGACGACCTCACTGTTAGAATGAGACATTCCGATTCAGGAAAGCTGTACATCATGAACGACGGTGTTCCCGAAGAGATAAAGTTCACAACCGACGGCTCGTACATAGTGTTTAAGGTAAAAAACAACTCTTCCTTCGTGTTCGTCGACAGCAGTAAGGTCTCGCATAAAACGGCTGTGATAATCGCTTCATCATGCGCGGCGGCTGTTGTTGCGGGAGCTGTGACGACTGTAATAGTTGTGAGAAAAAAGAAAAAGAGCAAAACGAAATAAAATACAAAATAGGATGGCATCGAGCGTGTGTCATCCTATTTCTGTATTCAGTGTGATTTATTTTTCGTTAAGCGAAGTTGTTGCGTGAACTACGATAGTCTTGTCATAGCAGGAGAACATCTCGTCCGTCTTCTTCTTGTCGAGCTTCTTTGTGAACAGGCTCACTACGGGAACAAGCACAAGTCCGCAAATCATGGCAAGCACTCCGGCGTTGATTGGGGAAGAGAAAAACGGCGTGATGAATACTTTTCCCGTGAAGGTGCAAATCATATTCGCAATCATTATTCCTACGCCGCAGATGAAGCTAACCCATACCGAAGACTTTGTTACCCACTTAAAATAGAGGCTGTACATGAACGGAGCAAGGAAAGCCCCCGCGAGAGCGCCCCACGAAATTCCCATAAGCTGTGCGATAAACGTAATGTTAGACTTCATCTGAACTATAGCGATTACGGCTGAAACTGCAATGAAGAACACGATAAGTACGCGGATGAGAGCCATCTGAGACTTCTGTTCGAGCTTTTTGCCGTGCTTTTCGCTTATCGGAACTATCATATCAAGCGTGAGAGTTGAGGAAGAGGTAAGCACAAGGGAGGACAGCGTAGACATTGACGCGGAGAGCACGAGCATAATAACGATAGCTACAATGACGTCGGGAAGAGTATCAAGCATAGCGGGGATTATGCTGTCGTAAACCGGCTTGCCTGACTCTGAAAAAGCGATTTTGTCAGCGTAAAGTCTGCCGAATCCGCCCATGAAGTAGCATCCGCCTGCAACAACAAACGCAAACAGTGTGGAGATGAGCGTACCCTTTGATACAGCGGATTCACTCTTTATGGCGTAGAATTTGCCGACCATCTGAGGAAGTCCCCATGTGCCGAGGGAGGTGAGAATGACAACTCCGAAAAGCGCGAGAGGCTCGGGACCGAAGAAAGATGTGAACGCGCCGCTCAGTCCGGGATTAGTTTCCGCGGTAATCTGCGAGAGTGTGCGGAGAGCTTCATTAAATCCGCCGTTCTGCTTCAATACCGCCGCGATAACGATAACAATACCGACGAGCATGATTATTCCCTGAATGAAGTCGTTGACCGCGGTAGCCATATATCCTCCCGCAATGACGTAAATTCCGGTGAACACGCTCATTATGATAACGCACCACATGTAGTCGATATGAAAAGCGGACTCAAACAGACGTGACAAGCCGTTGTAAAGGGAAGCAGTGTATGGAATAAGGAAAACGAAAACGATAGCAGACGCCGCGAGCTTCATTGAGGAAGAGTCAAATCTCTTTGAGAAAAACTCGGGCATTGTGGCAGAAGACAAGTGCTGAGTCATAAGGCGGGTTCTTCTGCCGAGGATTACCCACGCGAGAAGTGAACCGATAAGAGCGTTTCCGATGCCTATCCAGGTTGAAGAAACGCCGTATTTCCAACCGAACTGACCGGCATATCCGATGAAAATGACTGCCGAGAAGTAAGACGTGCCGTAGGCAAAAGCCGTGAGCCAAGGTCCGACATTTCTGCCGCCGAGTACAAAACCGTGAACGCTTTCATTCTTTTTCTTGCAAATGAATCCGACTGTTATCATGATCGCGAAGAATACGACCAGAAATAAAATTTTAACAAACATTTTTTACATCCCATCCGCTGTTAATGCAGCAATTTAATATATTAGGGTACGCCGTAAAGATATTCTATCGTGAACCGCCTGCCTTTACAAAACAAAAACCGCACAGACGGTGATTCTGTGCGGCAAATATAACTTATTTTTTCCCATCACAAATCACTATTACCCTTTATCCGCGGTAATAGTAATAATAGTAATATGTGTTGGCAAAGTTAAGCATGATTTATTATCCTTTTTTGTTTTTTTGAATTATACCACCGAGGTGAAGTGTTGTCAATACTTTCAGCAAAATTTATTCAAATATTTCTGCCTGATAATTCATTATTCGCATCTTCCGCGAGCACTTCTCTTGTCGAATGCGGGATTGTAGCCGTAGAAATTCTTTGAATCCATGTTGTCCTGAGCCACACGAAGAGCATCGCCGAAGCGCTGATAATGCACAATCTCACGCTCTCTGAGGAATTTTATCGGGTCGCATACATCCGGGTCGTCGATAAGCCTGAGCAGGTTGTCATAGGTAACACGCGCTTTTTGCTCTGCCGCCAAGTCCTCGTTAAGATCCGCCAGAACATCCCCCTTGACACCGATGTACTTCATGTCATACGGCACTCCGGACGCCGCAATGGGATAAACTCCCGTCGTGTGGTCAACGAAGTATGTGTCAAAGCCGGATTTCTTTATCTCTTCCTCTGAAAGATTACGTGTCAGCTGATAGACAATAGTCGCCACCATTTCGAGATGCGCAAGCTCTTCCGTACCAACATCGTTTAGTATGCCGACGACTTCTCCCCACGGCATAGAGTATCGCTGATTCAGATACCGCATGGATGCTCCGAGTTCACCGTCTGGTCCGCCGAGCTGGGATATGATGAGCTTTGCCATAGCCGGGTTCGGATTCTTTATTTTTATAGGGTATTGCAGCTTTTTTTCGTAAGTCCACATATTCTGTTTCTTCCTTTCAGTTCCTTATAATTGCCACGGCCAAGGCTCTTTTACCCATCTCCAGCCATTTCCGCATGCTCCGGTGTTTATCGACAGCTGACCGTATTTTTCCTCATATTCCGCTTCGGCTTCTTTCAGTATCCTCTGGTATTTCTCCATGTGGCGAAGAGCCTGCCGACAGTTCGGGTGAGAGTCAAGATACAAAGCGGTTTCCTGTATCATAAATGAACAGTTTTGTATCAGTCTGAATAGTTTCTTTTGTTCGTTCATAATTCCAAACCTTTTCCTTCTTTCATTTATTTGCTGCGTCACTTGCATGAACGGCAGGCGGGAAGCTCCAGCTCCTTGAACATAGTTCCGTGTGCGAGCGCTTCTTCTTCCGAATACAGCTCTCTCCACTCCTGGTCCGGTGAATATACCATAGCGAGAGGGAATGACTCAAGCCGTCTGTCCGTCATGCATCCTCTGCCGCATCCACTCTCTTCCCGCGTCGTCTCATCTCTTTCTCTCGACTGACCGCATGAACAGCCGCTTCTTTCTCCCCGTGTGCTGCGCCTGTTGTCTCTCTGAGGAGTTACTCTCCGCTGTTCGTTTCTTGAGCATCCTGTATTGCATGAGCATCCGGTATCGGAATTCGCCGCTCTTCTGCTCTCACCATATCCGGTGCAGCTGTCTCCGAGAATGTCGTTCAAAATCTCGCCGTCAGCCATATCGAGCGGAGAAGAGCATCTGTTTTTGTATTCCATGTCTTTTACTCCTGTCCTTTCCGTGTTCTTATATTAAGTCTGCGAGAAGCTGCGTATACTGAAGCTGCTATGCATACTTCTCATCACGAGTATATGCCCCTCGGAGCTGATTTGACATAACAAATAGTAAATAAATCGCCATCAAATGATAATATTTACTTTAAATCTCTTGATAAAAAATGACCGATGTGGTAAAATTAATGAATACAATACTATTATTTAGATATGTGGGGGAAGTTTTTGAAAAATTTGTTTAAATACTTAAAGTACTACACAGTGGAATCCATCCTCGGTCCGCTGTTCAAGCTGCTTGAAGCAATGTTTGAGCTTTTCGTGCCGCTTGTCGTCGCAGATATTATTGACTACGGAATAAAAAATGGGGATAAATCCTATATTTTCAGCAAGTTTTTGATTTTAATAGCTCTCGGAGTTATCGGTATCGTTTGTTCCATCACGGCACAGTATTTCGCGGCAAAGGCGTCTGTCGGATGTTCGACCAAGCTTCGCAGAGCTCTTTTCGCGCATGTTCAGGAGCTTTCGTTCTCCGACCTTGACCGCATTGGGGTTCCCACTCTTATCACAAGACTTACGGGAGACATCAACCAGGTGCAGAGCGGACTTAACCTCTCGCTGAGACTTCTCCTGCGTTCGCCTTTTGTAGTGTTCGGAGCTATGGTAATGGCTTTCACTATAAACAAATCGGCGTCCCTCATCTTCCTCGCTGTCATTGCAGTCCTCGCGGCAGTCGTATTCGGACTTATCCTCGGCTCCGTTCCCGCATACAAGAAGGTTCAGGGAGAGCTTGACACCATCACCGGAATCACAAGAGAAAGTCTCACCGGCTCGAGAGTAATCCGCGCGTTCGGCATGGAAAACTCGGAGCGTGAGAAATTCGCCGAGCACAACGGTTCTCTCAGCAAGAAGCAGCGTTTTGCCGGAAAGATATCCGCGCTCACTTCACCCATGACATTTGTAATACTGAACATAGGCATCATACTCCTGCTCAACTACTCGGGAATTCAGGTGAACACGGGAAGCATCACAACAGGTCAGGCGGTCGCGCTGTACAACTACATGACGCAGATTCTTGTGGAGCTTATCAAGTTCGCGAACCTCATCATAAGCATCAGCAAATTCATAACCTGCATGAACCGTATTGATGAAATAATCGAAACAGAACCCGCAATGGCATTCAAGACCGAAACTCCCGCCGCTCAGGATACAGACAACGCGATAGAGTTCCGCTCGGTCGACATGAAGTATACAAAAGGTGCGGACGCGGCTCTTTCCGACATATCCTTCACGATTAAAAAAGGCGAGACTGTCGGTATTATCGGCGGCACGGGATGCGGCAAAACAACTCTTGTCAGCATGATACCGCGATTCTATGACGCAACGGAAGGGGAAGTGCTCGTTGACGGCGTTGACGTGCGCGACTATCCTTCAAAAGAACTGCGGAGCAAGATAGGCTACGTCCTCCAGAAGGCTTCTCTCTTCAAAGGAAGCATAAGAGACAACCTCAAATGGGGTAAGACCGACGCTACCGACTCCGAGCTTGACGAAGCCGTAAAGAACGCTCAGGCTGTCGACGTTATCAAAGCGAAAAACGACGGCTACGACTCCGCGGTAGAACAAAACGGACGTAACTTCTCGGGCGGTCAGCGTCAGAGACTTACTATCGCACGCGCACTCGTACGTAAACCCGAGATACTCATCCTCGACGACAGCGCATCAGCCCTCGACTACGCAACAGACGCCGCACTCAGAACCGCACTCAAAAACCTCGACTATAAGCCTACTCTCATCATAGTTTCACAGAGAACATCGTCAATCATGCACGCCGACAAGATAATCACTCTCGAAGACGGCAAAATAGCGGGAATCGGAACACACGAAGAGCTTCTCGAAAGCTGTCCCGTTTATCGTGAAATCTATGAATCTCAGTACAAAAAGGAGGCTTAATCATGGCTAAGAAGAAAATCAAATTAAAGCGCGAAACATGGAGCCGACTTTTCCAGTATCTGAAAAAATACCTCTGGCTCCTCGCGTTATCTATAATTTTGGCGGGTGTTACGGTTGTCCTCTCGCTCTACATCCCGATTCTCTGCGGACGCGTTATCGACTGCATGATAGATGTGGGACAAGTCGACTTTGACGCGATAGCACAGAACCTCATCAAAATCGCGATAGCAACTCTCAGCTGCGGAATTTTGCAGTGGTTAATGAATACAATAAACAACAGAATCACGTTCTCCGTAATAAGAGACGTGAGACGCGACGCATTCGACACCATAACCCACCTGCCGATATCTTATATTGACTCCCATCCTCACGGCGAGACTGTCAGCTGCGTAATATCCGACGTTGACCAGTTTGCCGACGGTCTTCTTCTCGGATTCACCCAGTTCTTCTCAGGTATAATGACCATCATCTGCACCATTGTGTTCATGCTGACGATAAATCCCATTATTACCGCGGTAGTTGTGGTGCTTACTCCTCTGTCGCTCTTTGTAGCTTCGTTCATAGCGAAAAAGACCTACGCAATGTTCCGCAAGCAGTCCGAGACAAGAGCCGAGCTTACCGCGCACATCAATGAATCAGTCGGCGGACAGAACGTTGTGCGAGCATTTTCAAAGGAAGACGATATTCTGTCTCAGTTTGACGAGATAAACTCCCGCCTTGAAGACTGTTCGCTGAAAGCCATATTCTTCTCGTCAATAACCAACCCCTCCACAAGATTTATAAATAACGTCGTTTATGCCGCTGTGTGTCTGACCGGTGCTATTGCCGCTGTTGCAGGATCAATGACGGTCGGCGGACTCACGAGCTTCCTCTCATACGCTAACCAGTACACAAAGCCGTTTAACGAAATCTCAGGCGTTATCACGGAGCTTCAGAACGCTTTAGCCTGCGCCGAGAGAATATTCGAGCTTATTGACGAAAAGAGATGCACACCCGACGTACCGAACGCTCACGTGCTTGAAAACGTTGACGGCAGAGTGAACATTGACAATGTTTCCTTCTCCTACACCCCCGAAAAAGAGCTAATCAAAGGCCTTAACGTAACAGTCGCACCGGGTGAGAGAGTAGCGATAGTCGGTCCTACGGGATGCGGAAAAACCACCATTATCAACCTTCTGATGCGCTTCTACGACGTAAATTCCGGCGACATTCTGATAGACGGAGACAGCATATATAAGTCCACCCGCGACTCACTTCACTCCACCTACGGCATGGTATTGCAGGACACATGGATAATGCGCGGTACTGTCAGAGAAAACATTCTTATGGGCAGGGAAGCCACCGACGAGGAAGTTGAGGAAGCCGCAAAAGCCGCTCATGCTCACAGCTTCATCAGACGTCTGCCGAACGGATATGATACTGTCATAAGCGATGACGGCGGCGCACTGTCACAGGGTCAGCGTCAGCTTCTCTGTATCGCGAGAGTTATGCTCAAGATACCGCCTATGCTCATCCTTGACGAAGCAACATCTTCCATAGACACACGTACAGAATTAAAGATTCAAAAGGCATTTGCGGCGCTTATGAACGGCAGAACCAGCTTTATCGTAGCTCACCGTCTTTCAACCATCAAAGAAGCGGACATCATCCTCGTCATGAAGGACGGAAAAATCATCGAAAAAGGAAACCACGAACAGCTTCTTGCCGCCGGCGGATTCTATAAAAAGCTCTGGAGCAGCCAGTTTGAATCCGCACCGCAAAACGCTTGATTACAATAGCGGAGGGAATAATGAAAAAGGGAAAACGTTTATCTGTCACCGCGCTTTCTGTCTGCTTTGCAGCTCTGGTATTGCTCCTCTCATCCTGCGATAGTACCGATAAAGACCCTTCCAATGTCGAAACTACACCGGAAAGCACTCCGACAGTCGAAACCGAAGCGGAAGCCGAATCAGGAACGTCATTTTATTCCGGCATGAACTATTCGGGATATAAGCGTCCCACAGTCAAAACCGACAAGCAGTATCTGCCGACGGAGCCACTCGCTGAAGCGGAAGAAGGCAAGATAATCTACACCGTTAACTCGAAGTCCGCGGGAAGAGTGGAAGGCTGGAAAACACAGGACGCGGGAAAAGAGTCAAATGTAGTTGAGGCTGTCGCGAAGTTCGGCTACAAATTCGTAAAGTGGAGCGACGGAGTGACGACCGCAACCCGTTCGGGAGACACCGCCGAAGGAGTTTACACCGCGATTTTTGACTACGACATTCTCGATATGCCCGTGATTTCCATAAATACGGATGACGGAGAGGCGATTACGTCAAAGGAAGAATACAAAGGCGCGACATTCTCACTCATCGGATGCGCGAACAAGTATGAAATAAATTCGCTTCCCACCGAGATAAGAGGACGCGGCAACAACTCGTGGTCATACCCGAAAAAGTCGTACAAGTTCAAGCTGTCGGAAAAAAGCAACCTCCTCGGAATAGGCGAGGGAAAAGAAAAGGTATGGGTGCTCATAGCGAACCAGTGCGACCAGTCTCTACAGCGCAACCACGTTTCGTTTGAATACGGAAGAGCCGTCGGCGGTATTGCATGGGAGCCTGCGTCCACATCAGTCGAGGTTTATCTGAACGGCGAATATCAGGGCGTATATCTTCTGGCAGAGGACATACGAGTGTCTAAAAACCGTGTGAACATTACAGACGACAAGCCCGATGAGATTGATACAGGATATCTACTTGAGCTTTCAAACTACGCCTCGGGAGACGTTATTTACGCGGCAAACAGAAGCTACATGATACACAGCGATCTTTCCGAGGACAGCAGCATAAAGCGTGAACAGCGTAAATTCATTTCGGATTACGTTGACGAAGCATATGCCGCGCTCGCCTCCGGAAGCTACGAGGAAGCGGAGAAATACATAGACATTGACTCTCTTCTCGCAACATATCTCGTGGAAGAGCTTGTGAAAAACCTCGACTCACAGTGGGACAGCTTCTATCTCTATAAGGACACCGGAACAAAGCTGTATTTCGGACCGATATGGGACTTCGATCTTGCACTCGGAAACGCAAATGAGGGAGAAGAGCTGTACACAGACATCTTCGTCGGAAACGGACGTGGAAGCGGCGGCAGTATGGGAACATGGTTCGCGGTCGCTATGATGCAGGAATGGTTCAGACAGCTCGTGCAGAACAGATGGAATGAAATCTATTCCAGCATAAGCGAAATGCCGAAATACATCCTTGATGAGGGCGAACTCGGACTTCGTTCATATGAGCGCAACTTCGAGAAATGGAAGATTTTCGGCACGGTGCAGAACCGCGAAACCGAATATATCACACGTCTGAGCACCTACACCGAGCATTATGAATACCTCGCCGAATGGCTTACAAACCGTCTTGAGTGGCTGAACGGTGCATTCAACGACGAGGGCTTTGTTTCGGAAGGCAAGGGAACTCTGCTTGAGATGATGAGAGCATGGAACGGTGAAGGCGACGAAAACCGCAGAAACAACTACGGAAACAAGGATACCGAAAAGCTCACGATAAAATATGATTCAATGGCGGATTACGTCAACACAAACTCAGTTGAAGGTCCTGACGGATTTGACGGAGAGGGCGTAAGAAACCTCTTTGACGGCGACAAACGCACAAAGTACTGCATTGAGCCGAGCGGAGACATTGTAGTTACATTCAAGCTGAAAAAAGCCGCCGAGGTCAAAGCATATCTCCTGAGAACCGCCAACGACACGAAGGATTATCCCGACAGAAACCCCGATTCGTGGACATTCTACGCAAGCGAGGACGGAGAAGAGTGGACGGAGATCACCCATGTGGACAACGGCGAAGAATCAATGGGAGCGGAAAACTATATGTGGTACGGCTTCTCAATCGACTCCCCCGGAAAATACAAATTCTACAAAATGGTCTTTGAAAACAGCGGCACAATGCAGCTCTCCGAGATAAGACTTCTCGGCAAAAATTAATAATTAACCGCGTCGGACTGTCAAGTCTACATAAGATTTGATAAGTCCGGCGTTTTTTTATTTCCCGTAAATAATCCGCCGGCAGGTAATAAGGAAAGCGAGAGAAGAATATAATGTAGCGATAAAAACATTAGGAAACCTCTTATTTAAGGTTATAATTCAGAGTATCCTTAGGAGCGAATTATGCAGGACACCGAAAAAGCAGCTCTCGAATACTTCTCCGACAGAATAAGAAAAGCCGTTTTGGGTGCGGTTCAGTCAAGCGGCGGCGTACTTTCGTGCATTACCATACGTAAAAACGGCGCTGTTTCGGTCGTGGCAGAAGGCAAAAACGTGCTGTGCGGCATTCAGGCGACTCGCGAAGAAATGGACTACACATTAGACAAGCTGTGCAAAGGCTCACTGTACGCATATGCGGATGAGATAAGATGCGGCGTCATCACAACGGACAGCGGACTTCGTGCGGGTGTATGCGGAACAGCGGTTACGGAAAAAGGAAAGCTCGTGAGCGTCCGTGATATTTCGTCGGTATCATTGAGAATTCCGCACAGGATAGAAGGCGCAGCTGATTTTATGCTTCCGCTCATCAAAAAATACGACTGTATTCTTGTCTATTCCAGACCTGCGGGAGGAAAAACCACCGTTCTCCGCGAGCTAATTCCGACTGTATCAGAGAGACATCGCACATCGGTTATCGACACAAGATACGAGCTGTCATGCTTTTTAGACAAATGCCAAATATGCGATGTGTTCCTCGGATATCCGCGATACGACGGAATTATGTCCTCGGTCAGAACAATGTCGCCGGAATACATCATATGCGATGAGATATCGACGGAGGAAGAAGCCGAGGCTGTAGTTTACGCTCATGCCGCCGGAGTCAAGGTTATCGCAAGCGCACACGCGGGAAGCCTTGACGAGCTCAAAAAGAACAAAGCCGCCGATATTCTGCTGAAAAAGAGCGTATTTGACTGCCTCTGCGGGCTTAATGCGTTCGGCGAAGCTCCAACAATAACTATACTCGAGGACACAGAGCAATGAACACAATGATAAAACTGAGCGGAAGCGGACTTCTCATATTCGCGGCATTTCTGTGGGGACGAAAAAAGGCAAATGCCGAAAATCACGCTATCATAGTTTTTGGGGAGTTCATCTCATTCATAAAATTCATCCGTGACAACATAGCGCACATGAAAACGCCTATTCCCGACATTTGCCGAGAATATCAAACCGACTCCGCGGAGATTCAAAAGTTCCTAACGGACGCTGAAACATTCGGCATTCGCGAAGCATTTGAGAAAAACTATGCGATACTCCCGCAAAAATCAAGAAAAACCGCGGAAAAATTCGCTTCTGAAATAGGACGCGGATACGGAGTCGAGACTTTAGAGCTTTGCCGATACACAATAGACGTGCTCGACGGGCAGTACAAGACAATGAAGGATGACATGGTACAGCGCAGAAGAATGTGGTACTCGCTTCCGCCGCTTTTCGCCTCATCCGTAATACTGATATTTATATAACCGAGGGTAAAAATGGATGTTTCACTGATAATCAAAATTGCGGGAGTGGGAATGCTCATAGCCGTGACATATCAAATTTTACAGCGCGCGGGACGTGACGAACAGGCAATGATGCTCTCTCTTGCGGGAATAGTGCTCGTGCTTCTGCTCATCGTTGGAGAAATAGGCACTCTCTACGGCAAAATACGCGACATTTTCGGCATATGACTAAAATGAATCTGCTTGAGTTCTGCGGAATCGGAATATACGCGGCATTTGCCGTTCTTGTGACAAGGGAGCTGCGGCGTGAGGTTTCGCAGACGGTGTCGTTCGGTATCTTCGCAGTGATGCTGTGCCTGTGCATTCCAATTATCGGCGAGCTTGTTTCCTTTGCACTGTCAGTGAGCGACAAGGTGAACGAAGAATGCCGCGACAGCATCGGAGTGATTTTGAAAGCGCTCGGCATAACCTACATAACGTATATTTCCTCCGAAATCTGTAAAAACGCGGGAGAGAACAGCATTGCATCACAAGTCGAGTTCATGGGAAGGATGGAAATCATGCTCCTGTGCCTACCGTTTTTTGAAAAACTCTTGTCATTCGCTCTTTTGTGATATGAAAAGAATCATCGTGCTGTTGTTTGTTCTCGCTCTCTTGACCGTGCCGTGTTTTGCCGAAGAGTATTCGTTCAGCGCACAGGACTTAAATAATATCGCGTGGGACGAGTTTTTGTCCTCTCTGCCAGAAGAAGCCGCAAGGGAGCTTGACGGTATAAATCCCACAGACAGCTTAAACTCAGGTGCAAAACTCAGAGAAAAAGTGTCGTTTTCACATTGGAGCGACAGGATAGTTTTGGCTGTAAAAAGGGCTCTGCCCGCGCTCATCTCTTCATTTGCTCCGGTAATATCAATCCTCATCATCACCTCAGCCGCAAACACCGTTATGCCGGATATGCCGAGAGTGACTGAAGCCTTCGGACTATGCTCAAAGCTCGCGTTGTCTGTCGTGCTGATGTCTGAAACCGTGCGGATAATGTCTGACGTCACCGCGCACATGACAAGGCTATGCACAATGATGAACTTTTTCCTCCCCGTAATGGAAGCCGTGAGCATCGCCGGAGGAAACGTCACCGAAAAAAGCGTAACCTCCGCCGCCATCACTCTTGCAGTCACGCTCATCGGCAACGTAAACACATACTTTTTAACTCCGCTCGTGTCGGCGCTGTTTTCGCTGTCGGTAGTATCACTTCTGTCTGAGGACATGAGCCTTGCGGGAGCGGTTTCGTCATTCCGTAAATTCGTAGGAAGAATGTGGCAGATATGTACGATTCTGTTTTCGTTCATTCTCGGAATCCAGACGATACTCGCGAAGGGAACGGACAACCTTGTCTCACGCGGAGCAAAATTTGCTATAGGTTCTTTTGTGCCTGTCGCGGGAGGGATGCTGTCGGAAGCTTTCGGAACGGTGCGTGAGGGCATGAATTACCTGCGCGAGGTGTGCGGAATCGGCGGAATTATAGTTTTGCTCTCGCTGACAGTACCCGTTCTCGTGCCGATGTTTCTCTATAAAGCGGGAATATTCGTCACAAAAACCGCCGCCGAAATTCTGAAATGCGGAAGTATCTCATCTGTAATAGAAGAATGCGGCGGAATAATAGACATGCTGCTCGGGGTAACCATATCGGTGGAGCTTATGTTTTTGTTCGCGATATTTCTCTTCACAAAATCGTGGTGAAATATGTACCTGTACTACAACAGTCTAATTATAATCATGCTCTCGGCGTTCTTTTTGAATTTTCTCTCGCCCACAGCGGACTTTTCAAAGAAATTCATGCGACCCGTGTGCGGACTTATGCTGCTTGTCGTTCTGCTGTCTCCTTTGCCGTCCCTCTCAAATAACGCGGACTTTGATTTTAACCTGTCGAGAGCATCCGACACCACAACCCGCGAGAAATTAACATCGGACGCATACACGATTTTTGCGTATCTTTCATCGGAATACGGCATAGAAGCGGCGGATACCGTATTTATAACGGACGAGGGTGGGAGCATATCAGAAATCCAGATTTTTACCTCCGAGCTGCCGTACAACATAAAGGAAGCGGTAAAGACAGACATAGGCTCAACATACAAATGCGAAGTCAGGATATATACAGAGGATAGCTATGGAAAAAAATGAAAACAAGCCGATGAAATTCCTGCGGGAGAAAAGCAAGGAAATTTTTATACTTATCTTGCTGATTGCCGGTGCGCTGCTCATCATTCTCGGAAGCATAGACTTTAACGGAAAGAAGGAAGGTGTGCAATACACAGACGTAGAATTCTACACGGAATATCTTGAAAATAAAATAGCGCGGATGTGCGAGAATATCAGCGGGATAAGCGAGGCAAAAATACTGCTCACACTTGACTGCTCGAGCGAATATGTGTACGGCGACAGCGCATCCGACTACATAATACTGAAAAACAACAACGAGGAAGAAGCGGTAATGCTCCGAGAAATATATCCGAGAGTGCGTGGAATAGCGGTAGTCTGCACTGGAGGAGATCTGCCGAGAATCCGCGAGACCGTCACAGACCTGCTTTCAGCCGCGATAGGAATTCCGGCTTCAAAAATTCAAGTTGCGGGAATGTAATTTCGGAATAAAAGCAAAACTCACGCATAAGATTTAACGTAAACATATTCGGAGGTAATCAATATGAAATTTAAGGCATTCAAGGAAAAAGTCAAAGAGCTGTGTAAGAAAGCCGGAATGAAAACTCTTATTGCCGTGTGCGCAGTCGTGGTTCTTGCCGGAGTCGTTGCACTGAACTTTATCCTCACAGGCAAGGTCAAAGAGACAGGGAAGATAGGCATAGACCTTTCCTCAGCAGACACCGCAGAATCCGCGTCCACTCTTGAACCTAATGAAGTGGCAGACTATTTCGCGGCAATATCACTCCAGAGAAAGCAGGCGCGCGACGAAGCTAAAGAGGTTCTCCTCACCGTAGCCGAAAGCGCAACAGCCATTGACGAGGTAAAGGAAAACGCAATTACCGACATAAACAAGCTCGCGGCTGAGATAGAGCAGGAAGCAAACATCGAGTCCCTCGTGCAGTCAAAAGGATTCGCGCAGTGTGTAGCGGTAATCAGCGACGAAAAATGCAGCGTCATAGTTGAATCAAACGGACTACTCCCGGGAGAATGCGCACAGATTTCCGAGATAGTCTATGAACAAGCCGGAATAATTCCCGAAAACTTAAAAATTATCGAAAAAGCTTCATAATAAAAGAGATACGGTTGGCTCTCGAAAGAAAACTGACCGTATCTTTTCATATTTTGCTATAGAAGTTCAGCACGGTTCGTGATATAATTACCTCAGTAAACAAAGAGGTAGAAAAATGAACACACTGAATTCTTTTGAAATCGGGATTCTGCACAGCCTGCATGACGCCTTGCAATGTGCTTTTCTCGATACACTCATGCCGATAATCACACGACTGGCAAACTCAGGCATATTCTGGATAATGCTCGCACTGCTCCTGCTGTTTTTTAAAAAGACGCGCCGCGCGGGAATAACCATGGGAATAGCGCTAATCCTCGGACTTGTCTTCGGCAATCTTCTCCTAAAGCCGCTCATCGCAAGAGTAAGACCGTATGATTTTGACCCGTCCATCGTATTGCTAATCCCCAAGGAGAAGGATTTTTCGTTCCCGTCGGGACATACTCTCGCGTCGTTTGAGGGTGCGGTGTCTCTGATATTGTACCACAAAAAGTCGGGTATAGCTGCCGTCGTGCTTGCCTCGCTTATAGCTTTCTCACGTCTTTATCTCATGGTGCATTATCCGCTTGACGTTATCACAGGGGTAATTCTCGGCACGGCTTTTGCGTTTATCGCGTCGAGGCTTGCAGACATTCTCATAAAAAAGGCTTCGATTCCCGTTATATAACCGCGTTTTCAAGGCTCAGCTTTCTAATGCTATCTTTTATGGTATCGGCGGAAAGTCTGAGTCTTTTCATTTCGTCCTCGTCAAGCGGAATGTCGAGCACCTGCTTAACTCCCTCGCGTCCTACAATTGCGGGAACACTCAGGCATATATCCGAGATTCCGTAATGCCCGTCGATAAGCGTGGATACGGGAAGAATGGAGTTGTCGTCGCTCACGATGGATTTTACAATGCGTTTTGTGGACTGTGCAATTCCGTAGTACGTTGCGCCTTTGTCTCGGATTATATCGTACGCGCTGTTTTTAACATAGTCGAACAACGGGTATAAATCCGATATTTCGCTGACGCCGTCCGATATCTCGCAGTATTCGTCAAGGTTTATGCCTGACACATTAGCCGAAGACCACACCGCAAGCTCACTGTCGCCGTGTTCTCCTATTATGAACGAATGAACATTTCTCGAGTCCACTGAAAGACGGTTGCCGACAAGATATTTCAGCCTCGCCGTGTCAAGCACCGTTCCGCTTCCTATGACCTTCTTTGAATCAAATCCCGACAGCTTGAGTGCGGCGTATGTCAAAATATCGACAGGGTTTGATACCACAAGAATGATGCAGTCGCGGTTCACCTCGGTTATTCTTCCGATTACTTCGCGGAATATCTTCACGTTTTTCGAGAGCAGATCAAGCCTTGTTTCGCCTTCCTTTTGGTTTGCTCCCGCCGCTACAACGACTATGGATGCGTTTTCAAGCCCCGAATAATCCGACTGATATATCTGCATCTGCGACAGAAACGGCAGACAGTGCGACATATCGAGTGCTTCTCCGCGCGCCTTTGATTTATTCACGTCAACAAGAGCCATTTCGTTGAACATTTCAGATTCCATGAGAGTGTATGCAATGGTAGAGCCGACAAAACCGCAGCCGACGACTCCGATTTTTTTAATATCCGACATAATATCCTCCAATAACAAGTTATCAAGAATATTTTGTACGGCGGCATGGAATATTATTCGCTAAGGCAAAAATAAAACGGATGTCTCTCATGTTCAGCAGAGAAACATCCGTTATTAGAACAATTAAAAATCTTACTTAAGAAGGTCGGAAACCTTTTTTTCTTTGTAAACTGATTCCCAGTCCTTTGTGAAGTCGTCGATTGCGTAGTATGTAAGAGGATGGTAGATAAGCATATCAAAGAGCTCGGGGTTGATGGTTACGGAGTACGCGCCTGTGAGGGAAACCTTGTGAACCTGCTCAACATTCTTGAAGCTTGCCGCAAGAACCTTTGTGTTCAGATTGTATGCTCTGAAAATGTCAACGATTTCATGAACAACATTGACGCCGTCGGAAACGATATTGTCAAGACGGTTGATATACGGTGCAACGAAGTCAGCTCCCGCGGATGCAGCCATAAGAGCCTGGGGCTGAGTGAAGATTGCTGTCATTGTAACGCCGATACCCTTGTCCTTGCACATCTTTGTAGCCTTAACGCCTTCACGTGTGATCGGAATTTTGAGGTAGAAGTTACCGCCGACAACTTCCTTTATCATTTCGGCTTCTTTAACGATGTCGTGAGCCTCGGTAGCTGTTGTCTGAACGTGGAGCATTTTGTCGGGACCGATGATTTCACGGATGGAGTAGATGAGGTTTCTGAAATCAGCCTTTTCGCGGGAAACGATTGTGGGGTTGGTGGTAACTCCGGCAACAGGGTAGAACTCACAAACTCTCTTAATAGCTTCGAGATTAGCTGTGTCAATCAAAAATAACATGATGCATTTCTTCTTTCTGCAATTTTATTTCATTTCTTACAACGTCTAAAGTATATCACTTTTCTCACATTTTGGCAATATTCTGTCTTAACGTATTTAAAAGTGTACGCAAAAGAGTTTTGGTATATTTTCGACAAATTAAGCCATGTATAATTGGATTAATTCACAAAATCAAAGGCGTTTAACATATTTGCGATGTTAAAACAGCTTGTGAAAAGAGTTATTTCTGTGATATTTTCATGTAGCTATGCACATTTTCAGCGATTACGGGAATCAAAGCCTTGTCCTCCTCCGATGCTTCCGCCGGAACAAAGGTGAGTCCCGACACATCGCGTCCGGTTATTTTCTCTATCCACACAAGGGAAGAGAGCAGTCTTCCGAGCGGTATTGACAGATGGAAACCGTCGCGGTTCAGGCTTTTTCCTCCGTGCGCATAGTCAAATTCGGATACATTTTCACGGAAATACTGGACTGCGCTGCCGACCGGGATAACGTCAAGACCAAGTTCACCCGCAACTTTTCCGTAAGCTTCGTGAAGCATATCGAACATTTTCTTCTGCGACGAGCCGTAATCCGGAAAAGCGGAATGTGTGCTGTCAATTTCATAAGCCCATGTTTCGTGTATGTAAACCTTAGCGTTCGGCTGAGCTTTAACAACGGCTTTGTACAGCTCGTCTATATAAGGATGGTAGGTTTCGTATAATCCGCTGTAGTGGCTTGCCTGCTGAAGTGTGACAACGTCGTATTTGTCTCCCTCAAGTACCTCTCCGAGCGACACAGCCTCTTCTCCCGCGTGTCCGTTGTACTCCGGAGAATACGCGCGCTCACCGCTCAGCAGATTGTTGTAGTGACGTTCAAGACTGCATCCTCCGATGTAAAGGTTCAGGCATTCCAAATCAAGTCCGAGCGAAAGAGCCGCGTCGTGAAGATAAGCCTGTGCGTCCTGAGAAAAGCTGTTTCCTATTGATAAAATCTTCATTGTTATATTATCCTCTCATTATTCTGTCGACTGTATTATAATGCAAATTTTCAGCCGTGTCAATAAAACGGATAATATTTCATCATAGTCACGTTTTACAAGTAAACAAATCGTAAATAAATCTAAAAAACGCTTTAATTCGACTTTCAATAATGATATAATACAGAGTGATTGTATTTTTATTCTTATGAGGCACCAGATGAAAAGATTCTTTAAAATAGGTATAGCAGTTCTTCTCCTCGCCGCACTCGCTTCATGCGCGTCTGACAAAAACGGTGAAGACACAGAAACAACCGCAGGCGAAACCACAAACTCCGCCGAAACCACGCTTGAGACAGTATTCGACTACGAAAACAGCGACATTTCCGGCATGGTAACTCTCGGCGACTACAAGGGAATTGACGTTACAATTGAATCCGCGCTTCTCACCGAAGAAGAATTTGAGTCGGCTATAGACAATATGCTCTCCGGCTACGCGCATTATGAGAAAATCACGGACCGCGCGGTTGAAGAAGGCGACACCGTCATATGCGATTACAGCGGATATCTTGACGGCACACAGTTCAGCGGCGGAACAGACACGGACGCGACAATAACAGTAAGCTCAGACTCAGGCTTTATCCCCGGATTTGCGGAAGCGTTCGTAGGACAAATGCCCGGCGTTGAATTCAGCTTCAATGTAACATTCCCCGAGGACTACGGTCACGATGAGCTGAACGGCAAGGAAGTTACATTCAAAGCCACAGTAAAATACATTAACGGCGAACACGTCACTCCCGAGCTTACCGATGAGTTCGTTAAAGAAAACTTCAGCGGATACACAAATGCAGCGGAGTGGAAAATAGCTTACCGCGAAACTGTCGAGCTGCAAAAGCAATACTACGTGACAAACCAGATGTATTCCGACCTTTGGATGAAGATCGTGTCAAACGCAACGGTCAACTCCTATCCCGAAGCCGAAGTCACACGCGTTTACAACGAAAAGAAAACCCAGTACGAAAGCTACGCTAAATATTACGGTACGGACTACGAAACCTTCCTCAAAAATTATGTCGGAATCACGGACGATGATTTGATGGAGGAAAGCCGCGACTATGTCAAAGAGGATCTTGTAATGTACACTCTCGCAGATGAGCTTGGCATTACCATAAGCGACGAGGAATACGCCGAGGGTCTTGACTTCTACGCCGGCTACTACGGATTCTCTACCGATGAGCTTCTTAACTACTACGGTAAGAATACCATCTACGCAACCATACTCTGGCAGAAAATGAT
>ERZ779861.1383-NODE-1383-length-27626-cov-3.345871_pt1 | contig 27626 bp, 24 predicted proteins | sample MGYA00511558_ERZ779861 | MGnify/ENA primary metagenome ERZ779861 (study PRJEB29588, sample SAMEA2163432) | human gut metagenome | biome: human gut; feature: human-associated habitat; material: faeces | place: Denmark | collected 2008/2010 ...
GGCTTCTCTCGGCAGACCTTTTTTCTGCGCCCACCTGCCGTTTCCGTCCATTATGAACGCGATATGCTTAAGTCCGCTTCTCTTTACCGCTTCCGTCGGTGTTATTCCAATGGGGAGAGTGTTTCTTTCCTGCATATGATTTCCTTTTTACCAATACTAAGCGCCCGGCTTGGTTTTTCCTCACAATACCGGGCGCACGATGTTTATAGTATACTTAAATCTCCATGATTTCCTTGTCTTTTGCTTCTGTAATGGTATCGATCTCTTTGATATATTTATCTGTCAGATCCTGAACCTGCTTGTCGGACTGCTTCTGTTCGTCCTCGGTCATTTCGCTGTTCTTCTTCATCTGCTTGCTCTTGTCGTTAGCGTCGCGTCTGATGTTTCTGATGGAGATTTTTGCTTCTTCGCCCATCTTTGCGATCTTCTTCTTGATTTCCTTACGTCTTTCCTCGGTGAGCTGCGGGAATACAAGTCTGAGAACCTTACCGTCGTTCATTGGTGTGATTCCTACATCGGATGCGAGAATTGCCTTTTCTATGCTCTTGAGTGTGGATGCGTCCCAGGGAGAGATAACAAGAGTCTTCGGGTCGGTGACTTTAACCTCTGCCATCTGGGTTATTGCTGTGGGAGATCCGTAATAATCTACGGTAACATGGGAAATTGCCGCTGTATTTGCTCTGCCGGCGCGAATTACGGAAAGTGCTTCTTTGTAGGTCTCAATTGTCTTTTTCATTTTTGTCTCGAATTCTTTTACGTCAAGCTTCATTTTAGTTCTCCTTTATTCTGAAATTTAAAATTAATACATTATTGCGTCGGTGTCTTCGTAGGTCACGAGCGTGCCTATCTCTTCACCTGAGGCTGCCTTGAGGATATTTTCGGGTTCCTTGAGCGCGAACACGTACATATTTATCTTCTGTTCCTTAGCAAGTGCGGAAGCGGAAACGTCGGTAGCGTGAAGTCCTTTTACAAGGCATTCGTCATACGAAACTATCTTATATCTCGGGACGCTTCTGTCGATATTGCCGTCCTTATCTACGGGGTCTTTTGTGTAGATTCCGTCGATATTCTTTGCCATGAGGATAACGTCGGCTTCAATTTCGGCGGCTCTTACTACTACTGTGGTGTCGGTTGTAACAAACGGGATTCCTGTTCCCGCTCCGAAGAGGACTACCGTGCCGGATTCAAGATAAGAAATTGCTTTTCTGAAGTCGTACTGCTCCGCGAAGCTGTTCATGCCTACGGGAGACATTACTCTTGCGCTGCATCCGGATTTTTCAAGCGCGTCCTCCATTCTCAGGCAGTTAATCATCGTACCGAGCATACCCATCTGGTCGGCTCTCGCACGTTTTACGCCTTTTCCGTAAGCTCCGCGCCAGATATTTCCCGCACCGATAACGATTCCAACCTGAACGCCGTCGTCAGTCAGCTTTTTTACTACTGTCGCAATTTCAGCAATTTTTTCGTTATCGAATATTTCATGCGAGTCCTTTTTTGCGATAGCTTCACCGGAGAGCTTGAGAAGCACTCTTTTATATTTACTGCTCATAATATTACCTCTCACATCATACATAATCGTTCCAGTATATTTTACATTATTTCTCGCGATTTGTAAATAGCATTTTTTATAATTGCACGTAAAAAAATCGAATAAATCAGCAATCTTCCTTCAAATTATTTGACTTTTCAAACAAAAAAGGAGATACGACGAGGTATCCCCTTATGTTATTTACAGAATAATTACTGAGCCTTGCCTGTGAGTCTTGCGATCTCGTCAGCGAAGTCGTCTTCTCTCTTTTCGAGACCTTCACCCTTTTCGTAGAGAACGAAAGAGTCGATCTTGATGTCAGCGCCGAGTTCCTTGGAAACCTGAGCAACGTACTTGCCGATTGTAAGGCTGTCGTCCTTAACATAAACCTGTTCGTTAAGGCAAGCTCTTTCATAGAAGCTGCCGATTCTGCCGTCAACGATCTTGTGGAGGATAGCTTCGGGCTTGTTAGCGTTCTTTTCGTCGTTCTTGAGCTGAGCAACGAGGATTTCTCTTTCTTCAGCGAGAACGGATTCGGGAACGTCTTCCTTAGATACGTATGTCGGAGGTGTGCCGGCTGCGATCTGGAGGCAGATATTCTTTGCGAATTCAGCGAATTCAGGCTTAGCTGCTGTAGCGTCGTCTGTGCTGAACTTAACGATAACGCCTGCAACTCCGCCGCCATGGATATATGTGGAGGTGATGCCGTCAACGATTACAAAACGACGGATATTCATGTTTTCACCGATAGTGAAGATCATATCCTTGAGCTTAGCTTCAACTGTTTCAAAATCAGCGTCATAACGGAGAGTCTTGAGTTCTTCAACGGAAGCGGGCTTGTTTGCAACGATAACCTTAAGGATATTCTTAACGAATGTCTTGAATGTTTCGTTCTTTGCAACGAAGTCTGTTTCGGCGTTAACTTCGATCATAGCAGCTGTTCTGCCGTCAACGAGAATGTCAACAACGCCTTCTGCCGCGATTCTGCCTGCCTTCTTATCAGCTTTGCCAAGACCTTTTTCACGAAGAACCTTTATTGCTTCGTCGAAGTTGCCTTCGGTTTCAACAAGGGCTTTTTTGCAGTCCATCATACCTGCACCGGTCTTGCTTCTGAGTTCGTTTACCATTTTAGCTGTGATTGCTGCCATATTATTAAACTCCTGTATTATAAATTTCTCGTGTATGATCAGTTCTTAGCGTCTTCAGCGTCCTGAGCTTCTTCAGCTGCTGTGATTTCGGGTTCTGCTGCTGCGAGCTGTTCGCCCTGCTTGCCTTCGAGAACTGCGTCAGCGATAACGGATGTGATAAGTCTGATACCGCGGATAGCGTCGTCGTTGCCGGGGATAATGTAGTCAGCGTCGTCAGGGTCGCAGTTTGTATCAACGATAGCGACTACCGGAATACCGAGCTTCTTGCATTCGAGAACGCAGTTGTGCTCTTTTCTGGGGTCAACAATGAACACTGCGGAGGGCAGACCCTTCATGTTCTTGATACCGCCGAGGTTCTTTTCGAGGTTGTATATTTCCTTCTGGAGAGCGGCAACTTCCTTCTTGGGAAGCATATCGAATGTGCCGTCTTCCTGCATCTTTTCGAGAGAACGGAGTCTTTCGATGGATGTCTTGATTGTCTTGTAGTTTGTGAGCATACCGCCGAGCCATCTTACGTTAACGTAATACATACCGCAGCGTTCAGCTTCTTCACGGATTGTATCGGCAGCCTGCTTCTTTGTACCAACGAAGAGGATGTTTCCGCCTTCTTCAGTGGTCTGACGAACGAACATATAAGCTTCTTCAAACTTCTTAACGGTCTTGTTAAGGTCGATGATGTAAACGCCGTTTCTTTCGGTGAAGATGTACTCAGCCATCTTAGGGTTCCAACGTCTGGTGTGGTGACCGAAATGTACGCCGGCTTCGAGAAGCTGTTTCATTGAAACGATAGACATAATAATGTCCTCCTTCGGTTTTTGTCCACCATATCGCATAAATCCGCCGCCGGAATTTTACGGGGATTTTTTAGATAGCTTTGATTATTCAAAGAATCCGCGCAAGCCCGAACTGCCGTCAGCCGAGCTTTTTACCCGTCCACCCGAACAACATGACCGGTCTTTATCACCGTCAACGCTTCGTGAATTTGGCACCGGGCGGAATTGACTCCGATATGTGTGTATTAATATGGATGCAGAAATACTCCGCATACCACTTTATTATATCACATAGGATTTTCAATTACAAGATATTTTTACACTTTAACATTTTATTTACAAATCGAATATCCAGCCTTTTCTCTTTCGCTCTTCCCTGCACTTTTCTTCGCAGCGGCATATTTTTCCGGCGTCTACGAGAATTGTGTCCTCTCCTATGCATTTTATCATATCCCACCGTATCTTTATGCAGTTTTTGTTTCCGTTTATCGAGAAAAACTTATCCGAAACATACACAGCCGTTACTCTTCCGCAGTCGGTGTCAATGTCCATATCGCATATATATCCGAGCTTTTTTCCGTCGCACACGTTTATTACATCCTTTTCTCTGAGTTCGCAAGATGTAAGTGTCATAATGCACCTCCGTTCGGGTCATTATATGCGCGCTTCACCGAATATTATGAAAAAAAGGAACCTGCACCTTGAATACAGATTCCTTATTTTTATTAAATTAGGTTTCCGGCGGATAGAGGTCGTCGTGCCATGTGCTGTAAATGGAAGCTACAGAGTTTTCGTTTTCGAGGTCTGTGAGCTGCTTGAAGAGTTCGCTGTCTTTGAGTTCCTTCTTGTACTCGGAGATAGCGTCGTCGAATTCAGCATATGTGAGCGCGTCGAGCTTTGCCTTATATTCCTTGGAGAGATCATCAAGCTGCTTAATGAGATCCTTGTTGTTATCGTTGATATATCCCTTGAACTTGATGTAGGGGCTGGAGATGGAGTCGATGTTCTGCTGCTTGCCGTAATCCCAGTAATCCATGGACATACCTTCGCCCGGATATGTCATGTAAACGTTACCGGTAGTTACAAGATCCATCTGATAATCGTTGTTGAGGATTCTGATGGTGTCCTGAGTATCTTGATTTTCATATTCCCAGTTTTCGCCTTCAATACCGTACTGGAGAATTGTTCTTATATCGGTGCTTGTGTTGATATAAGTGATGATCTCCATTGCGCGGGAGAGGTTCTTTGAATATGTGCTTACTGCGAGCATATTGCCGTATGCGTCTTCTTCGGTCATCATGGGCTTGGAGTAGATGTATGTGTAGTACTCGTCGCCGTACTGTTCAACGATTGAAGCGTCGCCGGCAACTACGCCTACAGCAAACTTTTCGCCGTCCTTGATTGTACCGTCGCCGATATAACCGAGCTCGGAAAGTTCCTTCATAGCGCCGATTGTGTTAACGAATACGTTGATTGAGAACACACTCTTCGGAACGAGCTTGAGCTTATAGGACATTGTGTTGGTGATCTGAGAAGCGAGTATCGACCACTGGCTCTGGTCTGTTCCCCAGTATGTCATGTTGGCGGGTTCAACTTCACCGAGAAGCGGAACTACGCCGTCAAGATGCTGATTGCCGATATCCTTGATGAAGTCTGTACACTTAAGAAGCGTTGTGAGTTCATCGGGATCGTAGTCGTATGTATCAACAAGTTCCTTATTAACAAGGAGGTACTGGTACTGACCTACCGGATGGTTATTCGGAATAGCGTATGTGCCGCTTACATTTGCGAGTTCAAGGAATGTCGGGTAAATGTAAGTTTTGAGCAGCTTTGAGTTTCCGCTGAGTTCGCTGTCGAGCTGCTGAATGTACTCGTTTTCGATGTAGCTGTTGTAGTTGTCATAGCCCTGTACAAGGAAGATATCGAACTGTGTATCGCCTACCTCGGGATACTGCTTGATGGAGATACCGAGATCGTTGACGATGGTTTCTTCTTCCGTCTCAACAGTTTCGGTAGTTTCCTCGTCGTCGCCTGTATCCATGCCGGAAACGTCAACGCCCTGAGCCTTGAGAGCTTTTATCTCTTTACGTCTCGACTCGGCTGCGGACTCTTCTTCGAGAATCTTTGTATTGATGGAGCTGAGAGTGTCGTCAATATATGCCTGATATTCGTTCTCGGGAATAAGTCTGAGATCGATAGCGGTATCGAATTTAGCCTGAGTGAGTCTGTTTATTGCTGCTTCGACCTTCTGTGCAGCCTCATCAGTTGTTCCGGACTTGGTAGGAAGCGCAAGTGTAAGTGTCATTGATACACGAACGGACTGTTCTGTATCAGCTGTTGCTACATCCTCTTCCTCTGCCTTTGACGAACATCCGACTAAGCTGCCGGCAGTCAAAAGAGCCGCGAGCAAGAGACTGGTAAGCTTTTTATTCATTTGGGAATCCTCCTCATAAGATTCTGGGTTTGACCTATAATAACGCCCATATTAATTCTTATTTTATTGTACACGAAAAGTGCGGATATGTCAAGCTTTTTTTATATATTTTGTTCTGCAGAAAACGCTTTTTTAGCTTTTTTATGCCAAAATATCTTCAAGTTTATTGTTGCAATGGTACAATCGGGACAATTAATTTTTAGTTAAAATTCCGTTTTTTTTGTTTGTTTGACACAATATTTTCGTATTGAAATATTGATACCATCCAATTTTATTCACTCGAGATAGTCTTTAAGTCTTTTTGAGCGGCTCGGATGTCTCAGCTTTCTCAGTGCTTTCGCTTCTATCTGACGGATTCTCTCGCGTGTGATATTGAACTCCTGACCGACTTCTTCAAGCGTTCTTGTTCTGCCGTCGACAAGTCCGAAACGCAGCTTTAAGACCATTTCTTCGCGCGGAGTAAGCGTATGGAGCACCTCGCCGAGCTGTTCCCGCAGGATATGATAGGACGCTTCGTCAACGGGAGTGGGAGTATCGTCGTCGGGGATGAAGTCGCTGAGGTGGCTGTCGTCCGCTTCCCCTATGGGAGTTTCGAGCGACACGGGATCCTGCGATATCTTCATTATCTCCCTGACCTTGTCGGCGTTCATTCCGATGTCTGCCGCAATTTCGTCCGATGTGGCTTCCCTGCCGTATTCCTGCAAAAGCTGGCGCTGGCTTCTTGAAACCTTATGTATCGTTTCGACCATGTGGACAGGTATTCTTATAGTACGTGACTGGTCTGCAATCGCGCGGCTTATCGCCTGTCTTATCCACCATGTCGCGTAGGTCGAGAACTTATATCCTTTTGTATAGTCGAACTTTTCAACAGCTTTCATAAGTCCGAGGTTGCCCTCCTGAATCAAATCGAGCAGCACCATACCCTTGCCCATGTATCTCTTTGCGATGCTCACGACAAGGCGGAGGTTTGATTCAACCAGTCTATTCTTCGCGTCCTCATCGCCCTCGTACATTTTTCTGGCAAGCTCGGTTTCCGTATCCAAATCAAGCAGCGGTATCTGTCCGATTTCCTTCAGATACATTCTGACGGGATCCTCAACCGGAAGTCCTTCCTGCGCGAGTATCTTCGTCATTTCCTCCGCTGTGCTGAATCGGCTTACGTCATTGCTGATTTCGTTAAGCTCTTCCGGGTCTATCAGGTTTATTATATCCTGACCGTTTTTTTCATATTCCTCGTATTCATCCTCAAGCTCATCGCCTGTGTCGTCGAGAACTTCGTCAAAGTTTTCTTCGCTCATTATGTCTTCCGAGCCGTCCATAACTTTACCGTTGTCTTTTTCGGAATCTGTACCGTACATTTTTACCTCCGTTTCGCTCCGCTGAGTCAGCGGTCTGTATGCAGTCACCCCTCCGGTTGCTGTAGTTTATTTAATCAGTTTACATCGTTAAGAAAGCCTTTGAGCGGTTTTGATCTGCTCTGGTGTCTGAGCTTTCTGAGCGCTTTTGCCTCTATCTGGCGGATTCTTTCCCTTGTGATATTGAATTCCTTGCCGACCTCTTCAAGCGTTCTCGTTCTGCCGTCTTCAAGACCGAAACGGAGTTTTATTACCATTTCTTCCCTGGGCGTCAGTGTGTGAAGAACTTTATTGAGCTGTTCTCTGAGAAGCTGATACGATACGGCTTCGGCGGGTGTAGGCGAGGAATCGTCGGGAATAAAGTCTCCGAGATGGCTGTCGTCCTCTTCTCCGATAGGCGTTTCGAGAGACACGGGATCCTGCGACGCCTTCATTATCTCACGCACCTTATCCGCGCTCATGCCGAGCTTTTCAGCGATTTCGTCCGTTGTAGGCTCTCTGCCGTACTCCTGAAGAAGCTGACGTGACGCACGTGACACGCGGTGTATCGTCTCGACCATGTGAACCGGAATACGAATCGTTCTTGCCTGGTCGGCTATAGCTCTTGTTATCGCCTGTCTTATCCACCACGTCGCGTAGGTTGAGAATTTATATCCCTTTGTATGGTCGAATTTATCTACCGCTTTCATAAGTCCGAGGTTGCCCTCCTGGATAAGGTCGAGGAAGTACATACCTCTGCCAACGTGCTTTTTCGCGATGCTTACAACCAGTCTGAGGTTTGCTTCGACAAGCTCGTTCTTTGCGTCCTGGTCGCCGAGAGCTATTCTTTCAGCGAGATAAGCTTCACGTTCGGGGTCAAGAAGCGGGATTTTGCCTATATCCTTAAGGTACATTCTGACGGGGTCGTCTATCGCAACGCCTTCTTCAGCGAGGAATTTGTCGATATCCTCATTATCCTCGACCTCTTCCTCGGTATCTCTTACAACGTCAAAGCCATCGTCTTCGCTTCCGTCGTCATCGTCGTTGTTCTCGATATAGTTGGTTATCTCAATTCCGCTGCCTTCGAGTGCCTCATACACCTTGTCAATCTGGTCAACATCGTAACCGGAGTATTCAAGCGCCTCCATAATATCGTTGTTTGACAGTGATCCTTGGGACTTTCCTTTTTCAATCAATCCCTGTACATCAACTTTCTTTTTGCTATCCATAGATAAACCTCTTGTTTGGTAAGTAATGTTTTATTTACTGCGTCTCATGCTGTTTCTTTTTTCGGCAAGGACGTCTTCAAGGGACATTTTGCTGTCGTCTTCTTTTTTGGCTTCTCTGAGAGCTCTGACATATGTATCAAACGTTATCTCATCGCTCATTTTCAGCTCATTCCGGCGCGCTATCATTCCGAACACACGCGAGACCTCATCCTGTGTGAAGTCCTCGTTCAGTATGCCGGGGTTGAATCCGTTTTCCGCAGTGTGCTCCTTGACGAACGAGAACAGGCGCTTTCCGAGGGATGTGAAAAAGTCTTCTTCTTCGAGAGCTTTTCCGTCGACGGGTCGCGTTATGTACTCGTTTTTCACAAGCATCATGCCTAGAACGTCTTCTTCGAGCTTTCCCGCCTTCGGATTTTTCGCGTAATCGGGATTCACTCTCACGTCGGTTCCCATCGTGACACGGATAAGCTCGCCGCGCCGTTTTTTGTCGTTTTCGCGGATGTTTCTTCGGCGTTTTGACTCCACGTCATTTCTTATGCTTACGGGAGCGACACCGAATTCCGCAGCTGTTTTTGATATGTATATTTCCCGCTCTACGCTTGAATATACACCTGCTATATACGACGTGATGTCTCCGAGAGCTTTTATTCTGTCCTCGTCGGAGTCGGTGTTGTATTTCGAGTGTATTTCGTCGAGCTTGAAATCGAATTTCCCGCGGCTTCCCTCGATGAGCTTTTTGAACTCAGCCGCGCCGAATTTTTTTATGTATTCATCCGGGTCTTTTGCGCCTGACATTTTCAGCACCTTCGCTTCGATTCCGGCGGCGTCGAGTATTCCTATCGCTCGGTTAGCGGCTTTTTGTCCGGCTTCGTCGTTATCGTAGGAAAGAATTACTTTGTCGACGTATTTTTTTATCACTCTCGCCTGCTCCGACGTGAAAGCCGTTCCGAGAGACGCTACCGCCATGCCGAAACCCGCAGCGTGCATTGCAATGACGTCCATATATCCTTCGCACAGGATAAAATAACCATCTTTTGTGTTTTTCGCGTAGTTTAAAGCGTACAGGTTCTTCGTCTTTTTGAATGCGGGAGTGTCGGAGGTGTTCAGGTACTTTCTGTCGGACTTTGCCGAGTCGATTATTCTTCCGCCGAACGCTATGACATTTCCCGACACGTCAATTATCGGAAACATCACACGTCCGCGAAAGTAGTCGCAGTAGCCGAAGTCGTTTTTTCCTCCGAGGTACGCAGTTTTTATCTCATCTTCGCCGAATCCGAGGGAGAGAAGATGGCGCACAAGGTTGTTCCCTTTTTCGGGAGAATAGCCGAGCCCGAACCGTTTTATAGTCGCGACTGACAGCTGTCTTTCCGCAAGGTACTGTCGTCCGGGAGCGCCTATTGTTTCGTCAAACAGCATTGCACGGTAGAATTTTGCGGCTTCGAGGTTCATCTCAAGCACTCTCGAACGTGACGGTCCGGAGCTTTTTCCGCTGTCTTCGCTGAAATCGGGCAGGTCAATTCCCGCTCTTTTCGCAAGCGTTTCAATGGCAGAAACATAGTCGAGGTTCTCTGCGCGCATAACGAACGATATCACGTCTCCCGCAGCTCCGCATCCGAAGCAGTAGAAGCTCTGTGTGGCGGGATATACGGTAAACGACGGTGTTTTTTCGCTGTGGAACGGGCATAATCCTTTGAGGTTGCTTCCGGCTCGTTTCAGGGTCACATAGGAGGATATCACGCTCTCGATGTCACAGCGATATTTTATGTCTTCTATAATATTCGACGGTATCAAGACGCGCGCCTCCTTTTTGCGTTATTTTCACATTATGTTCGCAGGTTCGAATCCTACTAGCCCATAATGCGTTATTCCCACACGTGCGGTATGAACAGGTCTTTATACATCTCTATTGCGTATCTGTCGGTCATGCCCGCAACGTAATCGCAGACGCAACGCTCGACAGACTCGTTTTTCGTATTGTTGTAGTAAAACTCAGGCATTTTCTCCGGGTGCTTGCAGAAATATCCGAACAGCTGTCTGAGCATTTCCACGGCTTTTCGCTCCTCTTTTTTGGCGGAAGAATTGTAATAAACTCGCTCAAACAGAAAATTTCTGAGCTTATTCGTCGCGTCCCACACCTCGGGAGTCATTTTTATATCGTCAAGCTCGCGGCTTCCTTCAATGACGGACGTAACCATTGTGTTGATTCTGTTGCTGTGGGTGTATCCGAGAACCTCCGAAAGCTCACGCGGGATATCGTCCTCTTTTATAACGTTTCCGCGCACGGCATCGTCGATATCGTGATTGATATACGCAATTCTGTCGGCGAACTTTATTATCACGCCCTCAAGAGTTGACGCTTTGTTTTCTCCCGAATGGTTGACTATTCCGTCACGGACTTCCCATGTAAGATTAAGTCCTTCGCCGTTGTTCTCAAGCTTTTCGACTACACGGAGACTTTGCTTATAATGCGTGAAATCCGGAGAATAGCACTCCTGCATGACGCTCTCGCCCGTGTGTCCGAAAGGAGTATGTCCGAGGTCGTGTCCGAGCGCTGCGGCTTCACACAGGTCTTCATTCAGCATGAGAGCCCGCGCGATTATCCTCGCTATCTGAGCTACCTCAAGCGTATGGGTAAGTCTTGTCCTGTAGTGCTCGTCCGTCGGAAAGAAAAAGACCTGCGTTTTATGCATGAGACGTCTGAACGATTTGCAGTGCAGAATTCTGTCGCGGTCACGCTGAAACTCCGTCCTGTTCACGCACTCTTCTATCGGTTTATCGCGTCCTTTTGAGTTTTCGCAAAGGCAGGCTTTCGGGGACAGCGAATTTCTTTCTCTCTCATAAAATATTTCGCGTATATTTCTTGGTGCATCAGTCATCACGTCGTCTCCTTTCTGTCGCCAAAGCGGTGCAAAACAAGTCGCGTTTTCCTAACTCACAATAAATATACGCAAAAAAACAGGTTATTTCTTTTTTTGAGCAAAATTTTGTTTTTCATCGCGCAGTTTGTTACAATTACGCGATTCTTTTGATAACTTAACCGATGCGGGAAGCTCTTTCCTCACATCCGATAACGGCGATTTTTCCTTTTCCGTATGTCAGCTCGGACACCAAATCGAACAGTTCTCGTGCTCTGGCTTTTTCGATAGCCGAAATCAAGGTAACATCCTCTCCGAAGTCGCAGTTTTCCTCAGTCGCGCCGATTCTTGCGAGAGCTACGGTAAGTCTTTGATAATCGGAGTATGTCACCGTTATCTTCGCGAGGCTGTACTCTTCAAACACCGCAAGACCGGACGCGTCTACCGCAATTTTTGCCGCCGAGGTGTACGCTCTCACAAGTCCGCCCGCGCCGAGAAGTATTCCGCCGAAATATCGCGTGACTACAACGGCAAGATCGGTCGCTCCCGACATTTTTACTACGTTCAGTATCGGCACTCCCGCTGTACCCGATGGTTCTCCGTCGTCGGAATATCTTGCGACAGCGCCGTTATTCAGAAGATATGCGTAGCAGTTGTGCGTTGCGTCGTGGTATTCACGTCTCTTCGATTCAATGAATGCGCGCGCTTCGTCCTCGTTTCTCACTGGAGTCGCGTGTCCTATGAATATGGATTTTTTCTCCTCCATTTCACATGAGACATTTTTCGCAAGAGTAATTCTCTTTTTCGGAGTTTCGATCTGCTTTTCTTTCACCGTATCGGTTTTCTTTTTCATCTTATTATCAAAAAATCCAAACAAAATTTATTCTCGTTATTCTTCAACAATGTATTTTTTCAGTTTTGCCAAGAGCTTTTCGTCGACGTCGCACTCACAGCGGATTCCATCCTCGCAGTAGTCAACTACGACATTGTCGCCTTCTTTGTAGATAGTTCCCGTGATGCCGCCCTCTTCCGGTGGAATGAAGAGCTTGATGTGCTTTTTGCCGTTCTGCGCCATTTTTTCGAGCGTTTCGACGAGCTTATCACATCCTGCTCCCGTTTTTGCGGAGATAAACACTACCTCGGTATTGGTTTTCGCCGCGAGTGTTTTCATCTGCAAAAGCGCGTCTCGGTCAGTGCAGGCGTCGCATTTATTGAAAATGTATATCATGGGTTTTGCTGCCGCTCCGAGCTCTTCAAGAAGGCTTGTCGTCACCTCGGTCTGACTGATGAATTCGGGGTCGGACGCATCGATGACTATCATGAGAATATCGGAGAACACGGCTTCGTCCAGGGTTGACTTGAACGCTTTTATGAGGTGGTGCGGCAGGTTTCTGATAAATCCGACAGTGTCCGTGAGAAGCAGCTTCACGCCGTTTTCGGTGACAAACTGTCTTGTTGTGGGGTCGAGAGTTGCAAAAAGCTTGTTTTCAGCGAGTATGCCGGCTCCTGTAAGGTAATTGAGCAGCGTACTTTTTCCGGCGTTTGTATAGCCGACTATGCCGCACTTCACGATGCCGGATTTATCTCTCTGGCGGCGCATTACCATACGGTTCTGTTCGACTTTTCTCAGCTCTTCCTCGAGAGACGCTATTTTTTCTTTAATCCTACGTCTGTCAATCTCGAGCTTTGTCTCACCCGGACCTCTTGCGCCTACCGAGCCTGATGATGCAGCTCCGCCCTGTCGTGAAAGCTCTTTTCCGCGTCCCACCAGTCTCGGGGAGGTATATTTCAGCTGTGCAAGCTCTACCTGAAGTCGTCCTTCACTGGTTCTCGCGTGGTCGGCGAAAATGTCAAGGATGAGCATACTTCTGTCGATAACGGAAACTTCCGATGAAATATCGTCCTCGATTGATTTTATCTGGGAAGGAGACAGCTCGCCGTCAAACACCACAAGCTCCGCTCCGAGTGTCTCACAAAGCTGCGACAGCTCCGTCATTTTTCCCTTTCCGAGGACAGTTCTAACATCAGGTGTTTCCCTGCACTGAGTAACTATCGCAACGCACTCGCATCCCGCGGTTTCGCACAGTTTTTCAAGCTCTCCGAGGGACACAGTGCATTCGTTTTCCTGATTCTGCTTATATATAGCGCAAAGGACAGCTTTCATCTTCTGTGCGCCGATTTCGTTTTTTTCCATATAAACCTCCGTTATTTTATCCTCAGGATACTCTGAATTAATCGGATTTTTGCGATAAAAGGCTGAAATATAGGGACTTTTTTCGCAAAAATAACCTTAAATTAGAGGCTTCCTAAATTACTTAAAAACTCACATTCATCCTCAGAATGACATAAAAATCGGGCAGGACAACAAAGCCGAAGCCTTGTAAAATCCCGCCCGAAAGCTTTATCGGACAAAAATTCCGGAGAGCGAAAGATTATTTACCTCTCTGCTCAAGACGCTTCTTGAACTTATCAACGCGTCCGCCGGCATCTACAAACTTCTGCTTACCGGTAAAGAAAGGATGGCACTTGGAGCAAATGTCAACACGAAGCTCACCGTTAGCATCGCCCTTCGTTGAACGTGTCTTTACGGTTTCACCGCACGCGCAACGGATTGTCACCTCTTTATACTGAGGATGGATTCCCTCTTTCATTTCTATTCACCTCTTCCAAACAATTTGAACAAACGACTTTTCGCTTGCTAAACAATAAATTTGTGTTATTACGGAACACACCGTAAATTATCTCTGAAGAACCGCGGATTTTGCCGCAGAACATAAGAGCCTATTTCTCTCCGTTTTTGCAGTAAACTAAAACTTAGTCAGCTACGTAAGGAAGGAGAGCAACGTGGCGTGCGCGCTTGATAGCAACAGTGAGCTGTCTCTGATGCTTAGCGCAGGTGCCGGAAATTCTTCTGGGAAGGATCTTACCTCTTTCGGGTGCAATGCACTTTCTGAGTCTTACTGTATCCTTATAGTCAATGTAATCAATGTTTTCTGCGCAGAACAGGCAGACTTTCTTTCTTCTGTTGTTTCTGTTCTGGCGGTTGTATCTCTGCTGAGGTGCAGCTTCTGTTCTTTCTGTGGTTGCGGGAGCAGCAGTCTCTTCAGCAACAACTTCGGTCTTTTCTGTATCCATCTTACTTAAATCCTCCTGTTAAATTGAGTGAATTACATTAGAACGGTAATTCTTCGTCATCTGATATTTCTTCAAATTTCGGAGCTGTCTGATTCTGGAAGCCGGTATTCTGGCTGCCCGTATATGCTCCGTATCCGTCAGGTACATACGAAGGAGCCTGATTCTGTGCATACATAGCCGCAGCCTGCTGTACAGCGATCGGGCTTTCGCTTTTTGCGTCAACAAAATATGCCTCGTCAGCGACAATTTCCGTAGCAAAGCGCTTCTGACCCTGCTGATCGGTCCATGTTCTTGTTTGAATGGTTCCGACTACGCAGATGGAGCTTGCTTTTCTAAAATAGCGCGTGATGAATTCAGCCGTCTGTCTCCAAGCGGTAACGTTAAAGAAATCCGCCTGTGCTTCCTCGCCAGCCTTACCGCCGAAGCGTCTGTTAACCGCAACGGTAAATGATGTTACGGAAATTCCGGACGGTGTGGTTTTGAGCTCGGGATCTGCCGTCAGACGTCCTCCGAGGATAACCTTGTTAAAATTAAAGTTAGCCATATTTTCTCCTTAAACTAAGGACGGTGAAGTAGCTTACGCTTCAGCCTTTTCTGCCTTTTTTGACGCTTTTTTGTCTTCGTGACGAATTACGATGGAACGGAGTATGCCTTCTGTGATACCGAAAATTCTTTCAAGCTCAACAGGAAGCGTGCCTTCGCTCTTGAAGGTGATCAGTGTGTAGTAGCCCTCGGTCTTGTCGTTGATGGGATATGCGAGTTTGCGCTTGCCCCATTCGTTTGCTTCAACGATTTCGCCGTTGTCCGAGATGAGCTTTGTGAACTTGGCAACAAGTGCTTTTGTAGCTTCCTCGGTCAGATCAGGGTCAATAACAAAAAGGGTTTCGTAAGAATTGATGATCTTTTCCATTGTTTTATACCTCCCTATGGACTTCAGACCGTCGACAGATCATTCGACGGTAGAGAGACAGGCTTATGATGATTTGCCCGTTCATTTTTTGATTATACCATTTTATTTTTCTTTTGTCAATGGATTTCAGCATATTTTTTCAGTTTTTTCTCTATGTTTTGCGGTGATTATACGGCGCGGACATGAATATAATTCTCTGAACATTAAATCCATACGGAACGGTGAAGAAATGAACGATGCGATAAATATTACTCTCGGCAAAAAGGATAAGCGGGCGGGGAATCAGACGAACATTCCCTCTGTCTCATGCGGGCTGAGCGAAGATGAGGTTGAGGCTTCGCGGAAGAAATACGGTTCAAACGCAATATCTCGGGGAAAGCGCGCGGGATTTTTGCGGCAGTTTGTGGGGAACCTGAACGACCCGATAATAAAGATACTCATAGCGGCTCTCGTCATAAACACGGCTTTCACTTTTTCCCACATCAACTGGGCGGAAACCATAGGAATCGCCGTGACGGTATTTATTTCCGCTTTTGTCACAACCGTATCGGAGCATTCGTCGGGAAAGGCGTTTGAAAACCTGTACAGCGGACTGGAGAATACGACGGTCAGGGTGATTCGTGACGGGAGTGAGGCTGACATACCGCTCTCTGACGTAGTGATGCATGATATCGTACTGCTTCACCCGGGGGACACTGTGCCTGCCGACGGTATTGTAATGCACGGTTCGCTCGGGTGTGATGAGTCCCCTCTTACCGGCGAGAGCGCGAAGGTTAAGAAGGCTTTTTCTCATGCGGTTTTACAAAAATACAAGTCCTCTCCCGATGAATTCAAGCCGGAGACGGGAGAGTCGTCGTGTGTGCTGAGGGGCAGTCATGTGGCGGAAGGAGACGCGGCTATTCTTGTGACTGCTGTCGGGGACAAAACGATGTACGGCTCGATTGCGGGAGAATTATCGGTCGAAAATGACGTAAGCCCGCTGAAGGACCGTCTCACTTCTCTCGCGAAAACCATATCAAAAATTGGGTATGTATCCGCAGTGATAGTTGCGCTTGTTCATCTGACGGACGCGTTTTGGATTGAAGCGGGGATGAATCCGACGGCGGCACTGGCTAAGCTGCGTGACATACGGTATTCCCTGCCCGAATTCATCACGGCTTTCACTATGGCGATATCAATAGTGGTCGTCGCTGTACCCGAGGGGCTGCCGATGATGATAACCGTAGTGCTTTCCTCAAACATGAAGCGGTTGCTGCGCTCGGGAGTTCTCGTGAGACGGCTTGTGGGAATAGAGACCGCCGGAAGCATAGACATTCTCTTCACCGACAAAACGGGAACGCTCACAACGGGAAAGCTCATGGTTTCAAGCATAATCTCCGCCGAAAACAGTGAATTTCACTCTGCGAAAGCCTTAAAAAGCTCGTCAAAGTACATATCGGAAAGTCTCGCGAAAGGGGACAGCGCCTGCTCTTCCGTCGGAAATTCAACCGAAAAGGCGATAAACTCCTTCCTCGAGATAAGCGGACGCGGCTCAACAGCTCAGGGCGGGCAAAAGATACCGTTTGACTCATCCAGGAAGTTCGCGGCGGGCATTTGCGGAAACAAGGCATACATCCGCGGAGCTGCCGAGTTCATTCTTCCCTGCTGCACGAGCTATGTCACCGACGATGGGCAAGTCAAAATGATGACGTCCGACGTTCTTGACAGGCTGAAAAGCACCGTAAAAAGCCGTGCGGGAGCTTCATGCCGTATTCTGATTCAAGCCGAATGCACGGAAGAGAGCTTTAAGATGCTCGACAATGGTGGATTAAGTCCGACTCTCGAGCTTACGTTTGTTTCGCTTTTCGTAATCCGCGACGAGATACGAAAAGAGGTTATCCCGGCGGTGAAGGAATGCAGAAAAGCGGGAATCCAAGTCGTAATGATAACGGGCGACAACCGCGATACGGCTAAAAAAATCGCTGAGGAATGCGGAATAACCGACTCGGGATGCGAAATATTCTCGGGAAGTGTCGGTGCGCAGAAGTACGCGTCGTCAAAATCCATACGCTCGCTTCTCATTGACGGAGAGGAGCTGCACTGTTTATCCGACGAGGACTTGACGCTGATTCTGCCGAAGATTCGTGTGATATCCCGCGTAACTCCCTCCGACAAAAGCAGACTAATCAGGATTTCACGTGCCGCGGGACACATTGTAGGCATGACGGGGGACGGGATAAACGACGCGCCTGCTCTAAAATCCGCGGATGTGGGGTTTGCGATGGGCAGCGGAAGTGACGTTGCTCGTGAAGCCGGAGACATAGTGATAACCGACGACAATTTTGTTTCAATCACAAAGGCTGTGCTCTACGGCAGGACGATATTTTTGAGCATACGGAAGTTCATCACGTTCCAAATAACGATGAACATGGCTGCGGTCGGAGTCTCGGTTCTCGGTACTGCATTCGGAATAGACTCGCCCGTCACCGTAATACAGATGCTGTGGGTAAACATAATCATGGACACACTGGGGTCTCTTGCTTTTGCGGGCGAACCTGCGCTGGAGGAATACATGACTCATCCTCCCATAGGACGTGGGGAGCACATTCTCACGCGGCGCATGGTGTGGCAGATCATCCTCACGGGCGGTTATGCAGTCGCGCTGTCGATGTTCTTCCTGCTCTCAAAGGATTTAAGGCATTTCTTCGGCGGAAGCGAAACTTATTACATGACGCTGTTCTTCGCGATGTTTATTTTCATGGGAATCGGAATAGCAATGTGTACGCGCACCGAGAGAATAAATATTTTCGCAAACATATCGAAAAACAAAGCCTTCGCCGTTATCATGCCGGCAGTCGCAGCGGTTCAGCTTCTTATAATCTACTTCGGCGGCGACGTTTTCCGATGTGTTCCACTTGCGCCGGCTGAGCTTCTCATGTGTTCCGTGTTCGCGTTCACCGTTATTCCGGCGGATTCGATAAGAAAATCGGTACGCGCCATAGCTTCACGACAAAAATAAAAAATAAGCCTGATTTTTTACGTCAGGCTTATAGTTTTGTTTAAGGATACTCTGAATTAATCGAAGTAGAGGGGCTTGAGCTTCTGGTCGATGGACTTCTTCACAACCTTTTCTTTTGCTTTGTATTCGGAGGAAAGGTTTGTCTTGTTGTTCTGAAGCATATCTCTGATGAGGTAAGGCATTCTTACAAAGTATGTTTCACCGAACTGGAAAGAGAAGTCAAAGTTACGTCCCGCAACGATGATGTCAACCATTTCAGCTGTTTCAGCTTCGGAGGAGTACTTTCCTTTAAGAGCGGTATCGTAGTATTCGGGATAAACCTTCTTATAGCTTTCTGCGGAGAGAGCGGAGAAAATAGTTCCGATGAATTCGGCATTGCCGTATGCGCTGAGCGGAATTACAAATACGGAGAACTTGTCGTCTGCGTTTGTATAGTAGTTTTCCTGAGCTTCATCCCACTTCGGATAAGGAAGAATAGAGTACTGAGTTTCCATGTCGCGGAGAGTTGTGTAGGCGGAAACGAAACGCATAGGAGCCATTGCGAGAAGTCCGTTGCGGAAGTGATTTTCTTCTTCCTGAGCGGTAGTTGTATATCTGAAGAATCCGGGGTTATTTGTGTGGAAATCGGTGAGCTTATCAAGGATGGCAACGCTCTTGTCGTTCATGATAGTTACCTGAATGTCTTCGTCGCTTACGGATACTATAGGTGCGTCGAATGCTGCCATCCAAACGTCACCTGCGTTTTCGATGAAGTAGCCGTAGCCGAAGAAGTCGTCCTTATCCTTTACGCCGTTACCGTTTTTGTCTTCGTAAATGCCGCTGACGATTTCGCTGAATTTATCGAATGTCCACTTGCCTTCCTTAACGAGAGAATAAAGGTCGCTCGAGGAATAGCCGTAGTTATTCATGATCTCAACATTAAAGAACGTTGAATATGTAAGTGTCAAGGATGTTGTGGAAAGGTCGGAGCAGATAGCGTAGAGACGGTTGTTGATGGTTGCGTTGTCATTTGCCTTCTGGTTGAACCATACCTGCGTTGTATCAACATTGGGTATTTCCTTCCAGTTGAGAACGGCTTTTGCGCTTATCGGCACATACGCGGTATAGTCGTAAATGGAAACGATTTCATAGTCGTTTGTTCCGGCGGTTGCCATTGTCTTTACCTGGTTCTGAGGGGAATCCATGTCGGTTGCGGAGATTTTTACATCAAAACGGTTTTCAACATCAAGATTTCTGTTGTAAACAGCATCGTTGCAGGCGTCACCGGTGAGTTCATCAGCCACAATTTCAAGTCGATAGTCAACGCTTCTGTTGAGCTTAGGCGTGAGTGCTCTGAATTCCTGTCCGTTATATTTTACGTCGGGAAGATTATCGGGGATGAGCTGTCGCTTATCGTAATCAGAAAGCTGTTCCTCGGTTTCGGTGCTTTCTGTTGTAGTGTCCGCAGAAACTGCTCCGGTTGTTTCGTCTGTTTTGTTGTCGGAGTTCTCCTTTGTTTCACTGCACGCAACGGATGTAAGAAGCATGAGAGAAGCAAGGATCAAACATAAACCGCGTTTTTTCATTATAGAATTTTCCTCCATATCGGTTCAATGAGTTCTTAATAAATTATCGTACAAGACCCATTTAAGATAATATTATTATATAATATTACACCTCTTTTGTCAATAATTATATGCACATTGACCATTCGCTTTTTTATAGTTCAATATAAGATTTTTGTGTAATCGTCTTTTGCGCTATCTATGCACAGGTTAATTGAATGTATTTTGTACAATATGACGTTATTATTTTCCCGAATTGTTCATTTTAGTCTCCGCGAGTACATAATTGTTTTCAATACTACTACATTAATAGTTTTATCCGTTGTCGAATCACAGTAAAATTTCATGCAATCTGCACAAGTATTTCCACAAAAATAAGCCTGACCAATCAGCCAAGCTTATAATTTTATATTTGATTATACAGGATAATTCATTTTTCATCCCAAAGAACAACGGAATTTGTTTCTCTGGTCTTTCTCAGGTCAATTATTCTCTGGTTTGACGAGCCTCTGAACCTCAGAGAGATATCTTTTTTGGCTTCAACAAATCTTCCGTCGACAAGCACATCAATAAGCGAAAGCAGCTCTTCCGTTATTTCGCAGTGAGCGTGTGTTCCCTCCGTCGTCAGCTCCTCGTAAGTAAAGCCGGAGAACGCCCATATTGTCTTTTTCGGATATCTCTCACGAACTCCGGCGACAAAAGGCAGAAGCGCGCGTTGATTCGACGGTTCAAACGGCTCTCCGCCCAAGAGTGTCAGTCCGTTTATGTAGTCGGGGGACAGCATTTCGGTAATGTGCTCTGCCACCTCGGGTGTGAATTCTTTTCCGTAGCAAAAGTCCCAAGTCTGCGGCTGAAAACAATGCTCGCAGTGGTTGGTGCAGCCCGAAACAAACAAGCTCACTCTGACGCCGACGCCGTTTGCTATGTCGTAGTTTTTTATCTCACCGTAATGCATTTCCCGCACCTTTCGCTAAATCAAAGATGAAGTACCCTGTCCTTTATCTCCTGTGTTCTTCCCTGGTTCCAGAACTGAGTTCCGATATAACCGCAGGTTCTTCTTGCGACGTTCATTTTATCCTGGTCGCGGTTTCCGCAGTTCGGGCATTCCCACACGAGTTTTCCGCCGTCCTCGACAATCTTTATCTCACCGTCATATCCGCAGACCTGGCAGTAGTCGCTCTTTGTGTTAAGCTCCGCGTAGATGATATTGTCGTAGATGAACTTCATCACCTGAAGCACAGCCTCGATGTTGTTCTGCATATTCGGAACTTCAACGTAGCTTATTGCGCCTCCGGGTGAGAGATGCTGGAACTGAGCTTCAAACTTCAGCTTTGTGAACGCGTCGATGTTTTCTCTTACGTTTACATGGTAGCTGTTTGTGATATATCCCTTGTCTGTAATGCCTTCGATAACGCCGAAACGTCTCTGCAAGCACTTCGCGAACTTATATGTCGTGGATTCAAGCGGAGTTCCGTAAAGCGAGAAGTCGATGTTGTGAATTTTCTTCCACTCGCGGCAGGCGGCGTTCATTTTTTCCATTATATCAAGCGCGAAAGGTGTGGCGGATGGGTCTGTGTGGCTCTTTCCGGTCATGTACTTGACGCACTCGTAAAGTCCGGCGTATCCGAGGGAAATCGTGGAATATCCGCCGTACAGCAGCTTATCTATGGGTTCTCCTTTTTTCAGTCTCGCGCAAGCTCCGTACTGCCAGAGAATGGGCGCGGCGTCGGACAGAGTTCCCTTAAGTCTGTTGTGGCGGCACATAAGCGCACGGTGGCACAGCTCCAGTCTTTCATCGAATATCTGCCAGAACTTCTCAACGTTTCCGCCGGAAGACAGCGCGATATCGGGGAGGTTTAATGTAACGACGCCCTGATTGAATCTGCCGTAATACTTCGGCTTGTTCGTTTCGGGATCAACATACGGTGTGAGGAAGGAGCGGCATCCCATGCAGGTGTAGCAGTGACCCTCGCCGTTTTTGTCGATTTTTAATTCAAGCATCTTCTTCTCGGAGATGTAGTCGGGAACCATGCGTTTTGCCGTACACTTTGCCGCGAGCTTTGTGAGGTAGTAATACTTCGAGTCGTCGTGGATATTGTCCTCTTCAAGCACGTAAATAAGCTTCGGGAATGCGGGAGTTACCCATACGCCCTTCTCGTTCTTTACGCCCTGGTATCTCTGGATAAGCACCTCTTCTATGATTATGGCGAGGTCTTTTTTCTCCTGCTCGTTCTTCGCTTCTCCGAGGTACATGAATACGGTAACGAACGGAGCCTGACCGTTGGTGGTAAGGAGCGTGACTACCTGATACTGTATGGTCTGCACGCCTTTTCTTACCTCATCGCGGAGTCTTCTCTCGACAAGGGCATTTGTCTCATCATCAGAAAGCTCTCTGCCGATTATGCGGTTTTCTTCGAGCACGTCGTTGCGTATCTTCTTACGTGAAACGTCGACAAACGGCGCGAGATGCGTGAGGGAGATGGACTGTCCGCCGTACTGGTTTGACGCGACCTGAGCTATAATCTGCGTTGCAATGTTGCAGGCGGTGGAGAAGCTGTGCGGACGCTCTATCATAGTTCCTGTGATAACAGTGCCGTTCTGGAGCATATCCTCAAGGTTGACGAGGTCGCAGTTGTGCATATGCTGTGCGTAGTAGTCCGTATCGTGGAAATGGATTATTCCCTCGTTGTGGGCTTCCACGATATCCTTCGGCAGGAGCAGGCGGTTTGTGATATCTCTGGAAACCTCGCCCGCCATATAATCTCGCTGAGTTGAGTTTATTACGGGGTTTTTGTTGGAGTTTTCCTGCTTTGCTTCCTCGTTGTTGCATTCGATAAGCGAGAGTATCTTGTCATCCGTGGTATTGGACTGGCGCACAAGGTTTCTCGTGTATCTATATGTTATGTAAGCCTTAGCAACCTCAAACGCGCCGTGAGCCATGATCTGGTGCTCTACCATATCCTGTACTTCCTCAACGGACGGACTTCTCCCGAGCTGTTCGCACGAGAGAACGACACTCTCCGCGATGCGCTTTATCTGAACTGCGGTCATACGGCAGCTTTCGTCCACGTTCAAGTTAGCCTTGCTAATTGCTGAGATGATTTTTGTTATATCAAACTCAGCTTCCGATCCATTTCTTTTTATTATTTTCATCTCGGCTGTTGTACCTTTCTCCCGCTTTTTTCAGCAGGTGATTTTATTATTGTAAAAATTGTCCGCTCATAACAATACAATATATTGCGGTGACGTTTTTAATTTGTCACACAACATATTGTATATCAGCGGATTGTATTATAGCACATATAGTGCGCTTTGTCAATGACAAAAAATCAATTTCAGACGTACAAATTTTCGCTTAAAATCACAGCAAATTTCGTCATAGGAATTTACCCGAAAAATCTTGACACGGCTTCGTCGGCAATATCCGAGGTGTTTCTGACTTCTCCGTCCTTATCCGGCACAAGTCTGTGGGAAACTTTATCCTTTCTGAACCAGATAAGCTGTCGTTTGGCGTAGTGGCGGGTCGCAAGTTTTATCTCTTCCCTGACCTCGTCAATAGTCTTTTCTCCCGCAAAATACGGCAAAAACTCCTTATATCCGATAGCCTGCGCTGCGGTTCTGCTGATTTTTCTGCCCGAGAGTAGGATTTCACGCGCTTCTCTCTCCAGTCCTTCGTCAAACATAATGTCGACGCGGCGGTTTATTCTGTCGTAAAGGAGCTCGCGGCTTGCAAAATCTATGATGAACGCGTAATCGTCGTATCTGCTCTCGCCGGATATCTGCTCACGGTCGGTCTCGGTTTTGGTTTTTCCCGTGGTTTCGTACACTTCGATGGCACGCACCACTCTTTTTACGTTGTTCGGATGTATTGCGTCGGCACTCTCGGGGTCAATCTTCCGCAGTCTGTCGTGAAGCGCTTCGTTTCCGTGAGTTTTTGCGTATTCGTACAGTTCCTCGCGGAGTTTTTCATCCTGTTCACCCTCGGAAAACGATGTTATCTTCATCACCGAGTCGTGGTACATTCCCGTTCCTCCGCAGAAAATCGGTATTTTTCCGCTTGAAACTATATCTTCCACCGCATCGGAGGCAAGTGAAGCGTAATCAGCCGCGGAAAACTCATTCTCCGGCTCAATTATGTCAAGGAGGTGGTGCGGTATTCCCTCTCGTTCGGCTTCTGTAGGCGTAGCTGTGCCTATGTCCATCCCGCGGTAAAGCTGCATGGAGTCGCACGATATTATCTCTCCCCCGAGCCTTTTCGCAAGCTCTATCGCGAGAGATGTCTTTCCCGACGCCGTAGGTCCGAGCACCGATATTGTTTTAATTTTCTCTGCCATGGCTTAGTGAATAAACATCGCGTCGCCGAAGCTGAAGAAGCGGTACTTTTCTTCTACTGCGGTTTTGTATGCGTTCATGATTATCTCTCGGCTCGACAGTGCGGACACAAGCATAAGAAGCGTACTCTCGGGCAGGTGGAAGTTTGTGATAAGCGCGTCTACTGCCTTGAACTTATATCCGGGGTAAATGAATATGCCTGTGTCGGTGTCAACGGGATGAATCACTCCGTTTTCGTCGGCGGCGGATTCAAGCACACGGCAAGAGGTTGTTCCCACAGAGATTATTCTTCCTCCGTTTGCGCGGCGTCGGTTTATCTCGTTTGCGGCGTCCTCCGTCACTCTGATATATTCGGAATGCATCTCGTGGTCGACGATTTTGTCCTCTTTCACGGGTCTGAACGTGCCGAGTCCCACATGAAGAAGCACGGGAACTACAGCACAGCCTTTTGCTCTGATTTTATCTAGAAGCTCAGGCGTGAAATGCAGTCCTGCAGTAGGAGCGGCGGCTGATCCCGGAGTTTTCGAGTAAACGGTCTGGTATCTTTCCGCGTCCTCGAGTTTTTCGGTGATATAAGGCGGAAGAGGCATTGTTCCGAGCAAATCGAGCGCGGCGAAAACATTGTCTGCGTCCTTTTTTACGTTGAACTTTACAACGCGGCATCCGCCCTCAACAACGTCAAGTATCTCCGCTTCCATAACGCCGTCGCCGAAGTCTATTATGTCTCCCGGCTTCGCTCTTTTACCGGGTCCAGCGAGAGTTTCCCATATGTCGTTTTCTCTTTGCTTTAGAAGCAGAAGCTCTACGGGTCCCGTGGAATCGGTTTCGACAGCGCGTCCGAGGTCTTTGTCAAAGCGGTACTTTCTGTGTCCGATGATTCTCGCCGGAATAACTCGCGTATCGTTTATGACAAGCACGTCCTCCGGATTTATATAGTCGGCGATATCACGGAATATCTTGTGTTCGATTTCACCCGTGTGCTTGTCCAGCAGCATAAGTCTTGACGAGTCGCGCGGTTCAACCGGGGTCTGAGCTATCATTTCCTTGGGAAGGTCATAATAAAAGTCGGAGAGCCTGAGTTCGGTCTTCGGCAGTTCGTTTTTTATCATATCATATCACCGTCTTTTCTCTTTGCGTAGCATATGCTCCAAAACAGCATACGGTAATATTATATTACATCCGCGAAGAAATTTCAACCCGTTTTAAGCCGCGGCTGCAATTTTAACAATTTTTCAATTATGCATAACATTAATGGGAGGTGTTGACAATGGGCAGATTGTATGATATCATAACTGTACAGAGGTAACGGCATAGTAAAGTTGTGCATAAACTGCTCCCGAAAGACAAAACAAAGGAGTAGTTTATGAAGAAGAAAATCATATTCAAAGGAGCCGCGACCGCTCTTGTCACCCCATTTGACGCACTCGGAGAAATTGACTTTACTGCTTTTGGTGAGCTTATCAAGTGGCAGATATCCCGGAGCATTGACGCACTTGTGGTATGCGGAACGACGGGAGAGAGTGCGACGCTTACGGACACTGAAAGACGGCGGTGCATTTCGTTCGCTGTGGAAAAGGCAGAGGGCAGAGTTCCGATTATCGCGGGAACAGGCTCGAACAATGCCGAATACGCGAAAGAGCTGTCGTGCTTTGCTTCATCCGAGGGCGTGGACGGAATTCTCGTTGTAACTCCGTATTACAACAAGGCGACGGATGGCGGGATGGAGAGATATTACCTCAGCATTGCGGAGTCAGCCACCTCGCCGATTATAATATACAATGTACCGTCTCGAACGGGATGTAAAGTGACTATGCCGGTGTACAGAAAGCTCGCGGAGCACGAGAACATTGCCGCGGTAAAGGAAGCCTCGGGGGATGTTTCGCTCTCTGCCACCATACTCGCGGAGCTGTCGGACTCGCTCTCGGTTTACTCGGGAAACGACGATTTGACGCTTCCAATACTCTCCATCGGAGGAGCGGGTGTGATATCGGTGCTCTCAAACATTATGCCGCGGGAGATGCATGAGCTGTGCAAAACCTTCTTCGACGGAAACCTTTCTGCCGCGAAGGATATTCAGCTCGGTCTGTACGACATCATGCGGGCGATGTTTTATGAAGTGAATCCCATACCGATAAAAACTGCCTGCGGTGAGATGGGATTATGCTCTCCTTTCATGCGGCTTCCCATGTGCGAAATGAATGAAAAAAACAAAGCCGTTCTTTTGACAGTTTTAAAAAAGCACGGACTGATAAAATAATGAAATACGAGGACGAAAAAATGCTTATACCCGGTCTTGTTTCGGTAACTTTCCGCTCACTCAGTCAAAACGAGATAGCAAACCTTATGTGCCGCTCCGAGCTTAAAGCCATAGAATGGGGCGGAGACGTACATATTCCTGTGAAGGATGATCCAACCGAAGAGGATATGGAAAAGCTCGATGAAGCGCTGAGCAACGCGTCATATCTCTCGGAGTCTGGCAAATTTTATATCGCGTCGTTTGGCTCATACTACAGATGCGAGGGATACGCTACTCTTCACGGCGAGGCTGCTGTATCAATCGGTGCTCCGAACATCAGAGTATGGGCGGGAAGACGTTCTTCTGCCGATGCTGACGAAAGCTACCGTGCTCTTGTGGTAAGGAACATACAAAATCTCTGCGACGAGATGAAAGAGCACGGAATCACAGTTTCAACCGAATTCCACGGCGGGACACTCACGGATGAGGTGGACAGCGCGCTCAGGCTGATAAACGACATTGAGAGAGAAAACTTCATGACGTACTGGCAGCCGAATCAGTTCCGCGACGAGGAATACAACCTCACGGCTCTGAAAAAGGTTCTGCCGTATGTCTCAAATGTTCACGTTTTTACATGGGACGCGAAGAACCGTTATCCGCTTGAAGACGGCGAGAAAATCTGGCGTAAGTACATTGACATTATAAAAGGCTCGGGCAGAAACCATCATCTTCTGCTTGAATTTGTGAAAGACGACTCGGTGGAGCAGTTCTACCGTGACGCTGAGGTTTTAAAAAGCTGGGTCGAATAACGAAAAAACGCACTCGTAGGGTAAAGTTCCGTATTGAGTGCGTTTTCTTCTTTATGCGAATGATATAGTCTGCTTTTCCGCGTCAACCTCCGCCGTCACTCCGAAAGGTATTATGCACCTCGGGAGCGCGTGTCCTATGTTTATGTTGCACAGCACGGGCAGCTCATATTCCGCAGTCTTTTCGGCAAGCAGGCGTTTGTATTCATCGTGGTATTTCCCGTTCATCGGCTTTCCCGCGATTATTCCGCTTATCACGCCGAATACGCCGTCGATGGCGCTCCGCTCTTCGCTTGAGTATAAGTACCGTCCGACCGTGCGGTATGAGGTGGAGCTTTCTAACGGGTTCATCCCGGGCGAGCCG
>ERZ779861.1406-NODE-1406-length-27177-cov-39.243935_pt1 | contig 27177 bp, 27 predicted proteins | sample MGYA00511558_ERZ779861 | MGnify/ENA primary metagenome ERZ779861 (study PRJEB29588, sample SAMEA2163432) | human gut metagenome | biome: human gut; feature: human-associated habitat; material: faeces | place: Denmark | collected 2008/2010 ...
GTCGCCCACCACCCGATACGGAACACCACAAGGGCGATGAGCATGATGATTTTGTCGATGCCCACGACGATGCCGGAGGTCAGCGAGGTGAACCACAGCTTGGCCGCGTCTTTCTCCATGCTGGTCACTTCGTCCACGCCGGTCTGTTCCATCGTTGCCTCTATCAGGTTCGGGTCGGATGTTCCGGTATGGGCCACGTCCGCCTGCGCCTGTAGGCTGGTGTACATCGTGTCCCTGACAAAGATGAGTTCCTGCGCTTCCTCGAACTTGTCGCTGATTTGCGCGGCTTCCGCCTGATAGAGGTCGTGGGTGTACGACCCGATGCAGTTCGGGATGTAGGACAGGAAGTCCAGGAAGCACCAGTTGCTGCCGCTGCCTGCCATACCCGTATCTGCCGGAGGGTACCACCAGCACAGCACAAGCGACACAGCCAGCGGTCTGAACAGTTTCATTATGTCCAGAGGCTCGTGCTTGACCATCATCTTGTAGGCCATGCCCGCCGTCATGATGATGGCGAACAGGGCGGCGAGTGCCATGCACATCTGCAGGATCCACCAGAACGGGCCTTGTGCACCGGTAAACGTGGCGTCGGTCAGAAACTCGTTGGTCTGAAAGATGACATCATCTATTTCCTCTTCCAAAAGGTCTATGCCGAAATTCGATAGGATATTTCCGTCTGCCATTTCCGTTTCTTTTTTAGTTCCTGTTCACGGTTTCTTCTCCGTCGCTTCCTCCGCTGCCGCCACCCGTCTGCGAGCCACGCACGGCAAACCGGGATTCGTTCCACCGCTCCACGGCATCGCGCAGGATGCTTCCTTTGTCTATAGGCTGTGCTTCTTCTGCGTTCAGCAGTCCCTCCGTCACGGTGGCGTTCTGTTTCCGTGCGAGGTAGAGGACAAGCGTCCCGTTCTGCCGGGCCACATCCTCGCTGATGCGCAGGTACTCTTTCTTCCGCTGGGCGTTGGGCATGTAGGCATCCTTGGTGGCGTTGATGGCGCACTGGTACACCTGATAATATTCTTCCCAGCGTTCCCGTTCGTCCGGCGTGCCGCCACACAGGAGGATGCGGTCGATGTTGCGCCGGAAGCGTTCCATCTGTCCGTTCACCTTGTCGCCCTCGGCGAGCCAGGCCAGATCCACCTGCCTGTCGGCCACGTTCAATGCCTCGACAGCGGCCCGTTTGACCAGTGCAGAGTCGATGGCTTCCGCCTCGTCGGTCTGGTTGTAGAGATTCACTCCGGCCAGCGTCCGGAACGACAGCTTGTTCTTCGCCGCCGCCGTCTTCTTGTACTTGTTGTGCAGCAGCGTGTAGTAGATTTCCGGGGTGAATGCCCCGGTGCCGGTTTCCATCACGGTAATCTGGTTCTGCTTAGGCGAGTCGTGGTTGTAGGTCACATACTGCGCATGGGCGGCATGTGCCGTCAGGACTGCCGCCGCAAGAAGTGTCATTGTTCGTTTCATGTGCATATCCTTTTCCTTTTTTTGTTAATAATCCAGTCTTCCGGCACCGCGCCAGCGTCCGAAGGCCCCGTCAATGATTTCCTGACGGCTGCGTGCCTGGTATATCTTTTCTTTCCAGTAGCCGATGCGTACCTGTATGTATCGCCAGGTCTCCATGTAGGCACGGTTCAGGTGCCGCTCGATGTCGTCGAGAGACCCGTTGATGGCTTCCATGACCATCAGCAGGTCGGAGGTCGAGCAGGCCGCCGCTCCGGTGGCGTACAGCACGAGGTCGCTGAGCGACTTGTACAGCTGTTCCCCGTCATGGGCGATGGCCTCTATCGCTTTCTTGTTTATCGTGAGTATCAGCAGGTCTTCCGGCTCGGCCTTTCCGCGCTTCAACACTTTGTTGTTGAACTCGGTCAGCATCTCCTTGTAATCGCCGATGCGGTCGCTCACAGTCGTATAGGTGTCCTTGGCGTTCAGCACCGTCCGCAGTGACTGGTACATCACGTCGATGACATCAAAGGCGCGTGTGTACCGGTCAAGGTCCACGTTCAGCTCCTTATATTCCACGGTAGCGTCCTTGCTGTACTCGTGCAGCAGCTTGTTGCTGTATTCCAGGGTGGAACGTGCCAGCAGCAGGCTGCGCTGTTTCTTGTGGTCGTTGATGTAGGCTTCCACCGATACGATGTCGAAAGTCCACTGGGCTTTGGCGACATACGGCAGGAGAGCCAGCAACAGGAGAGTCAAAGCCAGTCTCTGTCTCATCTTACATCCTCCTTTCTGCCGTTTCCGCTCCGCAGGTTACGGGCATTTTCCACCCACCGCTCGTGGCATTCTTCCACAAGCGTGAGCCTGCGTCCTTCGTCCGTGTCCAGTTCGGGCAACACATCCTTCAACAGGTCGATGATGCTGTACTTGTAGTGCATCATCTTCTCCAGCGACACGAGGTCGGCGTAGATTCTCGTGAGGCGGGTGTCCACCTCACGGGCGATTTCAAGGCGGTCGCTCGACCATAGCAGGTGGTACACATCGCCCGTAGGCGTGTCTTCCATCGGCGGCGTGCTGGCATATTCGGTAGTAATCTTGCAGGAGGGGTATTCCCTCGCTATCTCCGCGATACGGTCGTTCACTTGCTTGGCCTTTTCCGCGTCCGACAGGTTCGGGTCGAGCGTCAGAACATCGGCCACATGGGTGTCGGTGTATTCCGTGGTCAGTTCCCATGCTATCTGCAGGATGGCACGGTGTATCTTGATGCCGAGGAAGTATTTAGGCTTCCTCGCGATCGAAAGGGTCGCCTTGAAGGTGATGACGCCGTTGATGTCCGTCATGGTGGCCTTGCGCACGAAGGTGTAACCGTTCCATGCTCCGCCGTCCTGCCACGTCAGGTTGTAGGCGGTCTTGCAGTCCTGCATGATGGCCGGGATGCGGTAGTAGTCGTCCGTCGCCACGGCATTTTCGCCGGCAGCCTCCGATTTTGCGTTTTCGTAGTCTGCCAGTTTTTGCTGCCACTCGGCCAATTCGTTCTTCAGTTCCTGTAGCCGGGTCTGGTTCGCATTATACTGCTGGCGGTAAGCGGCGGCATCTTCCACGCTCGATTCGGAGATTTTCTTCAATAGGGCGGCATTCTCATCCTCCAGAGCCTTTATCTGCGACTGGAGGGCAACGACCTGGTTCTCGGCTTCCTGCACCATCCCGTCCAGTTCCGAGGTGTCCAGCTCGTTGTCCGTCACGGTGGTCTGCATGGCGCAGTCTTTTGAATGGCTGTTCAGCGAACTGCCGCACTTGCGGCATTTGTATTGGGTCGAACCCTGTCCGAGGGTCGCGCCGTCAGAACAGGTCACGCTGATGGTCACGCTCTCGCAGCCCTGCAGCTTGGCGGCGTCCGTCGCCTGGTAGTAGTTCCGGGCATCGGAAGCGATATAGTAGGTGTACCCCTCCTCGTTTTCGTTGATTTCCGACAGGCGGGCGTTGAGCTGCGCCTTGAAGGTGTTCAGGTCCATCGAATAAGAGTCAAATACATCCTCATAGATGACTTCCTCCCGGTTCCAGCTCTGGGTCACGTGGATTTCGTAGGCGTATGCTTTTTTGGTCTGTTTCCCGCCACGGCTGATGACATAGGCCTTCTGGCTGTAACGGATGGAGTAAGTGAAACCGTCGTTTTGGTCGTTCAACTGCTGCACCCGGTCGCGCGACCATCCGGCATACCGCTCCGAGTTGGAGAGGGCCTGCTCGCGCTGCGAGGCGTTGGGATAGAACCCGGCGTCGGTGGTCTCGAAACGGGTCCATTCGCCGCCGTTCAGGATGCTGTTGTCGTCCGTGGGCGGATAATAGTCGCGCAGCGACACGCTGCCTTGTTCCCGGCGGGCGATGTACCACCGCTGGGTGTAGTAATTCCCGGCGGCTTCGTCCATGTAGTCGGTAATCCACGAGGTCAGGTCGTAGTTGCTGAAGTCGAACAGCCCGGCCACATTCTCCGGGCCGCCCACCATGTCGAGCAGGAGCCGTCCGGCATCCTGTTCCGCAGCTTCGTACAAGTAGCTGTAATGGTCATACAGGTGGAATATCTCTTCCACCTTGCCGTTCATCAGGTCATGGAACGAGCTGGTCTGCAGCAGGGCGTCGCCGATATTCCCGATGCCAGCCGTGGCCAGCCCCACACCCATGTTGTACAAATTGTCGAGGTCGCTCTGCAGGTTTTCTTTCGTGAAGTTGCCCGGTATGCGGGCCAGGTCGTCCAGCATCCGCTGCCAGTCAATGTTTCCCAGTTCGCTGAGCCGCAGCAGGGAGGCGAACTCTTCCTTGATTTCGAGAAAAGCCACGTCGGAAAAAGTCAACGTGCTGTTGGTCACGATGCTCTCGAACTGCATGCACAGGCTCTTGGTGTCGTCGCACACTTTCATCAGGTAGCTGCCCCAGTAGAGGGCTGTCTGCGGGGATTGCAGCATCATCTTGGCCACCACCCAGATCTTCGGTATGATTTTCCGGGCAACCATGTTGTAGATGCGGCGATAATAGTAGTTCTCCGTGCTGCTGCTCCAGATGCCGAGTTCGGACAGGGCCTTGTGTTCAAGGAATTTCGACGAGAAGATGCCGGCGGCGGCGACCTCTGCGGCCGTATAGTGCTTGAGAATGTCATCCACTTGTTCACGGTAATAGCTTTCGGCGACCGTCTCCGTACCGAAGGCGGCGGCCATCGCCGCCACGGTGCGTGTGTCGTAGTTCACGCTGTAATACTGGGCGTGGACATGCTGCACGGTGGCGAGCGACAAGAGCATTAGTATGAACGACAGCCGTTTCATGGTCATTTATTGCTGATTGTTTTTATCCCTCTTTTTCAGATTCAACACATGCCCCGCCGCATTCACCTTCTGGGCGAAAGGCAGGGACTTGTTTATACCGCTGGCATCCCAGTCGCGACAGTAGGCTTCGATGGCTTCCTGGTGCGTGCATTTCAGCTCTGCCTTGTAGAGCTTCAACGCTTCCTTCTCCGCGCGTTCGGTGGTGTAGGTCATATAGCATTCGTGCGGCTCCTCCACGCCGTACACGCCGCTGGTCGAACCACGCCGGATGAAGACTTCGCGGAAGAAGCTGCGCCCTTCTTTGTTTTCCAACCTGTTGATGGTGAATATCTTCTTGCAGTCCACATCCGTCAGTCCGAGAATGGCCTTGATGCTGTCGAACCGCTCCTTGAACTTGCTCTGGTCGAGCAGCATCACCACATCGGAGTTGTTGATGATGGCTTCCTTTACTATCTCGCTGCCGATGATGTCCTGTATCTCCTGCGTCACCACGCCCACCGAGGCCCAGAACTTTCTTGCGGTCTTGTACATGAACTTGATGTATTCGGCCATGAGCGGCGAGGCGATGGCCTTCCACGCTTCCTCTATCACAAGGACTTTCCGGTTCTTCTTGATGCGCATCTTCTGCAGGAACACGTCCATGATGATAAGCGTTACGATGGGAAACAGTTTCTTATTTTCCTTGATGGCATCTACTTCGAATACGATGAACGTTTCCGAGAACAGGGTAGTGTCCACGTTCTCGTTCAATATTTTGTCGTAGTTGCCGCCTTTGTAGAACGGCTGTATCATGTAGGTATATTTGTCGTAGTCTATCTCCGTGATGTTGTTTTCCAGACAGATAAGTTCCAACCGTTCACAGGAGTATTCATAGAAGGTATTGAACGACAGCGAGTTTACTTTCAAGGCTTTCCGTCGTTCCTCCAGTAGGCGTATCTTGCTGTCCACCTTTTGTTCCAGTTCCGGCAGGTTCTCTGCATTCCATCTGCCTTTCCGCTTCTCGGCGGCTATCAAGGTCTTGTGCAGGTTCTCGCGCTGCACGGGGTCGTAACCGTCGAAGCCGTGGAAGTAAGCGTCGTAATAGTCCGTCACCATCTGCTCTACGATGCGGAACTCCAGTTCCGTGATTTTCGTGTCCGACCCTTTCCATATCAGTAAAATCAAGTTTTTCAGGAAGTCTATCTTTTCGATATTCAGTTCCGCCTGTGTGATGTTGAAAGGGTTCATGGTGATGGGTTTTTCCTCTGTATAGCTAATGTACTTGCCGCCCAGATACTCGCATAATCCCTCGTATGAATTACCCGTATCAACCATCACCACGTCCGTGCCCTGCTCATGGAGCTGGCGCACTACGCTGTTCATGTGGAATTGATTTTCAATGACTTTTGTTACTGAAAATCAACCATATAATAAAATAACGGTACAACTATCCGTAATGGAAAAGAGGGAGTGAAAAAGTTGCTTTGAGGGAGTGAAAAGATTAGAAAAGGCGTGTGTTTTGAATGAAAGGTTTAACTATATTTTAACTATTGACAAGCATTTTTATCATTTATGGCGGTCGCAGAAATGACATGAAATTTCCGCAGAGATGGCTGAGTGCCAGAAAAATTCAGTAATTTTGTAATGGGATTTTAATTCATTGCATACTATATGATAGACAAAGAGACATTCGATAGGCTAATGATGCGTTATAGCCATCTCGGAACAAGAAAAGTGGAAGCCACAGGAGCTTTATTAATAGGGCATGCGCCTCATGTTGCACCAGAGGCATGGCTAAATTCGACATATCCTTGTCTTTCTGAATCTGAAACCGTAGAACTTGAGGTATTACTTGGGACTACCATTCCTATTGAATATCGTCATTTCTTACAGAATATCTCCAACGGAACAAATATCCTTGTGGACGAATTATGCTTGTTTGGTAAGAGAAGGAACTATATACGGAATTCAATAGATGCGACCAGACAACCCTTTAATCTTAAAGATGCAATAGATGAAAAGCCTCGTAATGCCACTTCCAATATGTTTTTCATTGGAGGATATTCATGGGATGGTTCCAAACTCTATATTGATAACATAAGTAATAGAGTTTATTACTGCCAACGATATGACTGTACTCCTCTTAAATCATGGAACTCCTTGTCTGAAATGATAATATCAGAGACAGAACGTTTGTACAGCCTATTTGATATAAACGGAAAGCAGATAAAGGAAGATGAACCCACTATTCCCATAGTTTAGGTGGAATTAGTGAGTTCAAGAAATGTGGTAAGAACTTCTGAATACTTGTCAAGGAATTGTTTTTTACTGCTTTAAAACGGGGTTTTGGACGCATGGAGAAACAATAGCGGTACAAAAAGAGAGAAAATGAGCCTTGAATCGCTGATTTTTACCTGTCAACGAAGGTTCTTTAATGTATTTGTATTACCTTTGTATTTGGATTGGGGTAACTCTATCCAAGACATACGAAATAAAGAAGCGTTATGCTCAATCTTGTAACTTGAAAACGTAGGACACTTTCAAATGGGACAAGGATTAGCATAGTGACTCCCTCGCATATGCGTGGGTCACTATTGTTACATCTGTCCTAATGGTTTCCTACGACCTTCAAGTTAAGACGTGGCATAGTTGGCTCACGTTTTCTTATAGAATCAACCTCTTGATAGAGTCAATCGAGAATATAGTAAGTAAAAAATGAATAAACTTTTAATCACACTATTTTCATTCCTTGCTATCGCTGTTGTTTCATGCAGTGATGACGATGAACCGAAAATGCCGACTAATGCTATCTCATTGAATATGATGATTGGAGATAGCGAAACAACCATTGGCGGCTCTGATGTTTTCATCAATGCTTCCAATAATTTCACATCGTATGATTGTGGAATTGCAGACCTCGGTAGAAAAGGTGGTTTCAATCAGAACCCAAATCTGTCGCAGCTTGCCCAGGAGATTGCGGTTACGCCCGGCAATTTCTACCAGATTGTTCTTGCCAACAAGGTTCAGACAGTTGCCGGAGACCGGGCACTTCCTATCAACACCAACTATTACAACGTTTATGTTGATTCATGGATTTACGATAAAGACAAAGATATAGCTGGAGCAAAAATCAGCTATACTGAGTGTTTCCCCGAAGTCAAACAGCTTCCCGAATGGGACAGCCATTTCTCCGGGACCCATCAAAATGACGGGTACGGCAAGGATAGAGCGACATTCACGTTCTCCAAAGGCAGCCATATTGACAAGAATGTAGATGCCTATTTCACAGATGGATATAATAACCTGACTGATGAACTCGAATTTGAGATAAAAGAGAATCAGATAATGATAACTTATCCGTATTTAACCAGCCATCAGCCGGATGTCAGACTTTTGATCCGCTATGAGAGCGTGTATACACGTGTATCGTTGGACTTCGAATAATCCGATGCAAAATCATGAACTATCGATTCAAATTTCTTTCAATACTTGCCGCCTTAATATTGTTTACGGCTTGCACTACATCGAAGTCTATAGTTTCAACGAATGTCAACCTGTTACGATATGAGTATGCATCTATAATCAATAACGACACCTATCATATTCCGGCAGAGTTGATGGAGTACGAGATTCAGCTTTTTGATGCTGTGGAGAACTCACACTTAAAACTTGTAAGCGATGCCAGAATCTACGAGTTGACACCGGCACAGCAGGAAAAACTTTTGTTAGTCAAGTATGGTGTAAACGTGCAACCCGAAGAGACTATTGTTACAGTCAATTTTATAGACTATAATACAGGTCGCCCTGTAGCATCATGCAAAGGCGCATATTCCTCTCTTGGGGTTGCAGGAGCTTCGCATGATATAAAAGGAGCAATAAACAGGGTTGCAAAGCAAATATCTGACACATTCAACCCTCAAAAGTGAAAATCTATCTTAGGATTCCACCTCGTCCTCTCTCAATCTTCCAATCATACCGACCTTCCGCAACATCGCCAACCTCGTTGAGTGTATGGCGATGTTTTATTTCATCAAAGGGCTGTCGGTGTTCCGCATAGTCACAGAGCCATGCGCCGACCGCCTTCTGTTGCTCGGTGGTCTCGCTGTAGCTCTGCATCACGCTCTTGATGTCGGCGGCTTCATCATTACCGAAAATAGACTTGTGCCGCTCCGTGGCGAAATGGATAATCGCGTCAATGGCTCGCCTGAACACCTCGCTTGCCTTGTAGAGAATATCGGCGATGATATTCAGAATATCCCGGCTCGATTTCAGCGCGCCCTGCAACCGCTCTATGGTCTTGTCCTTCTCCTCCGTTGCCCGGCTCACCGCCATGCCGATGCGGTGCTGCTCCCCGGTCTTCTGCTCCCGAAGCTGCCGCAGTGCCGTGTCCCTCTCGGATTCAAAAGTGTCAGCCATTGCCATGGCACTGTCCCGTTCCAGTTCGACCGTCCGCTTCGCCTCAGTCAGTGCCTTTGTCCGCTTCGCCACCTCTTTCCTGACTTCATCGGGGAACGATTCTTTGATGTGCTCGTTCTCGGCTTTCAACCTCGCGTTCTCCTGCTCGATGGCTGCGTACTTGCCCTTGCCGAAAAGGTTGGCGATGCCTGACTTTATGCTGTCCGTGTTCTCACGGTCAACCTCCCTCGCGCGTTCTTCCTTTTCGGCGATCTCGCTGTCAAGTTCCGCGCTGCGCCGCTGTTTTTCCTCGTTTACGATCCGGAGCTTTTCTTGTTCGGATCTGGCATTGTCCGTTTCCCGAAGTGCGGCATCCCTGTCGGCTTCGGCTGCTTCCTTTTCCGACTTTACCTGTTCGGCTTCCTGCTTCTGCTTGGTGATGATGAAGTCAGCGCGTTCAAGATGCTCCTTTCCCGTCACCTCCTTCGAGGTGCCCCTCTCCATTTCAAGACACTCAGCCAAAAGCGTCTGCATGTCGCTCATGGCTTTATCGTCCAGCTTGCAGGATTTCCCGGTGTCGTGGTTCATCCAGTCCCATACGATATGGGCGTGAAGGTTGGGCTTCCATGTGGCGGTATCTCCGGGAGTGCCGTAATGCCCCTCGTCACGGTGGATGAAGATTTGCAGTGCGGTGATTCCCCACCGCTCCTTACACACCTCGCAGAAATGCTGCAACTGTTCCATAGTGGTATCATCCTTGATTACCACGACACCCTCCTTGAGCGGAGTGCTGCCGCGCACTACGGTCACCTTTCCCGTCTTCTTGTTCACACGCTCACGGTCTTTGGTCTGCATCGCCCGACCTGTCTTTTCCTTGACCATCGCGGCTATCTGATTGTATAGTTCTGATAGGGATGTGTCGCCGAAATCAGGTGCTACCCATGTCTCGTTTGCCGACATGAGGTCAGTGCGGACATAGAACTTTTCCTTGCCGATACGGGCGAGGTATTCCGCTGTCCGCCTGTTGTGCGCCTCGCTGCTGCCGATGTTGCAGGGCTTGATGTTGATTGATGTCTTCTGTGCCATAGGCATGATGATGTTTACAGATTTACAATTGGGAAAGGGTCATTAGGGCGGAGCCTTAATCGGAGGGTGCAGGGAGAGGGTCACTTCCTGCTCGGGGTTCTCAGGGGTCGAGACCTCTGAGCGGAGTTTCCAAAGAGAGGGTCACTCTTTGGTCAGGGGTGTCGGGGGCTGACAGCCTCCGACCGGGTTCTTAGGGCAGAGCCATAAGTGGGACGGGGCAAAGCCCAGCCCCTCGGGAGAGCCCACAACTACGGAAGCGAAGCGTGTAGTTATAGTGGGCTATATCTGGGCAAGCCCAGTCAGCCACCCACGACAACGGAGTACCGCTCAAAACCGCGCCCTGCGCTTCCCGACCTGCCGAGCCTATACCGGAGTTACCTTGCCTCCGTCCGTGCCGTCCTGCGCCTCGCTGTGGCTTCCTACGCCGTTCCCGCCGGATGCCGTGTCACCGCTGTCTGTGATATGCCGATTTGCGGCTGTGTCCGCCATGAACATATCGGACGGCGGATTATGGCTGTCGCTGTCTTGCAAATCGGCTGATGGATTGGGACTGCCTGACAAAAAAAGGGAAGAAGAAAGGGATGCCGCGCCTGTCGCCAAGCTGTCCGTTTCTTTCCCTTTAGTGTGGCTGTCCTCGGTTGAGCCTACCGGTTCATCCCCTGACGGCAGACTGTCGGAAACAGGTGTCCGCACATCGCCCGTCTGTCCTTTAGCGGTAGCCGAAGGTCTGACATAATGGGGATTGGTGACAAGGACACCTCCGACATACCAGCCAGTAAAAAAATGCAGGGAATGAACGGAAGTACGGTTGTTGGTCCGGGTGGTCAGCATACCGAGGCGGTTGAAACTGTCGATTAGCTTGCCGACCGTCTTACGGTTGCAGCCCAAAAACTCCGCTAATTCCACATCGGAAGCCGCCACCTGTCCCACCTCCAGCACAATATCAATGCCCTTGATTTTAAAAGCGGTTCTTGTCCGCACAGCACCGCTCATCAGGCGGTAGAGGCACTTTTGCCTGAGAGTGGAAAATCTGCCTTCCAAAAGAAAATCCCACTGTCCGGCTGAGAGTATGGTGCAGTAGTGTATGTTCTGTATCTCGTTGCTCATGGTCTCTGACATTATGGTGCTACTGCGGACATCCGGCTGTTGCCGTCCGTCAATGCTCCCGGCTTGCGCTTCTTACCGTTTCGCAGTTCCTCAAGCCGTCTTTCAATCTCGCTCTCGCTGGCTACTCCCGATGTCCCGCCCTGTTCAATCCATGCGATGATTTCATTTTGGAAGAAATAGAGCTTGTTGCCCCGCTTGTGGTACGGAATACGCTTGTCGGAAGTCATGGCATAGATGGTGGATGCCGATTTGCCGAGAAGTGCCGCGACTTCATTAAGGGTGAGCAGTGTGCGACACTCGCCATGCTGTTGCGGTGTCATGCCGAGCACTTTCTCCACCTTGTCGGTGAGCAACCCCACCTTTTCAATCAGCATGGAAACCGCCTGCGGCAGTTGTTCAAATGTTATGTTGTTCATATACTGTTCGGATTGGTTGTCATTTGAGTGTAATCTGTTCGGATGCCTTGCGCTTCAGATCGCTCACGACATCGACATAAATCTGTGTCGTTCCCACGTTGCTGTGCGTAAGCATCTTTGAAATGGTGTAGAGGTCAGTTCCAGCGGCGAGTTGCAGGGTCGCGTAGGTATGGCGAAACCCGTGGAACGTGATGTGCTTCGTTATCCCGGCAGACTTAATCCAGTCTTTGAGATAGAGGGGAAGGATGGTCTGCGTCAGCCCCTTAAACACCTGCCCCTCGCCTCGCTCGCCGCACAGCGAGAGGGCTTCATCAGACAGCGGCAGCACAGCTTCCGTCCGGGTCTTCTTGGTTACGATGTGCATGCACCAGCCGCCGTCCGCACCCTTGACGATATTCTCCCATTGCAGACGGATGATGTCGCTGATGCGCAGACCCGTAAGGCAGGAGAACAGCGCGGCACTCCGTATAACTGGCTTCTCGCAAGGGGTCTCGGCAAGCATCCTCACCTCTTCAAGCGTCAGGAACTCGCGCCTTGTGCTGTCCTCCTTTGCGTGTTTCAGCCGTGGGGCTATGTTCTCCTTTATCCGTCTTTCCTCGTAGGCGATGCGGAGAACGCATTTCAGCTTGTTAAGGTTGTTGTTGGCGGTGGAAGCCATCATCTTGCCTTTGGTCTGGGTGGTGAGCGACAGCAGGTAGGTAAGGAATCCCTGGCAGTATTCAAGTGTCAGGTCATCGAAGGTGCATCTTCCGCAGCAATACTTCTCGAAATGCTTGTAGGCGGTGTTCCAGTTCCTGAAATTGTCATCGTCCGCCATCTTTGAACGGAAGTATTCAAGAAAACTCTCCTTGCCCCGGTTGCGGTCAAGGAAGCCGTACTCCTCGTTGATGATGGCTTCGGTTCTGCGGCATTTGATAAGCTCGGCATTGCGGAGCATGGTCTTGTTGAACTCCGCCTCGAACTTGTCAGAGGGATTGGCATAGATGTATATGCCGAGATATTCACGTCTTGTCGGCTTGCCTGTCTTCGGATGCCGCACAGGTGGGTAGAAGTCGAGGTACAGCGATACCTGACCGTTCTTGATGGGTCGTTTCCTGACCGTCACTTTCGTGCAGATGTTTGTCATATCCTTAGTAGTATTATTTGTTGTTTGATTTACTGTCCTGCTCTCTCTTGGCTTTCGTGCTTGCGCTGTTGCGCTCCGCAATCTTCCGTGCGGCGTCCCAGTCGGCTTTGAGATAGTACAGGCGGTTGCCGTGTATGCGCTTCGTCCTTACACCGTGAGTGAGGGCGAACCTGCGGACTTGGGTTTTGCCGAGACCGAAAAGGCGCATGATGTCGAAACAGGAATACCAGTGTTCCGACAGGTTGCTTCCCAGCCGTTCTGCTTCCTGCGCCATAGCCTTGTCAACCTCGGCTTTCGGGAAGCACTTGGTGGCGTTGGCTTTGATACAGGGTATCGAGTAGCGCATACGGAGGTTGTAAAACCGTCCGTAGGTATAATTGTACTTTTGGCATATCTCAGCCATCGTATAAAGGTCGCCTCCGGCACTCTCCATATCCGTGAACGTGTCACGCACGGACTGTTTGTAGTTAGCCGCCGGAATGAGCTGCCGTTTGGGGTTGCCCTTGGCTTTCTTCTTTCCCTCCTTTTGGGAAAGGTCTTTCTCTGAGTTCTGTATGTCTTCGTTCATCTTCTTTTTTGTCTTTTTACCCTGCTTGGCGAAGATTGAAACGCTCCGCTTGCAGTAGGTTGTTTCTCTAATCATCATGAAGAAATCCTCCTTGGTGATGATAGTGATGTGGTATGTCAGTCTGCAAGCCCGGAGCGTCCCCTTGTATATGAGGTTATACACTGTGCGGCTGCTCACTTGCAGGATGTCCGCCACTTCCCCGATGGTGAGGAAAGGCTTGTCTGTCATGCCCCGGTCATAGTCGGGCTGACCTGTTAAATTGTGTTCAATATGACGGTCCATAATCGAAGAAATTTGTTGCACGCTCTTGAAAGCTGTTGCACGCTGTTGAAAGGGTGTCGTGCCGTGTGACCCCTCTCCCGTGGTACAACTGCGGTACAAAAATACTCCAATAAGGACTAATCGCCAATAGGCAAAAATCTCGTTTGTTAAAATCTATTAGCTGAAAATCAAGGCATTATAACGCTGATTTTTGCAGCCGTTTGTCGCCGTTTTGACCTCCGAAACTCCATGTGGAACGACTTGCCGCTGCCCGAAGGCCCCAGGCAAAAGAAGTTCGAGTTGTCCGTCAGCTTGTTCTTTCCCTCCTTTCCGGTGATGTCGATGGCCACCGGCACGCCTTGGCGGTCGGTGTAGTAGATTTTCAGCGGCGTTTCCTCGCTGTGCTGGATATGTTCCTTATACATCAGGCACATGGCTGCGTCGCTCAGGGTCAGGAAACGGTCGTAGTCCTCGTTCAGGGCATAGCAGTTGCCTGGAAAAGAGGCGACGAACAGTTCCAGTTGGTTATAGGCGTGTTTGCTGATGTGGATGCCCATGCGACCGAAGGCATTCTCCAGATAATTGGTGCATTTCTGTATGTCTGTGTCGGCAGATACCCCTACAACAAGATTGAAATGGCTGTACACGAGCATCTTGCTCTCCCTGGCAACTATCTCCTGTACACGCTTGATGTCCTCCACGGCCATCTGGTTGCCGGGATTGGGGATACTTGCGTGACGGTTCTTCTTTTTGTCGAGTGCCGCCAGTTCTCGCTTCTGGTTAGGCAGGAAGATGATCTGGTTATAGACCACCGTCTCGGCTTCCGGTATGCTGTCGATGACAGACAGCAGGTCAACGGGCATCTCCGCATTGTTCACCTCTATATTGGTATAGGGCCTGACGAGCGAAGGCAATGCGGCACAGTCCACGTCCACGAGGCTGTACACCTTGCAACGCTTGCCGCCCATCGAGACCGTCTCATCGTCCACCTTGAAGTTGGTCATCGAGACAATCCTGTCCTTGAAGTTCATGGCGAAGTAGCGGTCAACGAACGCATTCGCCTGGGGCTTATCTAGGAACTCCGCCTGTATGCCTGCATCGTGCAGTTGGTCATGCACCTTGCGTATCTTCACGAGGAAGTCGCGCCACTTCTTGCCGTCGAAAGAGAACAGGCTGCTTTTTCTTGATTCCTGCGTAATGGTCAGGTAGCATACGCTGTCCGTGTACATCCGGCCTTTGAAGTACCGGAAATAGGCGGAGGATAGGAACTCGTGCCGGTCGCCTGTCACATCCTCGAACTGCTTGCGCACGAACACGTCCTGCTTGTGAATCGCATAGCCTTCGCCCAGCGTCTGTGCGACGGCGGTGAGCAGGTTTGTGAACTCGTAGTAGCTGTTGATGTTGGCCGAATACTTCTGCACGGGGTTCTCCATCCGCAGGACGGCCGAGTATTCCCCGGTCTTGGTGTACAGCACCCCGATGCCGTCCACGTCCTCCACGGTGAAATAGATGTCCTGGAAGATGCGCTTGCGCTTGCCGCCCGTGCCGAAAGCATGGACCGAAATGGCCATGCCCGCACAGAGGGCGATGAAAATCAGTATGATGTACAGTGTCATTGTCGGTTGCTTTCTGCTTAAGTAAGGGCAGACTCGCTTGTTCCAAAGCGGGCCTGCCCGGGTTCAACATTCAATAGGCCACGCGCTCTCCGTCATGGCTTTTTTCATATCTTCTTCGAGCGGGCATAGACATACACTCCTTTCCGGTTCTTCTTGGTGTGAAGGCCTTTCCTTTGCTTGAGGATGATGAGCGAGATGCCCGCAGACAGGATGACGGCCAATACCACCAGTCCGGCCACGAAACCGGCAAGGCAGTAGGCAATGACGAAACCGACAATGGCTCCGCCTGCCGAACCCGCCGCCCAGTAGATATACCGTCCTTGTATGCCAATGAACTCAAGAGGCCGCTGAAGCCCCTTGAACAACGGGTAGTCCGGATAGCGTTCGTCCCTGCCTTTCATCGCGTCTCCTTTTTAGCCGCCGATACCGAAAAACAGCGGAAGTGCCTGTGCCGCCGCAATCAGGAAGATGCAGGCGCCCACGACCATCATGATTTTCTTCTTGACATCTTGCTCTTCGTTGTTCATCGCGATATAGACGCTGATGGCGCCCACGATGGCCACGACTCCGGCGATGGCATAGCACAGCTTCACCATGATGGGTACATACTTGGCGATTTCCTCCGCCACGGTGGTCAGGGCGTTGGTTCCGGCCGTGTAGTCGCCTGCGGTGTTCTGCGCCATCAGTGCGGCAGGCCCCGACACTAACAGAATGGCGAGCATCGCAACCTTGTACAATACTGCGCCTACGATTCCTTTCATTGCATTCTTTAACTTCTTCATTCTCGTTACTTTTAGTGATTACTATCATTGATATTCTGAATCTCTTTTCTATATGCGGTAGCCGAAAAAGGCTGGGAATACGATGGAGGCGCCTATGATGAACATGCACGCCCCGAACAGCATCAAGATGGATTTCACGATGCCGTCCTCTCCCGTGTTCCATTTGATATAGATCTGGAGCGCGGATATGACGGCCAGCACGGAGGCGACCGCATAACAGATGTAAAGGACGTACAGCATCATCGTCACCACGAAGTCGTGCATGGTGGCAAGCGCATCCGCTCCCCATGAATAGTTTACGGCTCCGCTCTTGGCGAAGGCGAAGCAGGGAACCGTGAGCATCAACAAGGCGCATACTGTCTTCTTCGTTTTCATCGCTAAATTTTGTCCATCGGTTTCCACGCCATTGCGGGACGGTTCTCCAGACGGCCGCCGGAAACCATCGCCTTGTACATATCGTCCGCTGTGAATGCCTCCGACAGGTAAGGGGTACTGTCCTCCATTTTCGCCTCGGCTTCGGCCTTCATACGGGCAAACCGCTCTTCGGCCGATTCCTTGTCTGTGTCTGCCGCGCCGTCCTGTATGGAAGTGCCGGAATTATCAAATGCGGTCTCGTACTTCTCCGTCCCGACGTTGAATCCGGTCTCGCTTTCCGTCACCGCCACGCTGTCCTGCCCGTTATCGGGGTCGAGTTCAAAGACTTCCTCGTCCGTCCTGCCCTGGCTTCTCTTTCGGTACAGGTCCCTGGCGATGTTGGCCGCATAGTAAACGACGTAGATTGCCGTCAGAATGATTGCGAATATAAAGTATGATTTCATATCCTAATATGAATTTTATTTTGTATTTAAAATTTGATTTGCAAAGAAAATCCATCTGTTCTATATTAAGAAATAATTGAAATACAAATTGCTGCTTCCTTAATAAGATTTATGGTATTTCTAAAAATCATACTCTAAAATCATATTCTGACATCTGTTTCATACTTGAAAATGCGCATTGGCAGACAAAAAAGAAGCCCTCCGTCAGGAGAGCTTCATAAATTCCGACACGCTGGCCGGGTCAGCGTCTTTTGCCTCTTAAATAGTCGTTCAGGTCTTTGTAGCCGTCGTACCGGTAGGCTTCGTTGTTGACTTTCCCGGTGAACAGCATGGCGATGGTTTCCACAGTCTTCTGTCCGGCAAGGTCATTGTCGAGGTAGCAATGGATGAACGGATATTCCTGCAAGTGTCCCAATGCCTTTTTAAGGTTGTTTACGGAGTTCATCACGAGATGGTCGCAAGGAACTTCAAGGCATATCTCCCTGTCTCCGGCCTGCCGCAGGGTCATATAGGAGAGAAAGTCCATGAATCCTTCGAAGACGCACACGTGGCCCTGCGTCTCGCCGTGCGTATGGCTTATCAGCGAAACATCCTTATTCTTCAGGCAGCCCTTGTAGTAAGGGTTGCGCACTTCATAGCCTCCTGACAGATTACAGAATGCCAGTCCGAAATAGTGTCGCTTGCGCAACTCATAATGCACTTCCTTGCAGAATATCTTTCCGATGTCGGCATCGATCATTCGGGAATGGAGGTACGACAGCAGCGCATGGTGTCGTAGCGGCACCACCCTTATATCCTTCATTTCCGCTTCCACCGGCCGGAGCATCACCGCCGGAAGCCGAACCCTCGGCAGTTCATTGGTTCCGGTGTGCCGTTCGATGCAGGCCAGCACCTCGCTTACACTGTCCGTTCCGTACAGGTGCTTGCCCAGTTCCACGAGGTCGCCCCCGGTAGCCGCCCCGAAGTCATACCATTCATTGAGCCGGTCGTTCACCTTGAACGACGGCGTCTTTTCTTCCCTGAAAGGGGAAAGATACCAGTATTGTCCCCCGCGCGCATTCTTCGGCTCATGGCCGAGAAGTCGCAGGTAGTCCACAATCCGTATTTGTTTCGCTTCCGATATGTTCATGTGCATCCTGTGTTTAGTATGGTTTCTTTATATATACCCGCAAACTAAACCGATACGGCTCAGATGCTGAAATTCTCGTTGTAACGGTATTCCCGGCCATTCTTTTGTATCGCTTTATGTTGAATCAGGAACTTACACAGATTGACCAGGGTATTTCTTCCTCTGGTGTAACCGATGCTGTCATATCCCTTTTTTAGTGCGTCAAGCAATGCCTGATAGCCAAATGAGGTGTTGTCGGAAAAGGCGACTTCCAAAGCAGAACGGTGTAGCTGTTCTGTCATGTCAAGGTATGAAGACAGCCTGTCTTTCTTGTTCATCTTAAATTGATAGTCTTTTACTAAATGAGGAAGCGAGTCTTCTCCGATTTCAAAGGCAAATGGTACAAACTCTTTATCCCTGATATGCATAGCTCTTACTTCGCTGATTCTTCCGTTTTCTATATTTTTGGAGATTTGCAAGATGGTTTCAGCTTTATTATTCAATTCAGTACCGATATGCCCCCTGGTATTGTCATCTCCTTTATTCAGGTGGAGTACCGTATGGATGTGAAGCTCGTAATAGCTTGACCATCTCATCAGCTCATTAATAATATCAAGTGACTCGCTTGGACTGTTGATGTCATGGATTAAGTCGCGTATTCCATCTATGATAACCAGCCCGATATTTTTTTCTTCATGGAGGGCCCATTTGATGATGTCCCTGCGTTGGTCGGGAGTGTATTCGCGGAGAACAAAAAACTCAATGCGGTCATTCTCCTGGTCTATGGGCATACCTGCCAGTTTCAGTATTCTTTGAAGTACCTTATGACAGTGGCATTTGCTCTGTTCCGTATCAATATAAAGGATACGGTTCTTGCACGGAGGCAAGTCAGCTTTGTATTTCAATACCTCTCTTCCAGAAAGCGCCGATGCGACTATGGCGCTTACATTGAAGGTCTTTTTGCTTTTAGGTTTCCCCGTGGATGCACTGAAATTGCCTAATGTGGCTATGGTCACACCGTCAATCTGGACAATCTCTTGAGGGAAATCGTATTGTTCTGTGACATTGAGCCGGATATATTTCAGCAGCGACTTGTATTTCGCCTCGTCTATTCTGTGCGTATCCGGAAACATAAAATTAGATCTTTCCGTTTCCATCTCTTTTTGTTCTGCGTTTACGTTTGTTGTTGTTTTCAAGGCGATACGACATAACATTGGCCTGTTTGTCGATTTCTTCGTAGGAGAAACATGGATTACGTCTTATCCAGTCGTTCAGGTCGTCCCGGAGTACGAATATGTTCTTGCCGTTGGGCTTGTAAACGGTAAGTTCCTTGGTGGATGTCAGCTTATAGACAAAGCTCTTGGATACTTGCAGATACGCTGCAACTTCGTCTATGTTCAGAAAATCCTTTGCCGCATATGCTATCTTTTCCACGTTTTTCAGATGAGCCAGCAGTTCGTCCAGCTTGGCGAAGCGTTGCAGGTAGTTCTCTACTCTTAATATTTCCCTCTGAAAACCCTCCAATGTATTTCCCTCAATGAAGACACTTAGCCTTTCAATGCGGGATAGTATGATGTCCATGTCATTCTTTTTCATAATACGTTGTTTTTAATTGCCATTTCCTGATGGGGTTTCACTTGATTTCTCAAAGCCCAGTCGCACAACTCTTTCCTGTTGAAATAGACGAGTTTGCCGTTGGGCTTGTAATGAGGGATTTGTTTGGAGGCGGTCAGCTTGTAGATGTAGCTCTCTGACAGCCCCAGATAGGCGGATGCCTCGGAAATGGTCAGCACTTCTTTGGTAATCCACATGCGCTCCTTTATCTGACGGACAAAATTCTCTATATTGGGAATTTTATCGACTTCGCCGATTCGTCGCTCCAAGGATTGGATACGTTCGATGGGGTTCTCGGATGTCATTTTGGAAACCATGTTTTCCATCTGTCTGATATATCGGAAAACTGGACTGCTTCCACTGTTTGTTCTTCGTTGTTTCATTTATTGCTAAAATTAAATTTGACAATAGAAGGTTTGCCCTCCGCAGTTATTGATTACGGAGGGCAAAGTTATGGACAGCTTCCTGACGAGCATGTTGATAGTATTGAGTGTCAACGCTTCTATCAACACGACTCTCAACAAATTTGCTTTCTTTTAGTCTATTTCTTTGTCTTTGATTAGCTTTATGTACCGGTCTATTGTCGCGAAGAATTTCTTTTCAGAGATACTCGGTTGTATGTCCTTTATTCTGTTAAGGGTAGAGGATAGGTCATGCTGATTGAGAAATTTCTTACCGGAAGAACTTCTGACAAGCTGCTTTTTGGCAATGACCGATTGCCAGTCATACGGTATGATGTCGTGCATGGCGAGTTTGTCAAGTAGCAACACCAACCGTGTGTTGTTTTTCGATGTGACCGGATTTAACATGGCTTTCTCATATCGGGTGATGACATCGTTCACATCCAGTTGTTCTATAAACAGGCCGACCTCATTGACAAGCTGTACAATGAGGCCGATTGTGTCTTTGTCAATCAATGGCTCATAGGAATCTGGCAAAGGGGGCTGTTCTGATTGACGGCTGTTTTGGAAACTTTGTATCCGGGATTTTGTTTGGAGATGTTCGGATGTATTGAATGTATCGAGCAATTTTTTAATTTGGGTTTCGTCCAAGGTAGACTGACTGAAGTATTGGCATACCAGCTTTTCATGGTTTTCCAATAGCTCTGAAACAATGCAATAATTCTTCTGATGTTCATTCTTGCTCCAAGCGTCAGTAGCATCGTGGTATTGCGTCGAATGAATAAAGTCAAGCATGAAGCGCCTGTAACATTTTCTGTGAGTTAGGACTTCAGCTTTATAGACTTCATGGGCTTGATAGACCAACCGGAATAACCCTTGTTCACCGGTTTGCGCAGGAGTCTTTCCGGCTCCGCGCATCGCTCTTTTCAAAAAGAGAGAGGAGCAAAGTTAAATTCTTTGTCATTGCTTGATTGAATTTGATGTTAGGTAATATATGCTTTAGCCTTTCTATCAGAGGCTGTTGCTTCCTTTTTTATTGTACAACTATTATACTCATCAGCAATTCTTTTCAATTCTATGTCATAGGTATCCAGTTTCCCTTTACTTATGATCGACCGGAAATTGCATCTTAGGCTTTCCCGGTTTATGGGCTTGCCTTCTCGAATTTGAAAGCAGTTGGCGCATTTTGTCCAAAAGTCAAAAGGATTATCTGCTCTGAATGACAAATAAACGAAGTACATGAGTGATACCTGACTTTTTATCCATAATACAGGCCGGGTAAATACCGTTTCATCAAAAATTCCCATGAATATATCAATTGAAGTGCTTGGCGAAATATATCCGCCATTGATGAGCCCTGAAAATACCGCTTGTTTCTTTTCTTCGCTTTTGTCTGAATAGAACACCTCTTTGCCAATGTGGATAATCCGCCCTTTATTTTCCACTTTTTCTTTTGCGGTTTCTTCAATATGGTTAAATTCTTCACAGATGGCTTTTAGTCTGGTGTCAAATCTATCCATCCACCCTAAGCGTTTAATCGAGCTGTAACCTGACTTAAAACATGCTATATGGGGAGCTTTTCCGTTGATTAGAAAACATTTTCCGCCTTTTACCCATAAATTCTTCTTGTTCCATTTGCCAAAAGCCAAATATAAAAAATATGCCAGCAAGCGTTGCTCCTTAATCCATTCGACAGGTTTTACAAACTTCGCTTTGTCAAAAATCCCATTAAAGACATCGAGCGTTGTATCAGGAGCAATATACTTGTATTTTATCAGCTCGTTGTACATCTTGGTTATATCTTCTGGACTTTGTGGGGTATAGAAGGTCTCAATCCCACACGATGACTCTAAGGGCGAAAAGTCCACTTCTGGATAAAGGGATTTCGCGTATTCGTAGAATTTGGTCCTGTATTTAGGGATACTGCATGTGCTGATTCTATACGAGGTAGTATGGCTCCATTGTTTCTCGAAATCTACATAAGTTCGTGGAAATTTGCATATAGAAGATACTGCAAATGCAATGACTCTCAGTTGTAGTGTTTTTGTATCCGGAGCTGGCTGGAAATGATTGTCCAACAGTTCGGCATCAACGGCTCTTTGCAAAAGGGTTGCTACTTGCTCATTGGCCAGCGTCTCTACCAAATCCTTGTATTGGCCTTTTTCTTCACGCTGATACTGCCTGCATATTTCAAATAATGACTGTAACCTTTTAATAGAATCAATAAGTAGTGTCACGCAAGCAGTAGGAGTTATGTCTTCCTTGTGTTTTGCCAGATACTTCTTTATTTCGTCTGTATATCCTATGCTTGTAATTTGCCGTGCAAGGGAAGGGGATGGCTCTTGGCTTATATATTGCTGTATGTCTGCCGTCCATTCCGCTAACATTAATAACTGAGGTGTAAGAAAAGAAAAATCCAGAATAGTGTCTATGTCTATCCCATATTTTAATTCTCCCAGAATCTTGTTTATCTTGGCTACTTTTATAACGAAATCTTGTCTTGTCATAAATCAAATGCTGTTAACCGATTTCCGGAATAAGTGATACTGCGTTCTGCTTGTTCTTATCAAGAACCTTGGCATATATTTGTGTCGTGGAAAGTTCTTTGTGCCCGAGCAGTTTTGATACGGTATAGATGTCCGTGCCCAAGTCGAGCATCAGGACTGCGAAGGTATGGCGCCCGCAATGGAATGTTAAATTTTTCTTTATTCCTGCAGTCATGCTCCATCGTTGCAACTCTACGGATGTCCAGGAGCCGTATGTGAATCCGGTAAAAACAGGATCTTCTGGATTTCCTCTTTCTCCAAGATATTTTTCCGCTTGAGGTGAAATATCCAAATATTCCTGGCCACCGGTCTTTTTCTGTTTGAAGATAATTCTTGTGAACTCACCAAATTTTTGCACGTCTCCCCACAAGAGTTTTTGGATGTCGGATTTACGCAATCCAGTCAGGCAGGAAAAGAGGAACGCACGTTTAAGTACGGGATAGCGGCACGGCGTTTCCGCTAATTTTCTGACTTCCTCTAATGTCAGATAATCACGCTTGACCTCTGCATCTTTGAACCCTTCAATTCCGCGTAATGGATTGACGGCAATAATCCTTTCATCATAAGCATGGTTGATACAGGCGCTAAGTTTTCTGAAATAGGACGCTTTCGAATTTTGAGACAGACCTTGAAACACATCACGTTCTCTGCGCGGCCCCCTGCGTTTGTGTGTGTCCTTTTCAACACTTTCTAAGAAATCTTTGAACCCCAAAATAAATTCTGGTGTAACATCTCTGAAAGTTGTTTTCTCATCGCAGTACAGCTCCAGATAACGCAAGCAACTTTGCCAGTTGCCATAGTTACCTCTTGTATCTGGAGTATTCCGTTCTTTAACCATGTTACGGTAATATTCCAGGAATGGAGTATCCTCCTTGAATTGATGTGTGAATGTATATTCCCCGTTTTGAATCTCAATTAAACGCTTTGATTTAATTGCTTGAGCCGTTGCTAAAGTCTGTCGGTTCTGTTCCCGCTCGATAGGTGTTTTTGCTTCTATCAAGTATAGTTTCAGGTATTCTTTGTGACGCTTCCCGTTTCTATATATGTCAAGATACAGGCTGATGTTTCCATTGCTCAGCTTCTTCTCACGGAGTTTGACCGGTTCCTTTTGTGCGATAGTTTTCTTTGCCATGACTGTTTCCTGCTTTATTGGTTATTAAATTTTCCCTTTGTCGGGGGACAGTTTTTTGTCCCTCATTAATGGTCCGGGGGACAAACTGGGGACAAAAATAAGGAAAAAATATGTAATTACGCAGAAAACATGAAGAAAAAGAGAAAATACATATATCTTGAAAAGTGCCTGATAATATGCATTTTACAGATATATATTTTCTCTTTTTATGATTTTCTTTTCTTTATATCACTTTCCGCCGTAGAAATTACTGCCGGTATTGTTTACCATTTCAAGAACAGTAACGGTAAGCATTATTTTACAATGACCAAGCCTTATGATCAGGCGGAAATAGACGGTTTAAACCGGAGTATTAATGAGCTGCGTATGGAGGTAGATTCTAAAAAACAGGATTTGAATTCTGCAAATCAAAAACTTGCGCAGCTCAGCCAGATGCTGGAAGAGTGTCAGAAGCGGGAACCACAGGTTCAGACTGTTGTAGAAACAGCCAAAACGTTAGAATCTGTAGTCACATTCAGACAAGGAAAATCATCCATTGATGCATCCCAGTTGCCCAATGTGGAGCGAATTGCAACTTACCTGAATAAACACAGCAATGCCAAAGTCGTTGTGAAAGGATACGCGTCTCCCGAAGGCAGCATAGAAGTCAATGAACGGATAGCCCAAGCGCGCGCCAATGCCGTCATGAATTTATTAGTCAAAAAATACCGCATCAGTGCGGACCGCATTACTGCGAAAGGACAAGGCATAGGCAATATGTTCTCGGAAGCGGACTGGAATCGTGTCAGCATCTGTACTATCGAGGAAGGAAAATAGAAACTTCAATGAACATCGCAATAGTTTTCGTGTTATTCCTAATGACACGAAACTATTGCATAAAAACTTTCTATAGAATATGAATAAAAAAATATTGCAGTCAGTACTTTGGGGCTTTATTCTTATTTTATCATCATGCCGGTCTTCCCAACCGCCATACGACGGAACTTATGAAGGCATATTGCCTGCGGCCGATTGTCCAGGCATCTATGTCTTATTGACCATTAACGGAGGACAGTATGAATTACTGGAGAAATATATCACGCGTCCCGGAACTTTTGTTACTTATGGAAAGGCCGGAAATCTACCCGGTGATAAGATTCTTTTGGATAATAAGATGGAACTCAAATCCGATGATGGCCGCTTGTTATATAAGGATACGCCCCTAAAACGGATTTCCCTCCAAACGGAACTTCCGGAATTCTGTACTTCGCAACTCCTGAAAGAATCTCAAAGTGGGGAAAATGTAACCCTCAAATTATATGAGAAACAAGGAGAACAGTATGCGGACTTCCTTTTCAAGGCCAAAAAGCATATACTCAAATTAAAGGAAAAAACAGATTTAGTTTCTGAATATGCGGACAAAAACTGCTCCTTGAAAGTGCCGTCGGAACAAAAACAATCGTCCGTGTCAGACGAACAGGTTTTCAATGACGGAACAAATTCTTATACATTTGACCGCCTTACACCTGATTATTGTATTTATTCGTCGGCAACAAAGACCAATCCAACCTTTTTTGATGTTGTATATTATACTGCCGGCGAAAAACCCATGGTCAAACTTATATCTACCGCTCCTGAACATTGCTATACTCTTTTCCAGACAGAGGCTTCTGCCAAAACTGCGGAATATTCCGATGGGAAAGTGGAATGGCGGGTAGGAAATCATAAAAATGCAACATTCGTTGTTGACAATAAGGAGTATGAGTATAATGAGCAATAAAACATCAGGATTGCAGTCAAGAAAATAAATTATACATCAGGATTCATTTGCTGTTCGCTCCTTTAGCGAATAGCAATGAATCCTTGGATGACAAATGTCAAATGACAGAGTTCAGTTTCACTGCAAACCTGTTTCCTGTCTCTCTATAATGAGTCCCGACAGTTCCGGCTAATTCACCGATAGTCCCGTCAATTCGAACTTTCTTCAGATAAAGATAGGGATATCCTGTCTTTAGCACATATGATATATTAACCAAAAGGTATCCAGGGTGCAAGTGGCGTAATTTATATTATCTGTACTTTTACCTTTAATTTCTTGAATTTTGAAAGATTCAGCCATATGCTGTAACCAGCCAACATGGGTGGTCAGAATGGCTTCATTATTCATCATTATAACCGCCAATATCAAATCTATCCGGATTTTACCTATTTTTGTGCCCGTATTATGAATCTGCAAATGGAAACGATGACTGATAATAATGAAATGAATGCCGGCAACGGGACGCCATGCTGCCATTGCCACGGGGAAGAGTGCCGTTGCCGGGAAGAAAACGGGGAATGTGAATGCCACTGCCACGCGCACGAAACCCTCTACCCCGGGGTAACCTGTATCGATGTGGAACCCGACGATTTCAACGACTGGGACTAATCCCCGCCGGACTTTATCCGGTACGGCACGTTCAACCGCTGACGATACCCGCCCACGCCGAACGTGGTCGTGACCTCTTCCACCAGGTAAACGCCGTTTTTCGAGGGGTTGCGGTCACTGTCCCGGTGATACCATTTAAGTTGTAGTTGCGGAAATACTCCGTCGTCTCCTCCACGAGCTGGTCGGAGATGATGCCGATGTGCGGCGACATGTACGGCACGATGGTGTAGGTCGAGAGATCGACTTTCGTCTTCGTCACGGCGCCCTTGGCGGTCGTGTTCCCGGTAACCTTGTGCGTCTTTTTGGAAATCTGCGTGGCGTTCACCGTCTGGTACTGCCTGCTGCCGGCAATCGTCGGGTCGTACTCGGGGTTCAGACGGACAGTCACCTCGAAGAATTTCTCGTCGGTGCTGAGCGCCTTACCCGTGACGGCGAGGAATTTCGGGTCGGTCTTGACGACTTTCAGGTTGCTCTGCGCCACGTGCTCGTTGAACAGGATTTTGAACGGACCCGTTGATTCGTCTTCGGGGAAGACCGGCTGCGCCTTGCTTGACGAGTACGGGCGGCCCACGGCAATCGCCGGCATGGCTCCCTCGTTTTCGGCATCGTATTTCAGGAAGCAGTAGACCTTGTATTTCGACCACTCGGAGAGGATGTCGGCCATTTGCACAGTCCCGTACTGCTATTGACTCTCTCCAGGTTATATAGCATATTAACGGTATTACATAATGTTTATGAGAGAAACTAACACTTTTAGACATTTTCGCTTTTAATATCCATCCAGAAGCGACTCCGGAGCTTCATGGAGGGTATGGTTTGGCAGCACGATTGCCGTTAAACCGTACGGTTTTGGTTTAACCAAAACACAACTTGCTGTCCGCAGGAGCGGACCACGTTTATCCAATAATTATTGTATATCAGAGTGTTGTGTGGCTATTTTCCTGTATTTTGTTTGGCTTTTCCATCAGATATTTGCCGGCTGTTCTCCCCGTTAAAAGATAGATATATCTCCATAACCATGTGACTTACGCCCATAATTCGGGGATAAGGAGGCGAATATACGGAAAATC
>ERZ779861.1408-NODE-1408-length-27162-cov-6.394880_pt1 | contig 27162 bp, 20 predicted proteins | sample MGYA00511558_ERZ779861 | MGnify/ENA primary metagenome ERZ779861 (study PRJEB29588, sample SAMEA2163432) | human gut metagenome | biome: human gut; feature: human-associated habitat; material: faeces | place: Denmark | collected 2008/2010 ...
GGGCTTGCGAAGCAGTGGCACTATTCCAACGACGGATCGATGCCCGATGCCGTCGCCGGAGCCGACATCAATCTGTTTCGGGCGTGGGAGGTGACCGCCGGATCGAACGACGTGGTCGTGGCGGTCGTGGACGGAGGCATCGATTATGCGCACGAAGACCTCGTCGGCAATGTCGGCAACTGGGCCGAGCTCTACGGCGAAGAGGGCGTGGACGATGACGGGAACGGCTATGTCGACGACATCTACGGCTGGAACTTCATCTATTCCTCTGCTTATCCGATGGGATCGAACCGCATCACGCCGGTCGAACACGGCACGCACGTCGCTGGAACGATCGCTGCCGAGAACGGCAACGGTATCGGCGTTTGCGGTGTCGCCGGCGGTCGCGGCGGGCACTCCGGCGTGCGGGTAATCAGCTGCCAGATGTTCACCGAGAACCGGAACGACAACGGCGACGAGATCGTGGCGCTCAAATACGGCGCCGACGCGGGAGCCGTCATCAGTCAGAACAGCTGGGGATACACCAACGTCTACGAGATGCCCGAAATCACCAAGGATGCCATCGACTATTTCATCGAATACGCCGGTCTCGACGAGAACGGCGTGCAGGTCGGGCCGATGAAGGGCGGCATCGTGATCTTCGCGGCCGGCAATGAGGAGCGCGACTACCGCAGCTATCCCGCCTGTTACGAGCGGGTGCTTTCCGTGTCGGCATTGGCGCCCGACTATCGCAAGAGCTATTACTCGAACTTTTCGGAGTGGATCGACGTGGCCGCTCCGGGCGGTTCCTACAAGTACGAGGGTCGTTACGGCGATGAATACGCCGTGTACAGCACCCTTCCGGGCAACGCCTACGGCTACATGCAGGGGACGTCGATGGCCTGTCCCCACGTTTCGGGCATCGCGGCGCTGGCCGTGGCGAAATACGGTGGTCCAGGGTTCACGCCCGACAAGCTGCGTTCCTATCTGGAAAGGGGCGTGCACGAGGTGGACAGTTACAATCCCGACTACGAAGGACGGCTGGGTTCGGGACTCGTGGACGCCTATCTGGCCGTGTCGATGGACAGGGGCATCGATCCCGATCCCGTTGTCGATCTGCGGCACAGCGATACGGCGGGCGAGGTCGAACTGACGTGGAGCGTTCCGGCCGACGGCGACGACGGACGCGCCGATTCGTTCATTCTGATGTGGCGCGTGGGAACGTTGGAAAATCCCGATCCCGACGATCTGCCCGAGGGGGCGGAATCGGTCGTCATCCCCGTGCGCGACAAGCAGGCGGGCGACGAGATCACCTACGTGCTGACCGATATCGCCGAACAGACGCGCTACACGGTGGCCATCGTCGCCGTCGATCCTTGGGGCAATCGTTCTGAGACGACGGTCATTTCCTTCGGCACGCCGGCCAACACGCCGCCTGCGCTGATCCTCGAGAGCACGGAGGAGGTGCGGGTCGGTTACAACCGCACCGAAACGGTGCGGTACCATGTTTCGGATCCCGACAGCCACGGTTTCACCTGCGAGTTGCAGGATCCTTCCGGCGCCGTTGCGATCCGCAAGGAGGGCGACCGCCTCTGTCTCGACATCTTCAATTACAAACGCATCCCGGGGAACTATACGGCGCATGTCTCGGTGAGCGACAGTTTCGGCGCTTCCGATACGGCCGATTTCGATTTCACGCTGCTGCCCGACCAGCCGCCGGTGGCTCCCGGCGGATTCCGGCCGGTCTATCTCGGTTCGATGCAGGAGACGGCGGAGTTCACGCCGTCGCAGGGTTTCGACGACGAGGTGCCCGGGACGGTTGCCTATGCGCTCGAATACGACGAGGAGATGCTCTATCTCCAACCGGTCGCTTCGGGCTACCGGATCATGCCGCTGCGTTACGGCCGTTCGGAGGTGACCGTCGTGGCGACCGACGAAGGCGGTCTCGCGGGACGCGACACCTTCGCCGTGATGTGCCGCGACGATTCGCGCGAGGTCGATCTTTATCCCAATCCCGTCCGCGACCGGTTGTCGATCCGCATGGGGCGCGACGTCGAAGGGGCGTTGCGCGTCACACTGTACGATGCTGCGGGACGCAGGGCGTTCGCCGCCGAAGTACGGATCGCTCCGACCGCTCCCGCCGTAGTCGATCTCTCGTCGCTCGGGGGCGGAACCTATACGATCGAACTGCGATACGAAGGCGGTTCGCTCACGCGCTCCATCGTCAAACTCTAAAACCTGAAAAGATGCAGTCCTTTTTTCGCAACATACTCATCGCAGCGGCCCTGCTTCCGGTACCGCTCGCCGGTACGGCTCAAAACGCCGCCGCTTTCCTGTCCGTAGTTCCGGACGCCCGCAGCGCGGCGATGGGTGGTGCGGGCGTCGCACTCTCCGCCGATGTTTTTTCGGCCCTCCGCAACGCGGCGCAGCTGCCTTTCTCGGAGGAGCGCTTCGGCGCCGGTTACAGTTATCTGCCGTGGATGCGCGACTTGACGCCCCGAACGGCTCTGCACACGGCGGCGGTCTATTTCAAACCCGACGGCAAACAGGCCGTTTCAGCCTCCTTCCGCTATTTCTCGCAATACGGTTCGGAACGAACCGACGAAGAGGGCAACGTGCTCGGACGGTTGGAACCGCACGACATGGCCTTCGACGTCGGCTACTCCCGAACGGTTGCCGAAGGATTGTCCGTGGCCCTTACGGCGCGTTACGTCCGTTCGGAGCCCGGAACGGCCGACGTTGCACAGACGTTCGCCGTCGATGCCGGACTCTTTTACCGGCATGCAGTGGCCGCTTCGCACCGCGTGACGTTCGGTTTTCAGGCTGCCAACGTCGGTGGCGCCCTCGACTACGGCGCAGGAAACCGTCAGCTGCCGTGGGTGTTGAAGGCGGGCGCAGCCGCGGAACTCGGTCTTTCGGAAGCGCACGGCCTGACGCTGACCGCCGAAACCGAATACCGCCTGCGGCCCTCGGAACTCCGAGGCTGGTCGGGAAGTTTCGGTGCCGAATACCGTTGTTTCGGAATACTCGCCCTGCGAGGAGGTTACCGCATGGGGGATCGCAGTACGGGAGAATACCGCTACGGCTCGGCCGGTGCCGGCCTTCGATGGAAATATGTCGCGGCGGACGCCGCTTATCTGTTGGCCGGAAGTTCATCCCCCTTGCGCAATACGTGGATACTCTCCGTACTATTCAATTGGTAATGCGAGCTTCGGAAGTGTTTTTTGATTGAAAATCCCGGACGGAAATAAGAGGGTAAACTCCGGCCCCGGCATAAAGTTTCGGACTTGCTGTAATCTTATATGGACTCGGTGCGAGAGCGTTTTACTGTCGTTCTGTCTGATTTAGGAACGACGTTGGTAAATACCGTGCGTTCCCTGCGGTCGGGCATATTCCGGAACGGATGGATTCCTTTCAGGTCGCAGTTCTGTTTTTGAACCGGTTCCTCGTCGAGAGCCTCGGTAAATTGCAGTGCGCTTTGCATGACGATATTACGTGCTTTTAGGGGTACGAAGACGCAATCCATCTGAGAAATGGTGTAGATCGACCCTTCGCTGCGGAAACAATCCGTTTGGAAGGGAGAGGGATTTTACACTATCTTTGTCGCAGAGTTCTATGGATAATATCATGAGCAGATTGTTTGAGGACATCCTACGAAAGATCGTCCTGCTCCTTTGGGGGGCGGCTCTTCTTATGGCCGGATGCAGCGAGAGCGATCCTGCGACCGAGGGTCTTGGCGCCGCTCCCGACGGAGAGGTGGAATTCGTGTTCGATCTGTCCGCCACGCGGGCCGCGATCGGCGAGGACGGAAGCGGGGAGTTCGAAGACGGCGACCGGATCGGAGTGTATGTTTACGGCTATCCGACACGCCACTTCATCCTGACACTCGAAAACGGCGCGTGGAGGCCGAAATTGAAAAAGAGCGACTTGGGCGACGGCAAAATTTCGGCCTACTATCCGGCCCGCGAGGACGTCCGTCCGGAGGAGAACCGGCACATCCATGCGGTCGCGTCCGACCAGAGCGGCGAGGGCTACGCGGAGTCGGACATGCTTTGGGCGCACCGGGAAATCGACTTGTCGACGGTGTCGAATCGCATCGAACTGCCGTTTGCACACGGGATGCACCGTCTGAAAATCCGTCTGACGAGTGCCGACGGGGAACTTCCCGAAGACCTCTCGGTCGAGGTGCGCAACCGCAACGAAGGCTCGTTCTCGCTTTTCACGGGCACTCCGCAAGACCCCGAGACGGACGAGGTCTGGATCACTCCGCACGCCGGAGAGCAGGCGGGGGAGTTCACGGCGCTTCTCTTTCCGCAGAAACTCGCGCCCTACACTTCGGGCGACGGCTGGCTGCGCATCCATGCCGGCGACAGGACGATAATGTACAATGCTCCGAATGAAATCGGCGGTTCGAAATCGTTCGAAGCGGGCAAAACTACGACGCTCGACCTGCGCCTGACGGACGGGAATGTGGAGCCCGATCCGGAGCCCGATCCGGGCCTTGAACCGGACGAGGAGTTCCGCAACAAGAAGTTGTGGCTCTACGGCATCGATTCGCCCGTGTATGACCCGGAAACGGGCCGGGCAATCCTATTGACAACTACACACCCAACGTATGGGTCAAGTATGTGTATCATTGGAGCGACGGCACGACGACAGAATCCTGGAAGCTGCCGTGGGGCGAAGGCTGCGGTTGGTACGACGTCAACAAAACCTACTGGAAGGATGATGCCGAAGACGGATACATGTGTTGGGCGGGGGCTTCTTCCAATATTTTGCACTGGTGGATAGACCGCAACAAAGAGTATGTCGCAGCCTACGATGCCAGATACGGGAATGAGCCGGAGTTCGAAAAGTATCCGCGTCCTTCGGCCGACTTTTCTCCCGCATCGAAGAGTGCGATATTTCGGCTGTTCATCGACACGTTTCAGAACCGCGGGGCCGGAGAGGGGGTAAGCTGGTTCATCACCGGACTCAATGCCAATACGTCTGGCATCGACAATCCGACCATGCTGGACTGCCCGGGCTATTTCGGCAGGGTGTTTAAGAAAACCGATGTCGTTTATACGGATAACCGGGCCATGTCGAAATCGCGCTTTAACCAGATTATCAAACATGCTCTGAAAAACCGCCAGGCACTCGAATTCACGACCAACGGCAACCATGCCATGACGATCTGGGGCGCGGAGTTCGACGACGAGGGATATGTCGATTACATCTATTACGCGGACAATAACTATGGCGATCAGGATCCTGTGGGGGCTGCATGTATCCGCCAGAAAATATCTTACAGGAAAGACGCCGTCATGAATCTTCCGGATCAAGCGTATATGGGCTCCAATACCCGAATTTCAGCCTTGGGCGTGGCGGATCTCCGCCGCGACATCTGGCGGCAGGCGTTCCCCGACGTCCAGCCCGAAGATTGACCCGCATTGAATTATTTTAAGGAAACAGCAATAGATTGGATTCATAAATACGAGAGATTATGAACAAGACGATTTTTACCGCAGCCGTCCTGCTGGTTCTGGCAGGCTGCAACGACGACAAAGAACAGACGAAGCCCGCGCCGGGCGAGGGGAAGATCACCGTTACGGCGGGTATCGAGGCACTGACGCGCGCGCCGCACCTGAACGAGGACGGTTCGGGTTATTTCCAGGACGGCGACAAGATCGCCCTGACGGTCTCGGGCGGCGACAAGACCGTGCGGAAAGAGTACACGATCGGCGGGGCCGCGCTTTACTGGGAAGACCTGGGCCTGCCTTCGGGTACGACCGAAGCCTCCTTCGCCGGCTGCTATCCGGCACCCGAGTCGGCCGAAGGCTCCGAATTCACCTTCGACCTCTCGACCGCCGCGGACAAGGACCTGTTGCTGGCTCCGGCTATGAAGGTCTCCAAGAGCGCCGACACGAAGGTGAATCTGGCGTTCAAGCACGCTATGCACAAGCTGGCGATCAACTACGCTTCGGACGGCACCTATACGCAGGAGCAGCTCGAAGCGGTGAAGACCACCTGCACGGCGAAGTCCTCCTGCGAGGTGGACATGGCTGCCGCGACGGTAAGCAAGACCGCCGACAAGACGGCTGCATTCGAAGCCGCGGGCAAGGCCGTCCGTTTCCTTCTCGTGCCGCAGACCTCGGAAGAGGTGACGCTCAAAATCGAGATCGGAGGCAAGACCGTAGAGCACACGCTCGCCGGACTGAACGAGGTGTTGAAGAATGCGACGCAGGAGATTCCCGCCGCGCTCGACGGCGGCAAGTGCCTGACGCTGAACCTGACTTTCGGCAAGGACGGTATCGTCGTGGAAGGCTCCCAGATCGGCGGCTGGGAAGATCAGGGAACCGTCGACGGGGATATCTCCATGTAACGGACAGGAATCGGATAGACGAATTCAGACAGGCGGGCCGGAAGTTAAATTCCGGCCCCGCTTATTTGTTGAACTGTTCTTGACTGAAAAATGCAGATTTGAAAAAATCATCAATTTCGGCTTTAAAAAATACGGCAGATAGCGATAAGAACCGTACAGCCGCTTCGGATCGCTGTATTTCGTAAATGTGGCGAAAAAATTGGATATGGTAAAATAATTCCTAAATTTTATGAAAACCCCGATTTTTGAAGACGCGATAAAAGGCTTACGCCTGAAATTGCTAAAAGAACGGTTTTATTTTCAGCCAGCCGAGTGAGCCGATGTCCGCCGTTGGCTGCAAATATGTCTGGCATATCGTGGACGACAACGTCGGCGGCGCCAGCGAAAAGTTCAAAGGTATCCACCGGCGGACGCCAAGCCGTTTCCCGCGAGGCCTTCGCCGAGTTCATCACCAGAGTCTTCGAGGAAGATATGGTCATCGGACTGGACATGCCTCCGCAGGAAAAATACACCAGCACGTCGTCTGGGGTGCGGACTAGGGATATGTCAAAGGAGTCTACTATGTGAATCCGAACGATTTCAGTCAACATTCCGGAACGGCAGGCGGCGAGCACATCGGCCTCCTCTACATGGAGATCGGCTGTCTGGAAGACGGAGGCACGGATACCGAAAGCAGCGTGCCGGGCAGCTATATGCCGATTCAGCGGATCGAGGTCTGCACCATAGGTCAGGATGCCTGAGAGGTGTATTTCCGCAGCCATTCCGAGAAGTAATGCGGCCTCGCACGTAGCGGAAATGCCTGCCGGAGAAGAAGTCTTCCCGGCAGGCATTTCCGTTGTCCACCTATACCGCGGGGGCCTTCCCGACGTCTGCCCCCCCCCTCCCTGAAACGCTGTTTCGGGGGCCGCTTCTGACCTTCGGCCGATTGTTTTTTTTGCAGACGGTTATATAAATTGTCGTATTTCAAATTCCTTTCAAAATCGGGGGCAATATTTGCAGCGAGAGATTGTCTAACTAAATAAACAAAAAGAACGATGAAAAAGACATTTTTGACCCTGTTCCTTATGACGACGATGTTTGGAGCGGCGTATGCCGACGGCCGCGAAAAGCCCACGAGCGTGGACAAGCTTCCGCAGGCGGCGCAGGAGTTCCTCGCCGCGCATTTCAAGGATCTCACGGTGGCATATGCCGTCGAGGAGCAGAAATACACGGGCAAGGAGTACGAAGTGGTCTATACCGACCGTACGGAGATCGAATTCCGCAGCGACGGGCAGTGGGAAAGCGTCGGGCGCAAATACAGCCCTGTTCCTGCATCCATCGTCCCGCAGCCTATCCAAACCTTCGTTTCCGGAAGCAACTATCCCGGGCAGTTCATCCGTCAGATCGACCGCAACGCCTACACGTGGGAGGTGGAGTTGTCGAACGGTTTGGAGATCAAATTCGACAATCAATTCAACGTTATAGACATCGACGATTGAGCGTCGAATACACGAATCGAGTCATCGTGATAGCGGCCTTCGGCAGCGATGTCGTCGGTCATGGGCTGCGATGGACGAAGACGGTAGGATGTACTCCGCACTGAGTACAACCGCTGAATGAAAAATCCGTTTTAGATTCGTTGATGAGGGCCGCCGGGAGAGTTTTCGGATTCTTCCGGCGTTTTTTTTCGATTTTGCAGACCGGAATACGGTCTGTCCTATGAAAAAACGACTTCTCATATTGCTTGTTCGGGTTTGCATTTGCAATTCATGAGTTCAAGGTTCCTTCCCTTGTAAGGGACGCACCGAAAGGCGGCGCATCGAGCGCTACGACCTCGGGTATCGGGAAAACGCTGTCTTTCTGACAATAGACAGTGCGGTCGCATCATGCAATCAGCGGATGTACTTCGGCATGTAAAAATCCATCCCGGCTGAGAGAACCGCAGCCGGGATGAGTCTGTCAGGTAATCCGCCGGAGGTTTCTATCAGTCAGAATCCTACCGGTAGTGTCGCCGGAAACCGGCGGTGGCGTACCGTAATCGACTAAAAGACGAACCCGAGTTTTTGCCATTCGGCCTTGCTAGGAAACAGGCTGCCTGCTTCGGAATTGGAGCGACGGAATGAATCTTTCGAACTCAGGGGCCGTCTCCCCGTTAAAAGACAGGTTACAGCGCCTTTTTTCTCGAAGGCCGTCTTTTTTTCTTCAACCACAAATAATATCCGCTCAGAGGCAGGATTCCGCCGATGAAGGCCGCCAGAAAGTAGAGCGCCTTGGTCGTCATGCCTCCCCAGGAGCCGGTGTGGAAGGCATAGAACCATCCCTTCATTTTCTGTGCTCTGGGAATATCGTCGTAAGCCGTTACAGACGTGATCTCCCCCGTTCGAGCGTCGAATGCCGCCGTATCGCTGCTGCGCATATTGCCGGGCTTGTTTACCTGTGCCTTCCCTGCCGTCAGCGAGATGGAGGCGTACGAGGAATAACGGACTTGCAGTTCGGATACCACGGCGTCCCATACTGCATAATCGAACTCCGGCTTTTTATCCTGTTTCTCCTTGCCCCGCTGTTGCGGAGCGGACATGGCGGGACGGGCCGTCGACACCCCGAACAGACCGTAAGCCGCCGTGCGATACCATTGGAACGACCAGGTAAGTCCGGTCAGGGCCATGACCAGCAGAAACAGGGTGGCATATATGCCCAGCGAAACATGGCTGTCGTACCAGAAGCGCCGCCATCCCTTCGTACACGACACGAGCAGGCGGTTCTTCAATGCCTTGCGGGTACGCGGAACCCATATCGCGACGCCGGAGACGAGGATGACAACCATTACGAGGGTAGTGACGCCCACGATAACCTTGCCGGCTGACTTCGCCCCTTTATAGGCAGGCGGGTCCATCAGCCACCGGTGCAGTTTGCGCATGGTCTGGAAGAAAGGGTAGTTCTTGGTCCACCCGTTCACCTCTCCGGTATAGGGATTCACGCTCAGCGAACGCTTTCCCGTACCCTTGAATGTCGCCATGCAGACGCCATCCCGTTCGCCGGGCAGTTGCAGGGAGAGCAGTTCCAGCGAATCCGGAATCTGCCGGCGGATAGCGGCGACCAGTTCGGACGGCGGCAGCGGAGCATTCCCTTCCGTGTACGTGACCTTGTAAAGTTCGGGGTCGAGGCTTTCCGTTACGTCCCGCTCGAAAACGAGGGCTGCCCCCGTGAGGCAGATAACCGTGATTATCAACCCGACGGGGACAGAGAGCCAGAGATGTATTTTCCGAAATACCTTGTTCATGGTGCACGACGGAGTGTTTATTTCTGCTTCAACAGGCTTACACCTTTGATCGATTCCGTGTCGACTTCCATACCGCGTTTAGCCACCCCGTCTTTGCCGATGGTATAGAGGGCCGGCAGCTGGCTGTCGGTAGTCTCCACTTCGAACGTAATGGTGTTGTTGTCCGTATCCGCGGCGTATGCCAGAGCAATATCGTAGATCAGGTTCGCATCGGGCAGGCCGGTGACCGGAGTATATTGCTCGGTCTTCACGTCGAAGATACCGAAGGCCTTGTGCGATCCTTCCACGAACCCTGCCGTTCCTTTTTCGGTATAGAGTTGCAGGCAGAACTTGTTGCCGCCGATGTAGAAACATTTCCACATGTAGTGTCCGGTCACTTCGGTCAGATTCACATAATAGTCGTCGTCGATAGCCACCGGTTTGCCGTTCTGAATATTGTTGCCGCTGATGCGCAATACGGCCGACGGAACGTCGGGATAATCCTTGCCGGAGTTTTTGGAGCCCTGGCAGAACAGATAAATCTCGTCGCCCAACACTTCGATGCCGGTCTCCGTGCGCGAACGCAGATTGCCTTTGATCTGTCCGGCCTCCTCGCCGACATGATCCTCACTCTTGCGGACAATCATGTTCTGGTATTTCAGGTATTCCTTGTCCGCGTCGGTGGGGTCGAATTCATATACGCCCAAATAGAGGTTGTTTGCCAAATCCGTACTGTAAGTCGCTTTCGCTTTGGCGCCGCTGGCCCCGTCTTTTACCAGATGCTTGGTACTGTATGAGAGCAGCACATAGTCGCCGAACTCGGCGATGTCGCCCACGCCCCATGTTTCGCCTTCCATCTGGCTCTGCGGTTCCTTGGACATGTCGTCGCAGTCGATTATTCCGTCCACTACGGCTGCGCCGAAGCTGTTCAACTCGATGAACTTCACACGTTCGTAATGGTCGTAGTCGGTAGCCTGGTCGGACATGCCGATCAGGTAGTTCTTGAAGATACCGCGTGCCTTCACGTCTCCGTCCAGAGCTACGCCGCCTCCGTGCTGGGTCAGCTTTCCGTCCACCAGCTTCCAGGCCATCGTGATGTAGTCCGAAGAAGAACCTCCCTGCGACGGGTAGTTCATGCCGATGAGGATCTCGTTGTTATAATTTACGAAGTCCGGATTGTTCCCGCTGAAAAAGATGCGCCTGTCGGGATTTGCAGGGTCGAGCGTGCCGGTCGTCGGATCGTCGGTCGTCTGCAAGTATGCGCCGTTGTTCTCTCCCGATCCGCTCATTACCACGTACTGCTTATCGGAACTGCCGCTGCTGCCCGTCCCGGTCGAATCGGAGTCATCGTCGCTGCACGCTCCCAGAGCGCATACGCACAAAGCTAAGCTGAAAAATTTGAAATCGGTTCTCATTTGCACTTGTATTTGTTATTTAATGAAATTATATCCGAATTTGACGGCGAAGGCGCGTCCCGGCTTCTGCATCTTGAAGTTGTCGTACAGGCGGGCGTTGAAGATGTTGGTGCACTCGGCCGAGACCGTGAACTCCGACTTCCTGCCGAAATTGTAGCTCACGAAAAGATCGTGCGAGAACTGGGTAGGCACATCCAGTTCGGGGTTGTTGTAGGTGTTCCATTCGTAGCTGAACTGCCGTATGTAATTCATCATGTAATGAATATCCAGCGTGGCTCCTTTCAGGAAAACATCGCGCAGCGTGATTCCGGCCTCTGCGTTGCCGTACATATAGGGAATGGCCGGAATACGTTCCTTGTAGTTTTTACTCTCCCGCTGCGTGCCCGTCACGTATCTGGTCATGCTCCGCATGTCGATATAGCTGAAATTTCCGCCGATGAAGAAAAGATCGGCGAACGCATAGCGGATGCCGAAATCTCCGCCGAGGTTGCGGACTCCGCCGTCATTCTTCGAAGAGGCGCGTCCGTTGTCGTTGTTCGTGGTTCGCCGGATATAGTCGTCTATCTCGCGGTACTGGAAGGCCGCGTCTATCGTCAGGCGATGGTTGCCCGCGTCTATCGGGCTGGCTGTGACGCCGACGTTGATATTGTTGCTCGTTTCCGGCTTCAGGCTCGAATTTCCCCGTTCGATGTCGTCTCCCGTACCGAACAGTTCGCGGCTGGTGGGCAGGCGGAGCGCATACTCATACGAAAGCCTCAGCTGCACGTGCTGCCCCCAGAAGTAGGTGCTGGCCAAACCTCCGCCCCAATATGAGGAGGTGTTGCTGAAATCCCGATAGTCGCTTCCGCCGTCCGGATCGAGATAGGCTTCCAGATGGTTCAGGTAATTCTTCACGAAAACGGAGGTGTTCCATTTGCCCTTGTAATCGTATTTGTAACTCAGCCCCGTAACCGCTTTCATGCTCTGCTGGGGATGCTCGTATTCGGGCGTGGGCTGGGTTTCGTCCTTGCCCGAACGGGAGAAAGAGGTGAAGGTGGTACTCAAAGATACGGAATGGCCGTCCGCGGGGAAAAGGGCCATACGGAAGTTGGCCGCGCCGTTGTTGTCGCGATAACGGTATTTGGTATAGGCCAGCTCTCCCGGAGCGCTCTTGGGTTTACTCTTTTCTCCCAGCCAGTTGTAGTTGCAACGGGCCGTGTCGGCCGCGTAGGACTGACCGAAATTATAATTTCCGTTCAACGACACGTGCAGCCCCTTCAACACCTTGAATTTCTTTTCGTAAGTCAGCTGCGGCATCAGCGTGTTGGCCGTGGTGTAGCGCGCTCCGTACACCCAGTTCATGTTGGAGGCGTTCTGGGTCTGCTTGTACTCGTAGCCTCCGGTGAAACCGAAAAGCAGGCGGTCCGCCCACGGTTTGTCGACAACGCCGACTTTCAGAATTGCGGCCTCGTTGTGGTATTTGGCATGGAACCGGCGGACTACAAGATCCTCGTAGACTACGCTGTTGCCGGTTTCGCCGAACTTGGTGTAGTGGTCGATATTGACTTTGTAATCGTTGTCCGAGTAGTTCTGATAGGCATTCAGCGAGACATAGAAACCCTTCTTCGAGGTATGTTCCGCATAAACGTTGGTCTTGTGGGTGTTGAACGAACCGAACGAATAGGAAGCGCTGACCCGGGTGCGCCGGCTGTTGTCCGTGACGATATTGATGGCTCCGCCGAGCGCGTCGCCGCCCAGTTCGATAGGCACGACGCCCTTGTATACCTCCACACGCTTGGCCAAACCGGCCGGAATGTTGTTCAGCCCGAAAGCCGAACTCATGCCGTCCATCGGCACTCCGTCGATGAAGATTTTCACGTGGCGTCCGGAAAAGCCGTTCAGGGTGACGTTGGCTTCGGAACCCACGCCTCCCGTGGAGCGGATTTTCACCCCGCTGATCTTGTCGATGACATTGGACAGATCCATCGTCGTGTTTTTCAGCTTGGCCGTTTCCACCAACGATACGTTATAGGCCAGCCGCTGCACTCTTTCCGCAGGGCTCAGCCCTTTTACCACCACCTCGTCCATGGTATGGGAGTCCTCCTGCATCTCGAAGTCGAGATAATCGCGGCTTTCATCGGGGACATATACTTTCTGGACCGGCTTATATCCCAGGAAGGTAACGGAGACCCGAATTTTGGAATACGTTTCTTTCAGGCGGAGCTCAAACTCTCCTTTCGCATCGGTGGAACCTCCTGCTATGTAGGCGTCGTCCCCGAAAGAGCGTATCTCCACGGCTGCACGATTCAGCGGTTCGCGAGTGGTGCCGTCGACCACTTTTCCTCTGATAATCTGGGCATTTGCATTCACGCAGCATATTAGACACAGTATGGTGGAAATAGACGCTGTTTTGATTTTACCCATCTTTCGTTTTAATATTAAAAAATACGCCGCAAAATTAGGATGACGACGAAATATCGTCAATCGCTTTTTTTAGGTATATCATTACCGTATCTCGTCTTGAAGCATAGCTTTTCCCGATGATTTTCTCTTTTTTTCTGAATAAAGTATGTTCTGTGTGACTCCTCTTTCACCTCGGATTAAGAGGCCGTTTCGGGAAAGAGCGTCTCTGTCTTTCCCTGAAAAAGTCGATGCTTTCGAACCCGGCCTGAAAAGTTCCGGTGAGGAAAAGCAAGGAGAGGGCAATGAACGGGGACGAGACCCGCTCACGGGTGAAGTTTCATGGTGACGCAAAAGACGGGAAAGGAGCCATCGGAAGAGCACGAGCCTATGCCGGGATGCTCGGAGACGTACCTCGGAGAAGTCCGCGACGCATTTATTGACCGGCTTTGCGGTGTTCCGCTGCTTCTCCATTGCCGGAGGGCGTACTCTCGCGCTGGTGAACGAGCCGGAGATGGAAGGCGAACGGCAGGCGCCGGCCGCCGGCGACATACGGTTCGAGCATGTGTCGTTCGCCTATCAGGACAAGAAGGCGCTGCAAGATGTTTCCATCGTGTTCCCGAGGAATACGCTGACGGCCCTCTTCGGTGCTTCGGGAGTGGAAACCGTTTTATATGAATGAATTGAGGCCGATACGGGGTGGCTCTCCTCGATCGGATTCAACGGTAGTCTTGCATCAGCAGGTCGATAGCCCAAAGGATGAAAAATGCCGGCAAATAATCCCTGAACGACTCTTTCAATGTGTCCAATGCTTTTTTAAGTTCGTATTTTACTCTGCGTTCGGAAATATGGAACCGTGCTGCAATTTCCTTATGACTCAGTTCTTCGGTGCGACTGGCGATGAAAATATCCCGCATCAGGGCAGGCATCGCTTCCAGCTGCCTGCGCAAGATTTCGACGACTTCTTCCGCGTGTAGATTTTCGGTCGTATTGTTTTCCAGACTGGCGAGATGATACGCCAGCATGCGAGCGTTCGTATCCCGAAGGTTTTTGTGAGCCCGGGTTTGTATCTGACGGGAGCGCAGATGTTCCAGACACTGTTTTTTGATCGTTCCTACGACGTATCTCCGGGGATCGGTATTTTCGGGAAGCGTATTCCTGCGGAGCCACCAGGAGACGAAAGAATCCGTGACGATATCTTCGGCTACGGCAGTATCTTCTACATATGACCGGGCAATGGCGATGAAATTACTCCGGTATCTGACGTAGAGCCTGTTGAATATTTCCGTATCGGGATTCATTTTTCGGGGATACTGCGTCGCGAGTTTGTTGGGTCAAAGTTATAACATTTTTCTTAATGGTAGCACCCCCCCCCTGTATTTGGGATTTATTTCGTAATATTCAGATTACCAACCGGCAAATATTATGAAAATATTTTATGAATTTTATAAAAATATTTATTTGCGGAAAACGGCCGATTTTTTTGTCCTTACCCCCCCCCTTGTGCAATATACTATTTAGAAGACCGGCAGAACGATAATTTTCCGGTGGTGAAACGAAACTTGAAATTGAAAAAATGGAATCTACGGACATATTGAAATATCTCGAAGGCAGAAGTTCGGAGGCGGAAAAGCGGAAACTTGTGAAGTGGTTGGATGCCTCCCCCGACCATGTGAAAGAATTCGAGGAGATCCGGTTCGTCTTTGAAATGACGAAGATATACGATTCGGAGTGCAGGGAATTCTTAGCAGAGCGGAGCGATAAGCCCATGAAGGTGCGGCTTGGGGGACGGCTCCCGCGGATCGTACGGCGTCTGGGTGGAGTGGCGGCAGCGGTCGTGCTGTTCTTCGGTGCAGGCTATCTGACATATCTGCATACGGTCAATAGCTTTTCCTCGCAGTATACGTCTCTGGACGTTCCGGCGGGACAACGGGTGGATATCACGTTGGCGGACGGTTCGCGGGTTTGGCTCAACTCGGGTGCCCGTCTCGAATATCCGGTCGTTTTCGGGCGTCATGAGCGTATGGTGAAACTCACGGGAGAGGCGATGTTCGAAGTGGAACACGACGAGGATCATCCGTTTATCGTCCGGACTTTCGCTTCCGATGTGGAGGTTCTGGGTACCCGTTTCAATGTCGTCGCGGATGAGAAATCGAGACGCTTTTCGACGATTTTGTTGGACGGATCCCTTCGCCTGACCGAGCGGACGACCCGGGCCGGCGCCGTGTTGAACTCCGGAGACGAAGCACATTGGTTGAACGGGCGTTTCTCCGTCAGCAAAGTCCGCGATTTCGACGCTGTTTGTTGGACGGAGGGATTGATCAGCGTTCGCGGCCAGTCGTTCGAGGAACTGATGCGGAAGTTTGAAACTGCGTATAATGTGCGTATTGAAATTGCCCGTCAGACAATGCCGGTCATTGGCTTTGCGAGCGGAAAGATCCGGATTTCAGACGGCATCGACCATGCATTGCGCGTGTTGCAGCATACTTCGGATTTCACCTTCACGCACGATCCGAAGAAAAACGTTGTTACGATCCATTGAAACCCTTTTGTATAACCAGCCTAAAACCGTTTGTCGCCTATGACCTGATCTTCGTTTATTATCGGTAGGGAGCTTTGAAATTTGAAAATAAAAACGCCTGCGGGTTGGCAGACCCGCAGGCCGGTAATCGGCTCCGCCATTGAAAGACTACAAAACCTATTACCCAATCTTTCTACAAATGTATGAATAAAAAACAAGTTTTTCGTAAAATCGAGGGACTAATCGGACGGGTGGTGTTATGTGTTTGTCTGAGCGTGTGTACGTTGGCAGCCAGAGCTCAGGATAACTTGCTGACCGTCAATCTGGACAAGGTTCCTCTTTCCGAAGCTATTGCTGCCATAGAAGGACAGTCCCGTTATCTTTTCATGTTAGGCGAGGGCATCGATGCCTCTGCGGAGTTCATTTCCGTTCATGCCGAGAAGCAACCGCTCCGCGAGGTTCTCGATCAGTTGATACGGGGATCGCGGCTCGCATATAGTATCGAGGGGCAGAATATCCTGTTGTCTTTGACCGGAACCGACACTGACGAACCCTTTACGGTCCGCGGCCGGGTATCGGATCGTACCGGTGCTCCGGTGATCGGGGCGGCGGTTCTTGTGAAGGGCACGACGATCGGTACGAGCACGGGGCTCGATGGTTCTTACACCTTGGAGATTCCTGCACCTGCCGCGACGGCCGTGCTGACTGTCAATTTCCTGGGTTATGCTCCGATGGAGATTCTCGTCGGTCAGCGTTCGCAGATCGACTTCGCCTTGCGCGAAGAGGCCCAGACCGTCGATGCCGTCGTGGTAACGGCTCTGGGTATCAAACGTTCGGAGAAGGCGCTGTCGTACAACGTGCAGCAGGTGAATTCCGAAGATATCGTCGGCAACAAAGACGCCAATTTCATCAACTCGCTGAACGGCAAGGTTGCCGGCGTGAACATAAACGCCTCGTCGTCGGGTGTGGGCGGCGCTTCGAAAGTGGTGATGCGCGGCAGCAAGGCCATCAGCCAGTCGTCGAATGCACTCTACGTGATCGACGGTATCCCGATGTTCAATCTGGGCAGCGAGGGCGGTACGGAGTTCGACTCGCGGGGTACGACGGAAGCTATCGCGGACATCAATCCCGAAGACATCGAATCAATTTCGGTGCTGACGGGAGCCGCCGCAGCGGCCCTTTACGGCAACAATGCCGCCAACGGAGCCATCGTCATCACCACGAAGAAGGGCAAGGCCGGAGCGTTGAGCGTCACCGTATCGCAGAACACGGAATTTCTGCGTCCGTTCCGTATGCCCGAATTCCAGAGCCGTTACGGCACGGGCAGCCTCGCTTCGTCCGCCTCGTCGGTAGACAAGAGCTGGGGAGCCCGTCTGAACGCCGCTACGATCGGAGGGTATGACCCGGCCGACGATTTCCTGCAAACGGGCGTCGTGACGACCGAGACCGTAGCTCTCTCGACAGGCACGGAGAAAAACCAGACCTATGTCTCGGCTTCGGCGGTCAATTCGAAGGGGATGGTTCCCAATAACGACTACGACCGTTACAATTTCACGTTCCGTAACACTACGTCGTTCCTGAAAGACCGTATGACGCTCGACGTGGGAGCCAGCTACATCAAGCAGAGCGACATGAACATGGTGAACCAGGGAACCTATTCGAATCCGCTGGTGACGGCTTACCTTTTCCCGCGCGGGAACGACTGGGAGGATATTCGGATGTACGAACGCTGGGACTCCGACCGGAAGCTCGCCACGCAATACTGGCCCGAAAAGATGTTCTCGGCACTGACCGGACAGAATCCCTACTGGATTGCCTATCGCAACCTGCGCGAGAATAAGAAAGACCGCTACATGCTGAATGCGAATCTGAATTACCGGATTCTCGACTGGCTGTCGGTGTCGGGACGCGTGCGGATCGACAACTCCAACAACGAATACACCAAGAAACTCTATGCGACGTCGAACACCACGCTGACGAACGAGGGTTCCGACGCATTGTCGAAAGGTTCCTTCATGCTGGAGCGTACGATCGACAAGCAGACCTATGCCGATATTTTGGTGAACATCAACAAGACGTTCGGGGAGAACTGGTCGCTGAATGCCAATATCGGGGCCTCCTATTCGGACATGCAGCAGAGTATTTTCAGCAACGAAGGGCCGATCATGTCCACGGGAATCGCCAATGTCTTCAACGTAATGCAGCTGGACAATACGAAGACCAAGCGTATCCAGTCGGGGTACCGTGACCAGACGCAGTCGTTGTTCGCGTCGGTCGAGGCCGGTTTCAAGAACACCTATTTCCTTACCCTCACCGGCCGCGGAGACTGGCCTTCGCAGCTTGCAGGGCCCTATTCCGCCAAGACGGCGTTCTTCTATCCGTCGGTAGGCGCTTCTGTCGTGCTTTCCGAGGCGCTTCCGATGCCGAAATGGATCTCCTATCTGAAAGTACGCGGTTCGTTCGCTTCGGTGGGTCTTCCCATTCCGCGGTTCCTCGCGCAACAGACTTACGAGTGGGACAACGCGAACCAGCAATGGGCTTCCAAAACCCATTATCCGATGGGCGAGCTGAAACCCGAGCGCACCGATTCGTGGGAAGTGGGACTGACGGCGCGTTTCCTCCGCCATTTCAACGTAGACCTGAGCCTTTATACGGCCAAGACCTACAACCAGACTTTCGACCCCGGCATTTCGCCGTCGTCGGGTTATTCCACGATGTACATTCAGACGGGATCGGTACGCAACAAAGGTATCGAACTTTCGGCGGGCTATTCGAACGAATGGGGTAAATTCGGCTGGTCGTCGAACTTCACGTTCAGCGCCAACCGCAATGAAATCATGGAGCTGATGGAGGGTTATGTGATTCCCGTCATCAACGAACCGATGACGCTCGACCGTCTCGACATCGGCGGGCTGGGTTACGCACGGTTCCTGCTGAAAAAGGGCGGCAGCCTGGGGGATCTGTACTCCACGGCCGATCTGCGGCGCGACAGCCGGGGCAACATCTATGTCGATGCCGACGGCAAGGTGGTCGGCAACACGACGAATGTAAAGGATATCAAACTCGGCTCGGTATTCCCGAAGGCGAATCTGGCCTGGCGCAACGACTTCAACTACGGCAACTTCAATTTCGGTTTCATGCTCTCGGCCCGTCTGGGCGGCATCGTCTATTCGGCGACCCAGGCCTATATGGATTATTACGGGGTGTCGGAAGCCACGGCCGCCGCGCGCGATTTCGGAGGAGTCGTCGTCAACGGCGATCTGATCGATGCGGAGAACTGGTATTCGGTGGTCGCCGGACAGGGGGGCCTTCCCCAATATTACACCTATTCGGCGACGAACTTCCGCTTGCAGGAGGTGTCGATCGGATATACCATTCCGAAGGCGAAGCTCTGGAACATCGCCGATGTCACGGTTTCGCTGGTGGGCCGCAACCTGTGGATGATCTACTGCGAGGCGCCGTTCGATCCCGAAGCCGTGGCCACCACGGGCAATTATTACCAGGGAATCGACAACTTCATGATGCCGGGCACGCGAAACCTGGGTTTCAATGTCAGACTTAAATTCTAACGAAGATCATGAAAACGACATACAACAAGATATGCTTCGGCATCTGCCTCCTGGGCGGAGCTTTGGCGGGTTCGTGTACCGGAGACTACATGGACTACAACCGCAACTGGGCGGAGGTTTCTCCGGAGGAGACGGAGCGCGACGAATACCTCGTCAGCTCGCTGCTCGGCGGTATGCAGAGCAATGTGATTCCCGTCGAGGAGCATCTGAACCAGTTCACCGAGTGCCTGATGGGCGGTGTGTGGGGCGGCTATTTCGCCGACTCGCAGGTGTGGGCCAACTCGTTCTCCTATTTCAATCCTTCGCAGGACTGGCTGGGTAAAATGTATCTGGAAATCATTCCCAACGTCTATTCCAACTGGCTCAGCTTGCAGGCTGCAACGAAAGACGAAGCGATCCTTGCCGTGGGTCAGATCGTCAAGGCTGCGGCTTTCCAGCGCGTGACCGACACCTACGGGCCGATCCCTTACAGCCGGATCGGTTCGGACGGGAAGGTCACGGCTCCGCTGGATACCCAGCGGGAGGTCTACGAAAAGATTTTCGAAGAGCTGGATGCTGCGGTTGCCACGCTGACGGAACATCGCACCTCGTCGATCTCGGCGGCTGCCGACAAGGTCTACTCCGGAGATATCGAAAAATGGATCAAGTTCGCCAATTCGCTCAAGCTGCGGATGGCCATGCGGCTGGTCTATGCGGCTCCTGCGACGGCCGAGCAACGAGCCAAAGAGGCCGTGGATACAACGGACGGGAAACTGGGTGTAATGGCTTCGAACGACGACAACGCTCAGCTTTCGGGAATCAACGTCAATCCGTTCTACAAGGTGGCCTACGAATACAACGGAGGCGAAACGCGCATCTCGGCCGATCTGCTCAATTACATGAAGAGCTGGAACGATCCCCGGATCAGCGCTTATGCCAAAAAGTCCACGTTCACCGACGCGGCCAATGACTATTGGGGGCTGCGCATCGGCAACGAATATCCCATCACCAGCGGACAGGCTTATTCGAATCTGAATATCGGTCAAAGCGATCCGCTGTTGTGGATGAACGTTTCGGAGGTGATGTTCCTGCGGGCCGAAGCGGCGCTTTACGGCTGGGATACGGGCGATACGGCCGAGAACTTCTATCGTCGCGGAGTCGAACTTTCGTTCGCGAAGTGGAATGCCGGAGATGCCGCCTCCTACCTCTCTTCGCAGAACAGGGTCGGCGCCTACAACGACCCCAAGGGGCAATACGCATTCGTGCCCGATACGAAGTGCGTGCCCGCATGGAACTCTCTGGATCCCGAGTTGCAGCTCGAGCAGATCATCACGCAGAAATGGATCGCCAACTTCCCGTTGGGACACGAAGCCTGGGCCGAGTTCCGCCGCACGGGTTATCCGAAGTTGGCGGCTGCGCCCGTGAATCGGAGCGGAGGCGATGTCGCCGACGGGAAATTCGCCCGTCGTCTGATCTATCCTTCGGACGAGTACAAAACCAACGGAGTGAATCTGAACAGGGCTGTCGGCAAAGACCTTTCCAATGGTGGCGACAGGCTTTCCACGCATGTCTGGTGGGACTGCAATCCGAAATTGGTTAACGAATAAATCTTTTGAGAACGATGAAAAGAAAAATCGAAATAGCTGCTGCTCTGCTGTTGGCGACGACATTCGGCCTTCCCTCCTGCGAGGACTGGACCGATGTGGACAACCTCTCGGTGGAGTATGAGAATGTCGAGCAGCAGAACCCCGAACTCTATTCCCGGTATCTCGCTTCGTTGCGCGAATACCGCAAGACCGATCATACGCTGGTTTACGCATGGTACGACAACAGCGTGAAAGTGCCGGTGTCGCGGGCCCATTATCTGCGCGACGTCCCCGACAGCATCGACGTCGTGGGGCTGATCCATCCCGACAGCCTGACGCAAAGCGAGATCGAGCAGATGAATTATCTGCGGGAGCAGAAGGGGATGAAGATCGTCTATACGATTGATTTCGACGGGATGAAAACCGACTATACGAATATCGTGGAGCCCGCAGACCCCGACCGGGATTTCCGGTCGTACCTCACCGATACGCTCTCCTATACATTGTCTTTGCTGAAAAAGTATCCCTATGACGGCATTTGCATCGGTTATACGGGGAAATCCACCGTGCTGATGGACGATGCCGAGAAAAAGGAGTACATGGAAAACGAGAACTGTTTTATCGGCATTCTCGAAGACTGGTGCTCGCGTAACGAAGGGGTGGAGTTGACTTTCTTCGGGCAGCCTGACAATCTGTTGGACAAAACCATTCTGGATCGGTGCCCGACCATTCTGCTTGACGGCCGGACCGCTACGGCGACCAATGAACTGACGACGCTGATGACTCGGAACTGGATCGCCGGTTATGCAGGTCGTTATGGCATGGTCGTAGCCGGTACGCCGCTCTCGGGAACGAACAAATACGCTACGTTCTCCGACGGTACGCCGGCGACGGACGCCGTGGCAGCCTGGGCCTGCACGCCCCAGCAGGGTGCGAGGATTCGTGCCGTAGGGGTCTATGATTTTTCGGGAGATTATTTCAATGCCGACAATACCTACAAGAACATGCGTAACATGATTTCGACGCTCAACCCGTCGATCAAATAAAAAGACCTATTGAACATGAAACGTCATATCGGATTTTTGTCCGTATTGCTGGTCGGATCGGGAGCGCTTGTCTCCTGCCAGGACGATACGGAGCATTTCGACAACAAGATTTACAATACGGCCGAACAAACCTCTACGGTCTTCGTCGAGGAGGAAGCCGACAGCTATGTGCGCACGTTGCAGGCGCAGCTCGCGATGCCTGCCGATTCGGACATTTCGTTCGCCTATGTCGCCGATCCGGGGCAGGTCGAGTGGTATAATACGGCCTATTCGGATTCCGCCGGGATGCTTCCTGCGGATTATTACGAGATTCCCGATCCGGAGGCCGTGATTCCTGCGGGAGAAACGGCTTCGAGCGAGGTGGAGATCCGGTTCAGGAACCTGCTGTCGCTCGACAAAACGCAGGTTTATGTGCTTCCGGTTTCGATCGACGGCGCCGATGTCGCGACGCTGGCCAGCCGTCGTACCGTTTATTTCGTGGTGAAGGAAGCATCGCTCGTCAATGTCGTTGCCAACCTGCGGGAGAATGCGGTGAGTGTCGAATGGCGGAATCCGGATCCGCTCCGGAATCTTCGCAGCCTCACGGCCGAAGCGCTTGTCAAGGTAGACGAATTCGCCGACGGACGCGGATCGAACATTTCGACCTTGATGGGCGTCGAAGGCCATTTCCTGCTGCGGTTCGGCGATACGGCTCCGAACAATCAGTTGCAGGTCGTGGGACGGCCTGCGGGAACGACCGTCGACGAAAAACTGACCTCCTCGGATTGGACGGTGAAGACCGGACGCTGGACGCATATTGCCGTTACCTACGATAGCGATACCCATGAGGTGAACGTCTATATCGACGGAGTGAAAAAGACGCCGCAGACATTCGCACGGTTTGCGGACCCCGTGGATTGGGGACGCTACTATGCCACCGAGACCGAAACGCAGCGCAGTTTCTGGATCGGCTACTCTTACGAAGATGCGCGTTATCTCGACGGCGATATTTCGGAGGTGCGCGTCTGGAATAAGGTGCTCGCTGAGGAGGATATCAACGGGAAAAATCATTTCTACAAGCTCTATGATCCGGAATTGAACGGCAATCTGGTAGCCTACTGGAAGTTCAACGAAGGCGGCGGCGCAACCGTCGGGGATTATTCGCAGTACGGTAACGATGCCGCGGCTACGAAGGTGCTGACATGGAACGCGGTGGAACTCCCGGCCAAATAACGTGTTTCACCCTGAAAAATCGAAATTTATATGAAGACATACGAATTTTTGAAACGGAATGCTCTCCTCCTGGTGCTGGCAGCGGCCGCGGGGTTCTCCGGCGGTTGTAACCAAACGGAGATCGATATGTTCCCGGCCGATGAGAGCGGCATCGTGTCCACCGATACTCAGATGGGGTATCTGACCGATGAGAATGCGCAGCGTGAATTCGTGACGGTAGAAGTCCGAGAGCGGGGCGGCGGGAGTGTGGCGCTTTACCTTCGTGCCACGAAAAAGTCAGGGACGGCGAGCGAGGTGTCGCTGGTCTATGCGCCCGAAGTGCTCGAGGCTTACAACGAGCAGACGGGCAACTCGTTCGAGGCGCTGCCCGAAACGGCTGTCGGGTTTTCGTCCGGCAAGTTTTCTCTGGCGGCCGGTTCCCAGCAATCCGGCGAGTTGACTTTGGACTATGCCCTCACGACGGAGCAGACCGTAGGAGCCACCTATGTGATTCCGGTGCGTGCCGAGGTCGTTTCGGGTGAGCTGAAAATGAAATCCGAAGATGCGGAGTATCTCATTTTCCTCAATGTGGTTGAAAATCCCGGAGACTGCGATAAGGGCGAAGATGCGGTCAAGGTTTTCTGTGTGATGGAAACCAACGACGTGAATCCGCTCAATCTGCTCGCCTTCACGTTGAAGGATTCGGGAAAGTATCTTTTCGATGCGATCGTCCTCTTTTCGGACAATATCATTCTCGACGAAGCGACCGGAACGGTACACGCTTTGGTCAATGATGCCGTCAAACATATTTTGAACAACCGGGAGAAGTATCTTACGCCTTTGCAGGAGCGTGGCATGAAGGTCATTCTGGCCATCACGCCGTATCATACCCATGCCGGAGTGGCCAACCTCAAACCCGCGACGGCCGATGCTTTTGCCAAGGAGTTGAAGATCATCTGCGACACGTATGAACTGGACGGTGTATTCTTCGACGATGAGTATACCGCTCTGGTATCGCCTCCTCCCACGGGGTTCTATGCCGAGAATACGGCCGAGGCCGCTGCGGATCTGATGTTCCGGGTAAAGCGTATGATGCCCGACCGCTGGGTCATCGCCTATCAGTTGGGTGCGATCTGGGACCTCAGCGGCGAGGGATGCGAATTCGAGGCGGATGATAAGACCTGGCTGCCGGGCGATTATATCGACTATGTGATGGTCGATTACAGTGAAAGTGCCTGGGCATCGCTTGCGCAGTTCCCGGGGCTTCCGGCCAGCCGGTTCGGACTTCACTCTTTTGATTTTAACAGCTATACTCCCTTATGGCCGAGCGTGGAGAGATTGGAGCAGGTGCGAGATACCTACAAAACGCTTTTCCTGTATGGATTGAATCCGTACCATCGTTCGGGGTCGTTCGATACGACGCCTGTGGGGAGTAGTGAAAAGATGACCCAAGTGCAGGCGTTGGAGCGAGTGACCAGCACGCTTTACGGAGAGGAGATGCTCTTCGACGGTCATACCTATACGAAAGATTGGTAACAGTAACAGGTCGCAGCCGTAGGAAAAAGTTTTTTGTGAACCTTTTCCTGTGTGCTGCGGTCGAAAAAAGATCAACGATGAAAAACAACTATTTGACATATGCCGTCCTCTCTCTGGCTCTTATGCTGGGAGTGACTGCTTGCAGCGACGACGATGCGCTGGTAAAACCCGAACCTTCGCCGATTGTCGTTCCCGAATTGCCTGAATTTCCCGAACTGAACGTGGAATCGGAATCGTTCGACTTGAAAAAAGAGACTTCGAAAAGCCTGCAAATCACATCGGGAGCAGGGGAGTATCGGGTCAACGTGCTCGATCCGAGCATTGCCTCCGCGACCGTCGAAGGAAATCTGCTGACGGTTACGGGACTTGTCGTAGGCAAGACGGAGGTCGTGGTTTCCGACAAGGGCGGATCTTACGAATCGCTGAAAATAAACGTCTACAATTCGGACGTCGTTACGCTCGACACCGAACATATCGATTTGACGTTGAAGATGGGCGCACCGGCCACCACGACGTTCCGAATCACGGACGGCAATCCGGCTTATCGTGTGAGCTCCTCGGCTCCCGAAATAGCCACGGCCGAAATCGGCGAAGACGGCGCGACGGTCACGGTGACGGGGCTGAGCGGGGGAGAAGCGACGATTACCGTCACGGATTCCCGCAATCTGACGGCTGCCGTAACCGTGTCCAATACGGTAACGACAAGTCCGTTTACGGATGAGGAATTGGAGGAATTCAAGTCGTTGCCTCTTCACACGTATTTGGTCAATGGCGAAAAGATCAAAGGGCAACTGGACATGGGAGGATACGACGATATTATGTGGGGATACTACGTTTATGGGGCTTACTCGATAAATATGACAACTGATTATTTGTATCTTACGAGTAAAACCAAACCGGAGTATGACATGAATACGTTGGGTAAAAAGCCCGGTTTGAAGTTGGCTTACAGAAAGGATAAACAGGTTTTGGTCGATGAGGTCGAGGCGGAGGTCGAAGTGATTAAAGTCGATGGTTCGACGGTGTGGATGACCTTCTATGTTCAGACCGATATCCTGTATTCCGGCTGCCTGGTGGTCGGGTTGACGGATTGATGCGGCATTGTTCGAGATATTTACCGATGCCCTGAGGTTGTATGAAAATCGCGCAGTGTCGGGAATGATTTTTCCCTCCTGCGCGATTTTTGAATAATATGTTTGACTAACCCCGAACAGGTTCATTTACACCTGTCAACCTGGTAGATATAAATAAAATGAAGACGATACCTCGTAGCCCTTTGCATTGGGTCACGAGCCTGTACTTTGCCATGGGCCTGCCGTTCGTCGTTCTGAACATGGTCTCGGCAGTGCTGTTCAAGGACCTCGGCGTCACGGATGCCCGGATTGCTTTTTGGACGTCGTTGATCATGTGGCCGTGGACGATCAAGTTTCTTTGGAGTCCGTTTTTGGAGTTCTACCGCACGAAGAAATTCTGGGTCGTCGCGACGCAGTTTCTCAGCGGTGTGTTGTTCGGCTTGGCGGCCTTGTCGCTGCCCCTGCCGTCGTTCTTCGCCGTTACGGTCGCGTTGTTCGCGGCGGTTGCTTTCAGCGGTGCCACGCACGACATCGCGGCCGACGGGGTCTATATGGCTGAACTCTCGACGGAGGATCAGGCGAAGTATATCGGCTGGCAGGGGGCGTTCTACAACCTTGCCAAACTTGTCGCCACGGGCGGCCTCGTGTGGTTGGCGGGGTGGCTCTACGAGAGCTTCTCGGCGGAGGGTACGGCGACGTTCGGCGCTTACGTGCGTTCGTGGACGGCGGTGCTTGTCATCCTGTGCGCCGCGCTCGTCGCACTGGGGGCCTACCACCTGCGTGCGCTCCCCTCGGGCGGCGGCGCCGCCGAACGCGAATACGGAGAACGGATGGAGGAAAAGTACGGCTCCGTGGTGTCGGTCATCGGCCGGATCAAACTGGCCCGCGAGATGGAGCTCATTTCCCACCTCGACCTGATGCTGAGCATGGACTCCTCGGCGATGCACATGGCTTCGCTGGTCGGTGTGCCGGTCGTGTCGGTGTGGGGGGCGACGCATCCCTATGCCGGTTTTTACGGGATCGGGCAGGATCCGCAAAATGCCGTACAGCTCGATATGGCCTGCCGCCCCTGTTCGATTTACGGCAACCGGCCTTGCGCCTATGGCGACTATCCCTGTATGCGGGGCATTGCTCCCGAACGGATCGTCGGGCAGGTGTGCAAGGCTGCGGGACTCCCTTCGGTCGCCGTATCCGAATCCTGACGCAGTATCAACCCCGATATAATAAAGATGAGAAAGTACCGCAGGTTCCGTGCCGTGACGGTGCGGATCGTCGTCCCGCTGGTG
>ERZ779861.1435-NODE-1435-length-26613-cov-14.612320_pt1 | contig 26613 bp, 17 predicted proteins | sample MGYA00511558_ERZ779861 | MGnify/ENA primary metagenome ERZ779861 (study PRJEB29588, sample SAMEA2163432) | human gut metagenome | biome: human gut; feature: human-associated habitat; material: faeces | place: Denmark | collected 2008/2010 ...
CAGCGGCTTACCTATCTGCTGACACTATCCACTTACCGATGTGCTGACCTCACCACTCCTAATTCCTCATTCCTCACTCCTAATTCCTAATTCCTCATTCCTAATTTCTTCTACCTATATAAATGCGCCTTTCGGGCTTGCCGAACTCCTTAAAATATGGTATAATAGAACGAAGGTAATAATGCCGCATAATGCGGCAGGGCGGAGGCTTTGCGTGTACATCACCGCCGTAAGACTTTATTGTTTCAGAAGTTATACGGAGCTGCGGTTTGAGCCTGCAAAGGGGCTTAACGTCATTGTGGGCGCAAATGCGGCGGGCAAGACGAACATTCTGGAATCCGTTTTCCTTGCTGCGTTGGGCAGGAGCCACCGAACGCGCCGCGATGCGGAACTTATCAACTCCCTTTCCGACAAGGCATATGCGGGCATTGAGCTTGTGAGTGCAACGGGGAAGCACAGCATTGAACTCAAGCTGTTTTCCGGCGCACCGAAACAGGTTTTTATCGACGGGCAGCGCATCAGACGCATGGGCGAGCTTATGGGCGTTCTGAACGCCGTAATGTTTTCACCCGAGGATCTCTCCCTCGTCAAGGACTCTCCCGAAACGCGCCGCCGCTTTATGGACATGGAGCTTTGCCAGCTTCGACCTGCATATTTCTACCGTTTGCAGCAATATAATGCCGCCCTCAAGCAGCGCACCGCGCTTTTGAAAACAAGTTTTCCGTTCGAACCGAACATTGAACTTCTCGACATGTGGGACGATAAGCTTGCGGAGCTCGGCGGTTCGGTCATGCTGCTTCGCCGCGATTTTCTTGACAGGCTCAGCACCGCTGCGCGGGATCTGAACCGCAGCATCACAGGTAATTCCTCTGTCGGGCATGAACCGGAAGAGCTTTTTACTTACTACAAACCCTCCGTTCCCTTCGAGGGCGATGGCGCGCGCGCCGCACTCGGGGATGCACTCTGCAAGGCACGGGCGGAGGATATCCGCCGCGGCTGCACAACCAAGGGGCCGCACCGGGACGACATCGGCATTCTGCTCAACGGGCGCGACGTCCGCGTTTTCGGTTCCCAGGGGCAGCAGCGCACGGCAGCGTTGAGCCTTAAACTGAGCGAGCTTGCGCTTATGCGCCGCATTCGGGGCGAGGCGCCGGTTCTGCTTTTGGACGATGTTCTGAGCGAACTGGACGGCGACAGGCAGCGGGAGCTGCTTTCAAGCGCATTTGATTGCCAATGCTTTTTAACATCCACAACTCTCGACGGCCTTGAACAGGTGCCGAACATGACGGTGTTTGAATGCAGCGGCGGCAAACTCAAAAAAATTCTGTCAGCAGAAAATTGATTCTGTGTTGATTTAACATTGTATAAACAAACGCCGTTTTGTGGTTGTTTTAAATCATACGGTCGGCGTTCTCCCCAAAACAGCCCGACATAAAAATCCCGGCGGACAGGGCTCCGCCGGCGGCGGGTTTTCAAAAATGCCGCGGGTTTTACTCTGAAAGGAAATAATTTTAAAAATGGAAACGACTTATAACGCTTCGCAAATACAGGTGCTTGAAGGATTGGAGGCCGTTCGCCGCCGCCCGGGCATGTATATCGGTTCAACCGATTCAAGAGGCCTGCACCACCTTGTTTATGAAATCGTCGATAACTCCATCGATGAAGCAATGGCGGGATTCTGCACTCATATTTATGTTACCATTCATGCGGACAACTCCATTACCGTTGTTGACAACGGCAGGGGCATTCCCGTTGATATTCATCCCAAAACCGGCAAATCCGCGCTTGAAGTCGCACTTACCATGCTTCATGCGGGCGGCAAATTCGGCGGCAGCGGCTATAAGGTCTCCGGCGGCCTTCACGGTGTCGGTCTTTCCGTTGTTAACGCATTGAGCACGGAACTTACCGCCGAGGTGCGTCGGGACGGGCATATTTACCGACAGATCTGCCGCCGCGGCATAAAGGTCACGGAGGTTGAAATCGTGGGCAACTGCGGAGCGGACGAGCACGGCACAACGATTCATTTTGTTCCCGACGAAGAAATTTTTGACGAAGTGAACTATGAATACGATATCCTTGTTCGACGGCTGCGCGAGCTTGCGTTCCTAAACGGCGGCGTGCGCATCATCGTGACGGATGAACGCTGCGACCCGCCCGTGCAGGACAGCTTCCATTACGAAGGCGGGGTTGTTGAATACGTTCGCTATATCAACAAAAACAAAGAAGTTCTGCACCCCGACCCGATTTATTTTTCCGCTGTAAAGAACGATAATCCGCTTGAAACGGCAAGCGTTGAAGTTGCGCTGCAATACAACGACGGCTACAGCGAAAATGTTTTTACCTATGCCAACAACATCAACACCATCGAGGGCGGCAGCCACCTTGCGGGTTTCCGTGCGGCAATGACAAGGGTCATCAACGACTACGCCCGAAAGTTTAAAATCCTTAAAGACAGCGACCAGAACCTGACCGGAGACGACATCCGCGAAGGTTTGAGCGCTATCATCAGCGTTAAGCTGACAGAGCCGCAGTTTGAAGGGCAGACAAAAACAAAACTCGGCAATGCCTACATAAGAACCCTTGTTGACAACGCCGTGACGGCCGGCATGACGACCTATCTTGAAGAGAACCCGGCGCAGGCAAAGCTTATTCTCGACAAATGCCTCAGTGCAAGCCGCGCAAGGGAAGCGGCGCGCAAGGCGCGCGAGCTGACCAGACGCAAGTCCGTTTTGGATTCCGCCGCACTGCCCGGCAAACTTGCGGACTGCTCCGAAAAAGATCCTTCCAAATGCGAACTGTTCATCGTTGAGGGCGACTCCGCAGGCGGTTCCGCCAAGGAAGGACGCGACAGGCATTTTCAGGCCATCCTTCCGCTGCGCGGAAAGATTCTGAACGTTGAAAAAACCCGTTTGGACAAAATTCTCGGCAATGCGGAAATCAAATGCATGATAACCGCGTTCGGTGCGGGCATGGATGCGGATTTTGACGAAACCAAGCTCCGCTATCACAAAATCATCTGCATGACCGATGCCGATGTTGACGGAAGCCATATTCGCACGCTGCTGCTGACGTTCTTCTATCGGCACATGCGGCCGATGATAGAGCGCGGCTATGTTTACATTGCCCAGCCTCCGCTCTATCTCATCAAAAAGGGCAATACGGAACGCTATGTCTATTCGGACGAAGAGCTGAACAAAACTCTTGACGAAATCGGCAGGGATAAAATCTACATTCAACGCTACAAAGGTTTGGGCGAAATGAACCCCGAACAGCTTTGGGACACGACAATGGATCCCGCGAACCGCATTATGCTTCGCGTCACAATGGACGATGCAATGCTTGCGGACGAAACTTTCACACTTTTGATGGGGGACAGGGTTGAACCGCGCCGCGAATTTATTGAGCAGAACAGCAAGCTCGTTGCCGACCTTGACGTTTGATTCGGAAACGCTTCAATTTTCAAACGGCAGATTAAGAGCTTTGAGCTCTGCAATCCGAAATTATTAACACGATTCAATGACTTGACGACCGACGAAAGGTGCGATGCACCGACTGCGGCAGGCTCCGCACCTTTCATGCAGGAGAAATAATGGACGAAAACAAAAAAAGACCCAATCTTGAAATGCTCGGAACAAACGAGCTGCCGACCGATGTTGAAGGCGGCAGAATATTGCCCATAAACCTTGTGGGTGAAATGAAGCGCAGCTTTATATCATACGCAATGGCTGTTATCATCAGCCGTGCGCTTCCCGATGTGCGCGACGGGCTGAAACCCGTTCACAGGCGTATTCTTTACGCAATGGACGAGCTGAGCATGCAGCCCGACAAGCCCTTCAGGAAGAGTGCGCGCCTTGTCGGCGACGTTCTCGGCAAATACCATCCGCACGGCGACACGGCGGTTTACGATGCAATGGTGCGCCTTGCCCAGCCCTTCTCGACCCGTTATCCCCTTGTTGAAGGTCACGGCAATTTCGGCAGCGTTGACGGCGACCCCGCCGCTGCAATGCGTTATACCGAAGCGCGCATGAGCAGACTTACTCTCGAAATGCTCCGCGATCTTGACAAGAACACGGTTGATTTTTATCCGAATTTTGACGAAACGCTGATGCAGCCCGCGGTATTGCCCGCAAGATACCCGAACCTTCTTGTGAACGGCTCAAACGGCATTGCTGTCGGCATGGCAACAAACATTCCGCCGCATAATCTCGGCGAGGCTGTCGATGCCTGTGCCGCAATGATTGACAATCCCGATATCACGATCGACGAGCTGATGAACTATATCCCCGGCCCGGACTTTCCGACCGGCGGCGTCATCATGGGCGATGTCGGCATTCGCCATGCGTATTTTACAGGCAGGGGAAAGATCCTTGTTCGCGCAAAGAGCGAGATCGAGCAATACAAGGCCGATCGTTCACGAATCATCGTCACGGAAATTCCGTATCAGGTCAACAAAGCAAAGCTTGTTGAAAGAATTGCAGAGCTTGTTCACGAGAAGCGCGTGGACGGCATTTCCGACCTTCGCGACGAAAGCTCCCGCGCGGGAATGCGCATTGTTATCGAGCTTAAAAAGGATGTCAATGCAAACGTTGTGCTGAACAATCTGTATAAGCACACTCAGCTTCAGGATACTTTCGGCGTTATCATGATCGCGCTTGTGAACGGCGAACCCAAGGTGCTCAACCTTCGCGAAATGCTTTATCACTACATTGCGCATCAAAAGGATGTTGTCACCCGCCGCACGCAGTTTGACCTTGACAAAGCACGCGAAAGGCTGCACATCTTGGAAGGCCTTATGATCGCACTCGACAATATTGACGAAGTCATTGCCATCATCAAAGCCAGTGCAAACGGCGCAGAAGCAAAGGAAAGGCTGATTGCACGTTTCGGTTTCAGTGAACGGCAGGCGCAGGCGATACTTGACATGCGGCTGCAAAGGTTGACGGGGCTTGAGCGCGAAAAGTTGGAAGCCGAGTACGGCGAACTTAAGCGCACGGTTGAATACCTTGCTTCCCTGCTTGCGGACGAAGGCAAACTTATGGGCGTTGTTAAAGATGAAATGCTCGAGATTCGGCGCCGCTTTGCCGATCCGCGCCGCACCGAAATCACAAAGATCGTTGAAGACATCGATATGGATGACATCATCCAGGAAGAAGACATGGTTGTTACCTGCACCCATCACGGCTACATCAAGCGCATTGCGGAAGCAACCTATCGCACGCAGCGCAGAGGCGGCGTCGGCATCAGTGCGGGAGCAACCCGTGAAGAGGATTTCCTTGAGGATATTTTCGTCACAAGCACGCATTCCTATATCATGTTCTTCACAAACAAGGGCCGCGCTTTCCGCATTAAATGCTATTCCATTCCGGAAGCAAGCCGCACCGCAAAGGGCACGCCCATAGTCAACCTGCTGCAATTGCAGACGGGCGAGTTCGTTACCGCCGCATTCCCCATCGGCAGGCAGACCGAGGGCGGCTATCTCGTTCTTTGCACACGGCAGGGTGTTATCAAAAAAACCCCGCTCTCCGATTTTTCAAACATTCGCAAGGGCGGCTTGATTGCTCAAAACCTCCGCGAGGGTGACGAGCTTATCAGCGTTGCGCTCTCCGCAGGCGATGATGAGTTCATTATCGGCACACGGGACGGAATGAGCATCCGTTTCAGCGAGCAGGATGTTCGCTCAATGGGCAGAAATGCCTCCGGCGTTCGCGCCATCAAACTCTCCGAGGGCGACTGCGTTGTTGATATGTCCATGGTCAAACCCGGCAGCTGCGTCATCGCCATCACCGAAAACGGCATGGGCAAGCGCACGGAAGAGGACGCCTACCGCGTTCAGGGCCGCGCCGGCAAGGGCATTATTGCAATGAATATCACCGAAAAAACCGGCAAGCTTGTTTGCCTCAAAGTTTCCGAAGGCAATGAGGATCTGATGCTTATCCGTGATGACGGCGTTGTCATTCGCGTTCCCGTTGACACGATTTCCGTCATTTCCCGCAACACGCAGGGCGTTCGACTGATGAAAATCGACGAGGGACACAGGGTTGCAAGCGTTGCGCTTGCGCCGCATAACGATGACGAACCGCAGAAAGGCGGGGAAGAGTCCGACGGCGAAAATTCAAATGCCAATGCAGACTCCGCCGAAACAGCACCCTCCGATACGGCGGAAAATTCCGATACACCGGAAGACCTCCGATAACCGCAGCCGCCGAACCTGCCGCGCGGGCTGAAGTTCTCCGCTCTGCCGCAGTGTTTCGGCAAGCAACCGATTACTTCTTCAAAAACAAACACGGGAAGCCTTCCGTAACGGACAGTGCTTCCCGTGTTTTCTGTTGATTTCGACATTGCCTTCCGCACTCGGTGTCAACCGTTGGGTAATTGAACGTGACTGCTGCATATACCGAATCGCCTGCTCTGTCAATCAAATTTGAGAACCGCAGACATTTCACAGCTCTCCTGCTGCTTTTGTTTTCCGATGTTGCCGCGTAATCAATCTCACCGTACATGACGGCGGGCAAAACGCTGACACCATAATCAGCATACCGAGGGCAAACACTATCAGCCCCAATATAACTTTCGTTCCGTTGCTCATGTTTTCACCTCCATTCTTACGATGTTTTGTTTTTCCCACAGGTGAGGATAAAACTGTTGTCTCGAGTGCAAAAATGCACTTGCTGCGGCTCACTCCGATATTGCACATGAAACAGCATTTTTTCCTGCACCGAACATGGCAGCCCACAAGAATTGCTTTGCTCTACTTACGTATCAGATACGGCAGTGCAAGCACCACCAAAATAATCAAAACAATTGTCATTTTTTCCTCCTTGATCAAACCTGTTGTTATGTAGACATCATTGTCATGACTTTTGCAGGAAAACCGCCGCTGCAAGCTCTTTGGATAATCTGTTCAAATTTTTTACCTCTCAGTGCGTACAATTTCATTGCAGCATTCTGCAATTGCCCTTTAATCGGTTATATTATACCTTTATCCGTCAAAAAAAGCAACATATGACATTCAGCGTCATTCTTTCTGTTCACCACAAATATTGACTTCGCTTATTGTGTATTTATCCATTTTTTTATATTTCGGGCAGCTTTATTCCTTCATTGAGACATATTCAATTCGATATGATAAAACGCTGCTGTACATTTTTATGTTCCACTGCGATAATATATTAATTTTTTCTGTATTGCCGGCGTTCGAACCAAATCGGATCGCCCTTCGTTTTCACTTGAAATATTCTTAAAATATTTATACAACTCCGGATCACCCCCGCGTATGCGGGGAAAACTTGACCGTTGTTCAGTCAACAAAAAAGTATCCTCCTTCGGATAGCCTTTGTGCTCGATGACGAGGGGGGACATTTGTTTATCTTAGCGATAATGTTGGGGGTTAAGTTAAAACACGATCTCGTGGCGATCGCGGGCGAGATCAACCTGTTAATCAAGCTGTATATGAGCTATCACTTTTGAATCAAACTGCTCAATGAAGTCATTGGGGGTTCCTTCGAACAGAGTGACTTCCGGCGGATTTGTTTCAGCATCATGACCTATCCAGATGTAGTTCGGCATCTTGTCAGGGCTATCAAAAGTATCCCGGAGGAAATTTTCAATATTACGACGCCAATCATATCCGTGCGACGATATTCTGAAGTAGATTGAGTTCGTTCCGTCCGGGTTCAGCTTGCCCCCTGCACGAATGCGGAGAAAATTCTCGTTTATGAATCGAGCTATATCCCGAGCGTATTGTGATTCATTTATATCTATGCAGTTACGCAGATTATCTTCGTCGCCCATCCAGGCATAGATATCTTCTATGAGTTGACGAGTTTTTGAATCGACTTGATAACTGTCGCTATACATTATGGAATTAACTATCTCGTTCATATCAGCATCTTCGTCATATCCATCTTCATCGATTAAAGCAGCAATCCGAGCATAAAGCCACCTCTCAATCTCGTCTGAAAGAAAGCCATTTGCGATTAGCCAGTCTACAGGACGTTCTATCTCGTCATACTCAGTTTCCTCTGTTCCGGGATTCGGATGATATCTATTATCTATACATGGATACACTGTTCCGTTGCGATGAAGCATCACGCAGTCTCCGGTCACATATGATCCATTCTTTGAAAGATATATTTTCATTCAGTTACCTCATTTGTAGAATCTTGTTGTAGTTCCAATGAATTAGCGTCTCTGTCGCGTTCGCTAATTCATCGTATCCGGATAGTATGATTTTCAATTCGGATCACCCCAGCAGGTGCGGGGAAAACCGCTTATATCTCACCTCGGAAAGCACGCGAAGCGGATCATCCCCGCGGACGCGGGGAAAACCGTGTGTACTACGACACACACACCTGTTCAATGGGATCACCCCCGCAGGTGCGGGGAAAACAAAACCACTCTCCGCCAATGCAGTTACAGGTTACGGATCATCCCCGCAGGTGCGGGGAAAACTCGGGAAAACCGCCGAAATCCGGCACAGGCGGCAGGATCACCCCCGCAGGTGCGGGGAAAACGGATTGAATCTGCAAACGTGCCACCATATGATAGGATCACCCCCGCAGGTGCGGGGAAAACATGATACCACCGTGCCGGCTGTGCGTCAATACAGGATCACCCCCGCAGGTGCGGGGAAAACGCGACACGGACGGACAGACAGCGGATGTCACCGGGATCACCCCCGCGGATGCGGGGAAAACCACAAACTGACCGTTATGTGTTCCGACGGCAAGGGATCACCCCCGCAGGTGCGGGGAAAACATCGCCACAGTTTGCCCCGCAAGGCAGAACACAAGGATCACCCCCGCAGGTGCGGGGAAAACATCTCGGCGGTGCGCCTTATAGCAAGTCTCCAAGGATCACCCCCGCAGGTGCGGGGAAAACTATACGGCGATACACTGTGGTCCATCGCTCGCCGGGATCACCCCCGCAGGTGCGGGGAAAACTACCGCGGATTTACCCCCTGAGCTTCCAACCAAGGATCACCCCCGCAGGTGCGGGGAAAACCTCATTATACCACCTTTTCCTATCCTGTCAACCGGATCACCCCCGCAGGTGCGGGGAAAACAGCCCCCTTCCGCTAAAAGTATCGATAAACACCGGATCACCCCCGCAGGTGCGGGGAAAACTGTTTTTCGCTTTTGCGATCGACTTGTATTTCAGGATCACCCCCGCAGGTGCGGGGAAAACTTTCAAATTCTGGAATGGCTTTAGGTCTATGTAGGATCACCCCCGCAGGTGCGGGGAAAACTAACGGCGTTGCTATAAACTCGGATACTGTCTAGGATCACCCCCGCAGGTGCGGGGAAAACTGACATGCACCATGTAAACGCAAGCTTTTCAAGGGATCACCCCCGCAGGTGCGGGGAAAACGCGCTGTGATTCAGATCGCGCTATCAGTACCAGGGATCACCCCCGCAGGTGCGGGGAAAACACCCCGCCAAGCGTATCTATCAGTATCCGCACCGGATCACCCCCGCAGGTGCGGGGAAAACACATGTCTTTCCTGCAAAAAGCCGCCGGTGGCAGGATCACCCCCGCAGGTGCGGGGAAAACAAGCCCTCGCCTATGAGATCGACGGCAAGACCCGGATCACCCCCGCAGGTGCGGGGAAAACTTCTCGCCGTTCGTCTAAGTCCGGTTCTGTTTAGGATCACCCCCGCAGGTGCGGGGAAAACTTTAAAGTATATTTTATTGTGCCCCAAGTGGTGGGATCACCCCCGCAGGTGCGGGGAAAACAAAGACCCGGAGCTGCTGCTGATGTACATACTCGGATCACCCCCGCAGGTGCGGGGAAAACACGGCACAATGGACGCAAAAACGCTTGATCGGGGGATCACCCCCGCAGGTGCGGGGAAAACGCATCTCCTCGACCAATTTCATTTTTATCTCAGGGATCACCCCCGCAGGTGCGGGGAAAACACGGCACAATGGACGCAAAAACGCTTGATCGGGGGATCACCCCCGCAGGTGCGGGGAAAACGCATCTCCTCGACCAATTTCATTTTTATCTCAGGGATCACCCCCGCAGGTGCGGGGAAAACCTTTCGGCTTTCACCCGCAAAAATCGCAGCGGAGGATCACCCCCGCAGGTGCGGGGAAAACATCCACATCTCGGCGGATTTTTTTGCGCACATAGGATCACCCCCGCAGGTGCGGGGAAAACTTGCACTTATCGCAAACTTGCCGCAAATTATCGGGATCACCCCCGCAGGTGCGGGGAAAACGTTGGGTTCGGGGAGGTCTGCTGTCGGAATCAGGGATCACCCCCGCAGGTGCGGGGAAAACGCTTGATGTGCGGTTTTTGCGTGCCGGAACTCGGGATCACCCCCGCAGGTGCGGGGAAAACCACATACAGCGCAAACTATCAGTGTGCAAGCAAGGATCACCCCCGCAGGTGCGGGGAAAACGCGGCAAGCACAGCCTTCATGCTTGCCGCGTCGGGATCACCCCCGCAGGTGCGGGGAAAACGTAGCGGCACTAATATCTATTCTTCTGTTGGTTCGGATCACCCCCGCAGGTGCGGGGAAAACCATTGTAGCAACAGAATCGACAGACAAGATAACGGATCACCCCAGCAGGTGCGGGGAAAACCGCTTATATCTCACCTCGGAAAGCACGCGAAGCGGATCATCCCCGCGGACGCGGGGAAAACCGTGTGTACTACGACACACACACCTGTTCAATGGGATCACCCCCGCAGGTGCGGGGAAAACGTTTCTTGATGAACCTGAAAAAGAAGAACAATGGGATCACCCCCGCAGGTGCGGGGAAAACGTTTCTTGATGAACCTGAAAAAGAAGAACAATGGGATCACCCCCGCAGGTGCGGGGAAAACTTTGCCGGCATGGACAAACCCGAAGGCATGACGGGATCACCCCCGCAGGTGCGGGGAAAACTCGAACGCCTTCATGAAGATTGCGCTATCACCGGGATCACCCCCGCAGGTGCGGGGAAAACTAGAAGGTGTTGTGCTCATCGGCCAAAATTTCAGGATCACCCCCGCAGGTGCGGGGAAAACGGCTTGGATAGGCGCAGAGACCCGTCCGGCATTGGATCACCCCCGCAGGTGCGGGGAAAACTGCTTGAAAAAATCGGAATCGAGAAAGAAAACGGGATCACCCCCGCAGGTGCGGGGAAAACCGCCCGAAAAGTTCACGGAACGTCTTGTATAAAGGATCACCCCCGCAGGTGCGGGGAAAACGCACGGACAGCGCAGGATATGCGACTATGGACAGGATCACCCCCGCAGGTGCGGGGAAAACCGCCGAGGTGCAGGCGGAAGTCACCTATGACTAGGATCACCCCCGCAGGTGCGGGGAAAACTGTTGTGATACGCCGCCGTTTTGCATTAGCATGGGATCACCCCCGCAGGTGCGGGGAAAACGAAATGCAAGTTATCACAGCGCGCGTTTCGGAAGGATCACCCCCGCAGGTGCGGGGAAAACGGAGGGGGTATACCTATTCGCTCCACCAAAAGAGGATCACCCCCGCAGGTGCGGGGAAAACCGTCACAGATACATATCACCCCCACATACATGCGGGATCACCCCCGCAGGTGCGGGGAAAACAGGCGGCGGAGAGCTGTCAGGCGGCGATGTTGAGGATCACCCCCGCAGGTGCGGGGAAAACATTTCGGATCCCGCTTGCTGTTCGTCCATCAAAGGATCACCCCCGCAGGTGCGGGGAAAACCTGAGCGCAATATTTCGGGCCGCTCCGGATTTGGGATCACCCCCGCAGGTGCGGGGAAAACTTGTTTTGTCATTCTCATCTCCTCCGTATTACAGGATCACCCCCGCAGGTGCGGGGAAAACCGGAGCGGGACTGTCCGGACAAAGACAACCCGAGGATCACCCCCGCAGGTGCGGGGAAAACCGTGCTGTGCCTTTGTTACCGCCTCTCGGAGCAGGATCACCCCCGCAGGTGCGGGGAAAACTCGTTATTCATGCAGAATGTGTTCTCGTTCAAGGGATCACCCCCGCAGGTGCGGGGAAAACAAAGAGACTATGACGGAGGACGCAGAAAACGCAGGATCACCCCCGCAGGTGCGGGGAAAACTTCAACTGAACGCCCAGTATCGATTGGGACGTAGGATCACCCCCGCAGGTGCGGGGAAAACGACGCATACAATGGAGGTATAGCCAAAAACACAGGATCACCCCCGCAGGTGCGGGGAAAACTCATCCTCATCAAGTTCAATCACGCCGTTGATGGGATCACCCCCGCAGGTGCGGGGAAAACCGCTAATGTTGCCGCAAGTGCGCTTGGAACGTGGGATCACCCCCGCAGGTGCGGGGAAAACAACACGCGCCGTTCGCCGTGCAATCGTCAAATGGGATCACCCCCGCAGGTGCGGGGAAAACGTTTGTGTTCCTTGATTTTCGCCGCAACCTCGAGGATCACCCCCGCAGGTGCGGGGAAAACACGGGTTTGGTGATGTCTGGGTGCGCATACCCAGGATCACCCCCGCAGGTGCGGGGAAAACATTGACAAATATTTGCTTAGGGTGTATAATAAGGGATCACCCCCGCAGGTGCGGGGAAAACGGCTTTGTCCCACTTGCAATTGGCGTTTAGCAAGGATCACCCCCGCAGGTGCGGGGAAAACCGTGATAGACTATGCCCAACCTGCAACTGGCGAGGATCACCCCCGCAGGTGCGGGGAAAACCAGTCGGTACACTTTTGGCATGGGTCAAAGCCCAGGATCACCCCCGCAGGTGCGGGGAAAACTCAGAGCCTGCCGGGAAAACGATTGTTAACGTAGGATCACCCCCGCAGGTGCGGGGAAAACCGCTGTCAGCGTCAACCCATCATCGAGTATATAGGATCACCCCCGCAGGTGCGGGGAAAACACAGGTTAAATACGTTCATCCGCTTCACCTCGCGGATCACCCCCGCAGGTGCGGGGAAAACAAGCACCTGTTCTTTCGTCATGTCGGCAGCGTCGGATCACCCCCGCAGGTGCGGGGAAAACAGTGGAGGAACAAAAAAATGACAAGCATTGAAAGGATCACCCCCGCAGGTGCGGGGAAAACTTGCACATCACATGCCCTCGGTACTCAGTGAAAGGATCACCCCCGCAGGTGCGGGGAAAACGCCAACTCAAATGACAGACGAAATGCTCGATAGGGATCACCCCCGCAGGTGCGGGGAAAACTGACTTCGCCTATGCCTTGCAGCACTTGAGATAGGATCACCCCCGCAGGTGCGGGGAAAACTATACGGCAACAGGGCGTTGTATTGGTGAAAGAAGGATCACCCCCGCAGGTGCGGGGAAAACCGAAACAAACATTCAGAAAACCGACGCGGAGTAGGATCACCCCCGCAGGTGCGGGGAAAACACTATCTGCGGGTATCGGCGGCTTCCTGCGCCGGGATCCCCCCCGCAGGTGCGGGGAAAACGAAATCGCGGACGATATTATCCGCCGTTGCGGAGGATCACCCCCGCAGGTGCGGGGAAAACGCGTTATTCCACGGATACGTTGGATGTATATCAGGATCACCCCCGCAGGTGCGGGGAAAACTTTGCGACAGCTCAAGGTTTGCGGTCACGCCTGGGATCACCCCCGCAGGTGCGGGGAAAACTCTGTTTTTCGGTCGCGGGCGCCGAACCCCAGCGGATCACCCCCGCAGGTGCGGGGAAAACTCTTCAACTTGCTGTCGATAATTCGCAAGAATAGGATCACCCCCGCAGGTGCGGGGAAAACTTTTTTGCCATAGCTTAATATCCTCCGCATATAGGATCACCCCCGCAGGTGCGGGGAAAACCGTTACAGCGTATCCTGCGGCTTTCTGAAGGTAGGATCACCCCCGCAGGTGCGGGGAAAACGCCGTTAAACCGAAAGCTGCTTATCTACTCCGAGGATCACCCCCGCAGGTGCGGGGAAAACGATACTCGAAGAAACTGCGGGAGAAAAAGCCCGGGATCACCCCCGCAGGTGCGGGGAAAACTGTGCGAGGAAATCGGCTGCCAATGCGCACACGGGATCACCCCCGCAGGTGCGGGGAAAACTGTCTGGAAGGCGGCTTCCGGCAGGGTGCATTGGGATCACCCCCGCAGGTGCGGGGAAAACTGGGCGTTCGCGCCCGTTGCCGCTTGCATGATAGGATCACCCCCGCAGGTGCGGGGAAAACCGTGGACAAGTGGGAACTTGTGCGCATGATTCGGGATCACCCCCGCAGGTGCGGGGAAAACGGTATATCTGGCCGAGAAACCGAACTGACACAGGGATCACCCCCGCAGGTGCGGGGAAAACCGTCTCAGTGTGCATGAATGGCATTCATCCTTAGGGATCACCCCCGCAGGTGCGGGGAAAACTCGAACGCCTTGATATAGCGTTCATTATCATCAGGATCACCCCCGCAGGTGCGGGGAAAACGATAACTGCTTTGAATTGAAAATCCGTCATACCGGATCACCCCCGCAGGTGCGGGGAAAACTATGACCGCTTCCGCCGCCCTGTCGCACTTGCGGGATCACCCCCGCAGGTGCGGGGAAAACACTAAAAAGATCCTTTAGGAATCAGCCTTTTTGTTCCAGAGCAGTTCAAATTTCATTTAACTTCTCAAACAGCCTGAATGTAAGTTTGCAATCCGGAAGCGCACGGTGACGTTCTCCGACATCAATTCCAAAGTATTCGCAAAGATGCCCAAGCGAATACTGTTTAACTCCGTTCACGCGCCTGCGCGCCAAGGCAAGAGTATCTGTGCAGGAACTGCGAAACAACTTCACGCCGCAGCGTTTTGCCTCCGAAATCAGAAACCCGCAGTCAAAATCCGCATTATGGCAAACAATCGGGCGGTTCGCAACGAATGCAACAAGCCCGTTGATTGCCTCGCTCAGAGGAATGCCTTCAGCTGCAAGCATTTCATCCGTAATCCCCGTAAGGCGGACAACATCCGCACTCAGCGGTGAATCCCGCCTGACGAGTGTTTGAAATTCTTCTGCCTCTTCTCCGTTTCTTATCAGCAGTGCACCGATTTCAATAATGCCGTCCCTCTCGGGCGAAAGCCCCGTTGTTTCAACGTCAATAACAACATAGTCCTCCCGCCTGCGCGCTTTTTCAGCACGACGCGCGAGCAGCATTTTTCCTGCTCTGCTTTGCGGAGCCCCTGTCGAATTGTCTTCTGCCTTATGCGGCTTCGGAAGCGGGCGGCGCATAAGCAGTATTCCGTCAAGATCAACGGGCTCCCAGTGAGCATTGTGAACTTCGAATTTCATCTGCTGTTCGCAACGCGCACTGTAAACCATGGTTGCGCGCCCGCTTTTCAGGTTTTCGCATACCCGCGCCCAAAGCTCCGTGCGAACGCGCGCATTAATATTGCCGGCATACACTCCGGGGCTGATTTCACATAACCACTTGGACAGATCCCCCCGAACTTTCGGCGGGCAGTCGCTCAAAGTAATCACTGTCAACGTCAATCCTCCCGATAGGATTTACCATATTCCGCACTGCCGCTGCGGTCATCCCAAAGATAGAGCGGCTTGCAGCCTTCTTCGCCGAAATCGGATTCATCGGAAAGAAGGGATTTGATATCCTTCACCATTCGCTCCAAAATATGGCTTTCTGCAAGCGCATTACGCACACTGCGCCTTGTTTGGGACGGGATATCCTCCGGAGACTCTGCCGCAAGCCGAAATGCGATCGGAATCGTGATTTCCGCCTTGTACAAATCAGCAATATCATAAACGAATGAAAGCGAATGACCGATATGCACAAAGCCGAGGCCGGGGGAACAGCCGAGTGCGCAAATCACGGCGTGAGCAAGGCCGTACAGACAGGCATTCCCTGCGGACAATGCCTGATTTACCGGATCTCCGGATGAAAAATCCTCCGGATCATAGTCTCGTCCATGCCACGGAACGCCTGTTTCCTTTGACCAATGCCGATAAACGGAACGCATACGGCTTCCCTCGCGCCCGCGCAGCTGCTGCAAAGTCAGGTGAGCCACATCCTCTCCGGAGAACCGCAGACTGTACATCTTTCGAACAACGTTGAGATGCCCTCGCTGGTTCGTCACAAGAGCAGCCTGTTTCACAAGCAGACGTGAACTTCCCGTCAAAGCACAGCCCCCGGTGTAGTACCGAACACCATGTTCCCCGACCCAGATTACACTCACACCTGCGTCACCGATAAGCTCCATTGCACGGTGAGTCACATCCGTTCCCGGGCCGAGCATGAGCACCGAAATTGCAGCGGCAGGAACGTGAATGATCCCGTTTTCATCCGTAACGGTTATCGCGCTGTCCGCACGGCTCAATTTACAGTGCTCAAAGTAAAGAAAGGTCATTCTGTCGCCAATCTGCGGCAGAGACTGAACGGAAGGGCGGATCATCCCCGGAATTTCAGCCATTGACGCCTTCCCCGATGCCCACAACTGTCATAAGTCCGTTTCCGTAAGCCTTACCCCTGCCGAGGCCCTGAGTCAAAGTCTCCCGAAAGCGGGCTGCATCCGTAACTGTCAAAATGCCTTCAAAAGTTACGGAAAGCAGTCTTACTTCCTTGTTCTTTCCGCGTTTTTTGAAAGAATACCTGTTTGAATGAACAACACGGAATTCATCGGTCGCGAGTTCAAAACCGTAACTTTGCGCATGGGAAGCAAGCCACTCCTCCTGCTGTCCGACCGAAATAAGGGCTGTTACCTTTCCGCGAGCCTGCGGATCGTCTTCACGCTTGATGCTCTTTGTGGGATTGGCTGTCAGGCGAAACCTCCAGCGGCTGCCTTCCGCAATTCGTGCAAGCAGGGGATCGTATGATTTTGTTTCAACGTTAATTCCGCCGTAACCCAGCTGCTCCGCCGCACGGGACAGCTTTGGCCTGTCCTGCGTCAAAACGAGCAGATACATCTCCCCGCCGAGCGTGTCTATGCGCCAAAGACTGCGCGCACGATTTTTTTCATCCGCGGCATCGGAAGCTTCGGACGGTTCTCCGTTCAAAACTTCAATCGCACCGTGAATCTGCTGCGGATTGACAAGTGCTTTCATTGTTTCGCGTTTCTGTGTGTTAAGCTTGATTCTCGAAAGATACATCTGCGTCCTCCAATTCTGCAAACGCGTCATGCTCCGCTGCGTCCGTATCCTTCTCCGCCTTGTTAACGGATTCATACGCCGCAACAGTGCGATAGGTATGTTTACGGCAGCGCGGGTCAAACGAGACCGCAAGGTCACGCCGCGCTTCACGTCCGATCACTCTCGGTTCGTCCGCATCTGAATTCTGCTCATCATCTTCCGAATAATCCGCATATATGTGCGCTGTCATATTGTACTTCATCCGTGAAGAATCGTCAAGCGTCGGATACGTCCGCAGCACCTTAATCAGCCCGTCCTCCTTAATGTCGTCAAGAACGATCGGCAGCGTCGGAGGGCAGGAACGCCTGCCCAAAAACAGCGGAAACACCGGATGCGACAACGCGAATTCAATGCTCTCCAAAAGTTCCCGTTCTCCCTCCAATCCGACAAGGAAGACGGCATCCGAAAGATAATAACGTTCGGTAAGATATGAAGTCTTTTCTGCATGCGCCATATGGAAATCCCGAAGGAGCTTTCCCGCGCGGTCAATGCGGACGCCGATTCGCAGCGCATTCAGCTCGCGGAGCTTTTCCGGCTCGTTTCGCCGAATGCCGAGTGCCGCTGCAAGCAAGCCCACAATGCCGCTTTTTGACGGTTCCCTTCCCGTTTTTCGGATCTCAAATTTTGAATTTTCGGTTCCCCACGCCTGCAGCGGAGCGGAAAGCCGAAGAAGCAAAACAGCCATTACATGCCCTCGCTCTCGCCGAGATATTCCTTAACGCACTCCGCAACCGACTCAAGCAGTCTGTCGAGGCTCATGCATTTGCATTCCTCAAGATTTCCGACGACTTCACCGACTGCAAATGCACGATCGGGCGCGGAGGCATACTTGCCGTAAACCTTGTTTGCGTATTCAACAAACTTTTCTTCGGATTCCTCCGAATAACCGCCGTTCTTTGCCGAAACGGGCTTTTCAAACGCACCGCAAAGGTTAACGGGCTGATCGCGCCGAATTGTGACATAGACCATGCTCGGAAGGGTGCGGTTTGCAAAGGTGTTCTGTTTGCCCGTGGGCATTGAGCGAACAAACGCTTCAACAAATTTTGCCGCTGTCTCCGCCGCGACCTGTTTCCCGAGGGTATTCGAAAGCTCAACAAGGTTGACCGTTGCATAGCGATAGAGCGTTGAGGAGTTGAACTCCACCGTTCCGAGGTGCCCCGCGCCGGTACTATCCTCCGGAGCAAGATCGTCAACGGCGGTGAAATAATCGTATTCGTTCTGCACGGTGTGGGTTGAAATGCTGTGCGCAACCTGCGCGGAGGCATCGCAATTCAAAGTTGCTTCGGAAGCAACCATTCGCCCGAAAAGCGCGATATCAACAGAAGGGTTGTTCTTGAGTGCTTTTTTGCAGGCGTCCTTATCAGCCGTACCTTCGGAAACTGCGATCTCGGCAAGTGCTTTTGCCTGTGCCGCACTCATGAAAAAGAGTGCTTCCGCCTTTTTGTCCTTTGTTTCACCTTTCTTATCGTCTTTAAATTTCACTCCGGCGCTTGTAAGCACTTTTTCCGCAAGTTCCGCCGCTTTCGCATCGGGGTTCAGTTTCAGAATCTCCTCTGCAACCATACTTATAACGTTCTTTGTTCTCATCCCGAGCATATCCGGTTCAATGAGTTCTTCGCGGAACATTTCGCGCATTGCATGTTTCCACGCCTGTGAGGAAACGCGCGCACGGGTCGTGCCGCCGTAGATCGCCGTTTTCGGGCTGCCGGTGTCGTCGCGGTTGACGCAGCTCGGCGGAACGGTTTGGAGTACGTGTACATCAAGATAGCATCTGTTTTTCATAGTTTTGGTTCCTTTCCACATTAGTTTTCATCATTTTTTATTTGGCGGCAGAAATCCTGTCCCCATTTGAGCCTTACTTTTGTTCTTCCTTCCGCATAGCTGTAATTATACAGGTCAACGGTAAGATCCGCATAGTCGAGTTTTATACCGTTGCCGCTGAGAAGATTTATCACGCCGCGCAGGTGGTGGTTGAGCTCGGGCAGATCCGATGCCGTTGCGATCTTGTTGAACCTGGCGCGTATGCGCTTCAACTCATCCTCGTCCTTGGCAAGTTTTCGCACCGAAGCCCCGAACTTCATTCCGTCCTCATTCATCCATTCGGACCTGAAGTCATGCCCCTGCTGATGCAGTGCAAACATGGTCAATGCGGTGTAAACCGCCCATTCCCCCGGCGAAGCGTTACCGTCGTTCCGATAAAACTCCTCCGGAAGATCGGTCAGGAATGCTCCCCAAATTGCGGGAATCTCCCCCGGGGCGTGTCCGATTCCGTGCCGCAGTTCGGCAAGCTCCGCTCGGCACTGATTCTCGGGCAGCGTCTTAAGCCGCTCGAGCTTTCGCTTCATAAAAGCGGTGATTCTTCTTTCTTTTTCAGTCATTGTTCTCCTCCTTCGGATAAATTTCATTCAATTTGACCTTAAAGTAACGATAGGCGTCGGGAGCGGAATAGTGTACGGTTATTTTGTTCCCTTTCTTCTTTTCTATCTCTATTGTGCGTCCGACAATTGCCGCCGTGCCCGCCGATTCAACAAGCTCTTGACCGATGCGCAATGCGATTCGTTTTGCTGTTTCGCGCCACCTTCGGATGGCTGCGCGCTCCTGCTCCGAGCTGATCGCCCAAGTCGGATCGATCGACTCAAGCCAGCTTCTGAACGGCGCATCAATTTCATAATAGAACTGCTCCTGTGCGCGTGCAACGGCAGCGCATTTCTTTGCAGATTCATCGTCCGCGCCGGCTGCGATTTCAATATTGACGGCAAGGTTTTTAACTTCCTTGGCAGTTTCACCGCAGTTTTGGATTTCGGTTTCGATTTTGTCCCGCCAATGTTCTCCAACCTCTGTGATAAGATCCGTGTGGAATGTCAGGGAGTCGGAGAGGATGTTTGTGTAGCAGCTCTTCATGGTATCATATTGAACGGAACAGATTCGGAAGCTTATCAATCTCGTTTTGTCAATAAGTCCCTCTTTTTTTATATAGTTGATCCATCCAACGATTCCCGGGGTATGATTTCCGTCACCGAAATCGAAGCAGACGGAAAACTCTCGCCACATCTGCGCTGCGTAATTGTGCGCTTTCGGCTTACATACCTCATTGCCACCTTTTGAGGCTTCACGATCGACCCGCCAAATCGTCATTGGCTCCAAAAAAGCATTTTCGCTTGTGAAGAAATCTCCGCCGCATATTCTGTACGCCGTAACAAAGCCCTCACTGCGAACCAACATTACTCGCCTTGACTGAAGAGTGTAAAGCGCCGCAAGGTTATCCGGCATGGCGATTTCAACTCTTGGCCTGCTGCGGACTTTCTCCTCCCAAATTGGCTTCTCCTCTTCCCAAACGCTGTTACCGCCGTAATTCAAAGCTATATAATTCAGCAAAAGATCCTCAAACAAATTCTTGCCGTGTACTGCAATAATTCCAAGGTTTCCAAGCCATCCGATTCCCGCTAATTTCTTTCCGGATGAGGCATTGATTTTTTTGCTTTTGCCTCTCTCGTTTGAAGAATCGTCGAATGCATTAACGTGCAAAAGCCACCTTGCAGCTTCCGAATTTGTTAGCCGTTCCTTTTCCTCTCCCGAACGCGCCGCGAACAGACGCGGTTTATTGTTGCTTTCGGCTATAGCGCTGTTGAGTTTGCTCGCAGAGAAAACGGACGCTGTTTCATCCGTGTTTACCGATAACGCCTGATAAAACGGCCTTTCCGGATGAAAAATCCAAAACCTTTCGTGTACGGACTCAAGGTAATCCCTTATCGGCTTTTCGGGCAGCCGACCGGCGGTCCAAAGCTCCTTCCAGCGTTCCTCCGCATCCTCCGGCTCTTCGAGCGGCCACTCCTCGCCGTCCGGTGAGTATCTTGAAAAAACAGTGTGCAAAACCGCAAGCATCAGTCGGAGCACCGCAACATCCTGCGTCGGCAGCTCGCCCGCAAGCTCAACGTATTCATGAGCCTTCAGCAGCGCATCCGTCAGTGAAAGCTCATCAACGGTGCAGTCGCTTTTCCGCGCAAGTATCCATTTTTCGTCAAGCAGATTGAATTCGATTTCCTTCATCATTTCACTCCTTTTCGTATGTTAATCCGGTTTTTATATCATAATGCAGCCGCACTTCGCCAAGCACCGCATTCAGCTCATTATCGAAAAGCAGAACAAGCTCCTCCTTCAGCAGCGCCGAATCCTGCCATGCGGAAAAATTGCTTTTGGTTTCACTCTCAAGCTGCGTAATCGTGCTGTCGATATTCCACCGTCGGCCGAAAAATCCAGGAAGGCGGAGCTTCTGCCGCGCAATGAGCAACGCCTCCTCCCTTGAGGGCGGCCTGTCCGCCGGTATGACCCGCTCGCATTCATCCGAAACGGTGTGTATCTGCCCTTCCGCATCGCGCATAAGTGCAATTACGTCAATCGATGGGTCTCCGTCACGCACGGCTCTTTCGCCGGCCTGTTCGCTGCTTAAGCCAATGGCGTTATCCAGCCAGCCGTCAAGCGATTTCCCCTTTCTTTCGGACGGTTTTCCAATCAACCAATTGCATGCATTGCGCTCTTTTTTCTTTGTTTTTTTCACGTATTCTTCTTGCGCACTTTCCATCCCCTCGGTCAGCTCTCCAAGCATTCGGTCATCGTTTTCATCGTATACACGCTGAACGAGCAGCGGAATATCGCTCGGAATCGTCAATTTGTTCGGCAGCAATGCCCGCGTCCGCATCAACAGCCATTCACCGTAAATCGCCGCACTTCCCGAATCAAAACTGTCATCCGTTTCATCAAGAACAAAGCAGCATGCCGTTTCCAGTCCCTGCGGACGAACCCTGTTATGTCGGTGCAGCCTGCCTGTGCGCTGCAAAAGCAAATCCATCGGGCAAAGTTCCGTTATCATAAGATCAAAATCAAGGTCAAGCGATTGTTCAAGCACCTGCGTTCCGACAATTATCAGTCCGCGTCTGCTTTCCGGGGTGGAGTGCTTGCCCACACGCTTAAGAATCTGCTCCTCGCGCTTCGCACGATCCGTCATTATGAACTGCGCATGCATGATAATAACTTCGGCTTTCGGGAAAGCGGACTGCAATTCAGCCGCAATTTCCTGTGCTTTTCGCACGGTATTGACTATCACGCCCACACACCCGCCGCGTTCGGCGGCATAGCCTGCCCGCGCAGTTACTTCATCGCGGTAAATCGTTTTAACGGAGATTTCCTTTTGTTCACCGCTAAAGGAAAGCGCCTTCTGCTTTACAAAATTCTTCTCCGTGTACGTCAGCAGGGGATAAGCAAGGCTGCTCTTCCACGCGTCATCGATGCACTTTAGTCCCCGTCCGACATACGCCTCAACAAGCTCCGCACGACGTTTCGCCGGAAGCGTTGCCGAAAGAATAATCACCGGAACTTTATAAATTCCAAGCCATTGTATCGCCATATCAAGATATTTGCTCATATAGGCGTCGTAAGCGTGACATTCGTCAACAACGACCACTTTTCCGGAAAGACCGAAGTGTTTCAGCATCACATGCTTTTGCTTCAGTGCCGCCATCAGCAGCTGATCGACCGTTCCGATAACAAAATCCGAAAGCAGGGTTTGCTTTCTTCCCGAAAACCAGTCGTGCACAATGAGTCCGCTGTCCGACTCGATGTTCAAATTGCTGTGCCCGGTGAACAGCTCCCGATAGTCCTCATTCAGAGCGGCATTGCCGTGCGCAAGCTTTATCGCCAAAAGGGTTTGCTCATCCTCCGCCAACCCGCCTGCCCATTTTTCAAGCCGCGGAAAAATTCCGTTTGAAGTTGCCTGCGTCGGCATTCCGAAGAACATACCGCCTGCGCCGGCTCTTGCGGCAAGTATTTCCGAAAGTGCAAGTGCCGCTTCCGTCTTTCCCAATCCCATAGGGGCTTCGATTATGTAGATTCCCGAGGACTCTGCATCCGTTGCGGTTGAAATGATATCCGCCTGCGTCGGGTTCGGCAAAAATCCGAATCGTTCCTTAAATGCTTCGTCATCCAGTCCGAAGCGCGCTTTTGATTCCCACATATTCGGGAACCCGATCGTTGTCCATGCATTTTCGATTCTTTTCGGATAATCGCCGAATTCGCCTTTTTGGTCGGCCGATATAAGCGGAAAATATGTTGTGTTGCTTGCGATCCAGTCCGCCGTTATCAGCATTCCGGAAATAACCACCTGCGCCGGAACCGATATATCGGGAAGCGCGCTCAAATCAGAAAAACCAGCGCTTTCAAGTGAATAATCGAGCCATTCCTTCCAAAGTGAGTCAAAGAGAGATTTGTATTTCATTCCGCGTCCGTAGAAATTATCGGGGTTTTTGTATCCCCCTTCAATTTGATTGCAAACATCCGCCGTAAGCGCCGTCGGCTTTCCGTGATGCGCCCCCGCGATTGAAGCAATTCCTCTCAAACAGCCGAATTTTAAAAGTATCGCCTCGCTTGCAAGCGCATGGGGCGTTTCGGAAATCCTTTCAAAACTGCCCGATTTCGGAAGATCAACGTATTCCGCAAAGGGGGAGAACTCAACCGCGTCACGTATACGTGACTGAAAAACGACGGTGACCTTTCCGATGTCATGCACAAGCGCACAAAACTTAAGTGTTGAAAAGAGTTTTTCCCTGCCGCCGCATTCAGCGCAAAGGTAATCCGAAATGCTTTCCGGCAATCTCTTTTGTGCGAGTTTTTCCATAATGCCCGCCGTGTCAAATGAATGCATCCAAAACGGCAGCCAGTCGTTTCCGTTCTCTCTGTCACTTTTTGCAACCGCCGCTGCAAGCTCTTTGGATAATCTGTTCAAATTTTTTACCTCTCAGTGCGTACAATTTCATTGCAGCATTCTGCAATTGCCCTTTAATCGGTTATATTATACCTTTATCCGTCAAAAAAAGCAACATATGACATTCAGCGTCATTCTTTCTGTTCACCACAAATATTGACTTCGCTTATTGTGTATTTATCCATTTTTTTATATTTCGGGCAGCTTTATTCCTTCATTGAGACATATTCAATTCGATATGATAAAACGCTGCTGTACATTTTTATGTTCCGCTGCGATAATATATTAATTTTATCTGTATTGCCGGCGTTCGAACCAAACCGGATTGCCCTTCGTTTTCACTTGAAATATTCTTAAATATGATGTACAATGCAATCGGGAGCCGCCATTGGGCAGTGCAATCCGCAAGTGATTTACAAATTTGCGTGCAGTGCCGGTTCCGATGCTGAGATAAACGGAGGAATAGTTTTGGAGCAAAAAGACATAAATGTCAATGTTTTTTCCGCCGCGCCGCAAACCTGTTCGGGAGAGAAGGTTTTTAATCCGAACATTTCTTCAGCTGTGCCGCAAGCATGTGCGGCAAAGCGCGCACCGACCTATTCCGAACGATTGGACAAGCTGCGCATATTTGCCGATGAAGCGGCGGAGGAGCTTCCGCAGGTATTTTACCGTGAGCTGAACGGAGGAATCATACTTTCTCCGATTACAAAAGCGCACCCGCAATCCGATCCGAAAAATCCGCTGCTTGTGTTGGGTGAATACAGGAACTCGCCGCAGATGGGACGGAGCATTGTGTTGTACGGCGGTTCGATTTTGCGCAGTTACGGGAATTTGCCGGACGAAAAGCTGAAGGCCGAGGTTCGGCACATCTTGCGGCACGAATTCACGCATCACCTTGAGTCACTCAGCGGCACAAACGATCTTGAGATTGACGATGCAGTCAAGCTGAACCGCTACAAGGCAAGCATTCATGCGGAATAAATTTGAAAATGCGGAACAGGACAGCAGGAAGCGGATGAAGTTATTGCTAATCAGTTTTTAATTTATCCATCGTAAGGAGTCTCGTAAATGAAATCAAAAGTGTTTTTTTCTTCCGAAATCACAGCTGAAAAGGTGGTTGAGCTTTTTCATGCGGCAGCGAATGACCTGCCCGGCGGAATTCTTCCCGGCAAAGTTGCCGTAAAACTGCATTCGGGCGAACCCGGCAATCAAAACTTTTTGAAACCGGAATTTTGGCAGCCTATCGTCAATGATGTGCACGGAACCGTGGTTGAATGCAACACCGCCTACGACGGCGGACGCAACACAACCGAAAAACACCGTGAAACCATGGAAAAACACGGTTGGAACAAGCATTTCACCGTTGACATTATGGATGCGGAAGGGCCGGATGCCGAGCTTTTGATTCCGAACGGCAAGCGCATCAAAAAGGTTCCTGTCGGCAAAAACATGCTTAACTATGGCTCCATGCTTGTGCTTTCCCATTTCAAGGGGCATCCGATGGGCGGGTTCGGCGGCGCGCTGAAGCAGCTTTCCATCGGCTGCGCCTCCTCCTACGGCAAGGCATATATCCACGGTGCAGGCGAGCCGGAGAAGATTTGGACAGGCGACCACAACTCGTTTCTTGAATCCATGGCCGACGCGGCGGAAGCCGTCGTGCGTCATTTCAACGGCAATATGGTTTTTATCAACGTCATGAAGAATATGTCCGTTGACTGCGATTGCTGTTCCGTTGCGGAAGATCCCTGCATGGCAGATATCGGAATTCTTGCCTCGCTCGACCCGATCGCAATCGACCGCGCATGTCTCGACCTTGTTTATGCCTCCGACGACCCCGGCAGGGATCATTTGCTTGAGCGCATTGAAAGCCGCAACGGCGCACACACGGTTGATGCCGCAGCGGAGTTGGGGTTCGGCAGCAAGGAATATGAGCTGATAAAACTGTAAGCATTCAGATTTTATTTCGTTCGAAACCCGAAACCTTGTGGCGTTTTTCGGCACCGGTTCGATTCTGAGCAAAAGTTATCCGCAATGTAATCATAAACTGCGGATAACTCCGCAAAACATTATACAAACTGCCGAGTTCCGCATGAATCGGCAGTTTTTCAAATTAATATATTTTCTTTTCCTTTCAAATCCCGCCTGAAGCATTTGCCTCGGGCGGGATTTATTGATTCAATCAACTGTTGCGGAATTGCTTTAAAATGCTCGGCGCGGCGTGCGTCGAATCAGTCAATGGGCTTCATTGTGGGGAAGAGATTCCTCACATGGAATAGCTGTGTAGAAGCCTTGTCAATACTGTGCTTTGCTTACAGGTCACATTTTCCCGTGTGTGATAACTCTGTACATTTCCCTGCTGAAAGCATACATCATAGTGGTGCTCCAAGTGGTGTATGTGGTGCAACTCCAACCTTTCGTACCTCCGAAAGGTTGGAGTTAATATTATAACAGTAGACTCTCAGAATTTCAATTGGTTTCAGGTCGTCCCGTAAGGAATCCAGAAAAAACTTCAATACTCTGCTTACATTCACTCGTTATATTGTGCCCGTCTAAAGCGTGGTTATATACGGATATGCAAAGTTCAATCCCGTACTACGCCACGCCGTTAATCCTCCACCACAAGACAATTTACCTTTCCACTGAACGCTGTACAGGCATCTATGGCAATAATTCCGGGACCATAATAGGGAGAGAAGTCCGCATCTTCTCCAAACTCGGTCCCCTTGTGTTCGTATTTGCTATGGCCATACGAAGTATGCCAGTGTCCGCAAACAATGGTCTTATTCTCATCTG
>ERZ779861.1437-NODE-1437-length-26602-cov-3.659698_pt1 | contig 26602 bp, 19 predicted proteins | sample MGYA00511558_ERZ779861 | MGnify/ENA primary metagenome ERZ779861 (study PRJEB29588, sample SAMEA2163432) | human gut metagenome | biome: human gut; feature: human-associated habitat; material: faeces | place: Denmark | collected 2008/2010 ...
TTTTTGTATAATTGTGGACATTTGGAAAAATTTGGCAGTATATTAAACGTAATAAAATTATTTGATATTTGAGGAGGAGTAAATTTGAGCTGTTTTTTGAAGGTAACGGATTTATCAAAGGCATTTCGCCAGAAGGCCGTATTCAGCAATCTCAATTTAGAGATTGAACGCGGAGAAATTTACGGATTGGTCGGCAATAACGGTTCGGGCAAAACTACGCTTTTGCGCGTCATCGCGGGGATGCTGAAACAGGATTCCGGAGAGGTCTGTTTTGCGGATAAGAACGTAAAAATAGGCGTTCTCATCGAAAATCCCGGCTTGTTCCGCGATATGACCGCTTACGAAAATTTGAAGGCGAAAGCGCTGTGCATCGGTTACAACTGTAATACGAATATGTTGTTGAATCTGCTGGAACTGGTCGGGCTGGGGGATGTCGGTAAAAAACTGGTACTGAAATTTTCCATGGGAATGAAGCAGAGGCTCGGGCTTGCGCTCGCACTGTTGGGCGATCCGGATTTTTTGGTGCTGGACGAGCCCATCAACGGGCTGGATCCGCAGGGAATCCACGATATGAGGGCGGCGATTTCGAGAATCTACAGCGAAAAGCGTACGACAATGATGATTTCCAGCCATATTCTGGATGAGTTGGAGCGTATCGCGACCAAATTCTGCTTTTTGCACGATCACAGGATCATCAAACAGATTTCCAAGGATGAGATGGTCAAAGAACGCGGTGAACTGCCCATCGACGAGTATTATCTGAAGATCTTAAAGGAAAGCGAGAACGCCGGCTGATTGGCTTCGGTCAATTTGTTTTATATGGGATTTCAGCGGCAGCAGCGCTTTTTCGCGCGGCCGCAAAAAAATAACTTTAGAGGAGATTGTAAATGGAAAAGACGAGAAAAAAGCTATGGATTGCTTTCGCGGGTATTTTCGCGGTAATCGCATGTTTTCTGCTGTTTAACCCGAACACGGTGAAAAATACGTATGCGGCTGCCGATGCAAATATAACGAATCAGACGGGATTGGGACTCGGAATCAATGTCGTCACGGCGGAAAGTTTCAACGATTTTAAACTTTCATATATGGTTTTCGACGACGAGGCGCTGCAAGCGCTGCCGAAAAGTTCTGTTGATTTGAATAACAGTCAGTCTTACATGTATTCAACCATCGATGAGCGTTCGCTGATCGCACAATTTTCCTTTGATCTCGGGAATAGCGTATCGGCAGGAGCTTTGCTGATGAAGCTGAAGGCAGGCCTGGAAGCGGGAATTTCAGGTGACATCGCTTCATATTGTTACAAATATTATAATATGTTGGAGCATAACGTCGAACGCTATCGGCTCAGCATCAATAATTATTCTTACAAGAATACATACGCCGATTGTTATTCGGATGCTTTTTTAAACGATCTGAACAAAGTGAAAGGAAACACCATGAGTTACGAGGCGTTTTTCGGGCGTTACGGAACGCACATTGTCGGCTCGGCAGTTTACGGCGGCAAGCTGAACGCCTATTACACGGTTTTGTCAAAGGATAAATTGATAAATCAGGACGTAAAGACGGCTTTGGACGGTGTGATCTCTTTTCAGAATATCAAAAATGCGACAAAAGCGTCTGCTGCTTCCGCTATGAGCAGCGCGTTGGCGATTTCTGTTGCTGCCTCCGATATCACAACGGGCTTTTCCGTCAGAACGGAAGGGGGAAACGTCTTTCCGAGCGGATTGCAAAGTGCGTTTGAAGCGGGCTATAAGAGTTGGTGTGACTCTTTTTCCGGCAATGCAAATTGCGTTGTCGTCGATTATGCCACAGACGGATTGGTTCCCCTTTGGGAAATTTTGCCAGACGAATATGCTTCCTTGGCTGTTTCGATGAAAAACGCGTTTGTCGATTATTATGAAGCCGGCGAAAACGAATTCTGCAAAATTTTCGGACAGGGGCGGAATATGAATTTTAAATCCGGCACGGGAACCGAGAGCGATCCCTTTGTCATAACAAATGTCACACAGCTGCGCGCGATTGAAAATACCAGCATGAAGGCGCACTATAAATTGGGGAACGACGTCGACCTATCATCGATTGATCAGTGGACGCCGATTGGCGGATTTTACAAGGAGCGGGCATTTACAGGTACTCTTGACGGCGCGGGATACAAAATTAAAAGTTTAAAGAGAACTTCGGATATTACTGCTAAATCAAACCGCAGCTATTTCGGCTTATTCGGCTATGTCGGGAATGGCGGAACAGTGAAAAATATCGTATTTTCAAATGTTAATATTGATATGACCGGACCGGAGGTCACAGAGGATCAGATCCGCACGTTCCTGGGCGTAGTGGCGGGGGCCCTTTATGGAGAGGTCTCGGGTGTGACGATTGAAAGCGGTACGGTCAGAAATGACAGACAGACGACAGGCATGGCGTTTGTGGGCGGAATCGCCGGGTGCGCGATTGAGTCTACCGTTACAAATTGTGATAATAAAGTTAAGATTGTCGCAGGGCGGTTTTCCGGAGTTGCAGGCGGTATTGCCGGCTATACGGAAGGATCCGTATTTAATAATTGTACCAATTCTGGCAATTTATTGGCAAAGGGAACTGCCTGGGGCGGCAATTCGATTGTCGGCGGCATTGCGGGGTATATGTACGAAAAGAATAAGACGACTTTCACGAATTGCCGTAATACCGGCGCTTTAGGGCATGAATCTTATAACGGAAATATATTTTTCAATCGCAAGGAAGATGAAACTGCTGTTCTTTGGGATCAGCGGGTTTCTTGATAAAGGAGGGCAAGGCAATTGGTTAATACATTGAAATTCGATCTTTATAAAATGATAAAATCCAAGAGCGTTTGGATTATTCTCGGAGTGTCTTTACTCTTGGAAGTGCTTGAGCTTTATTTCTCTTACAGGAATTATCCGATCGGCGAGGTTTTTGATAACAATACTTCCAGAGCTGCGGTAATGTCTTTTTCGATTCCCATATTTGCGGCGGTGTTTTCCGGGAAAGATATGTCCACCGGATACATCAAAAACGTTTATTCGTCGGTCGGCAAATTCGGCTATATTCTCTCGAAGGTGGTTGTAATCGTAACTTATACGCTTATTAGCTCTTTCTGTGTCCTTTTGTTGGAAATATTCTTCAATTACACCATGGGAGAGGGGATTATGTTTGATCCGGCGCTTCCGGTGGGAGCATATTTTGCCAATCGAGCGCTGTTGAATTGGGCGTATATCGGACTCGGCGCGTTTATCATGCTGATAGAGATGTTGGTAAAAAAAGAATATGTCGTAGCTCTTATATATGTAGTATACGTTACTTTTGTGATGAATCTTTTTTATCAAATGCTTGGAAGTATATTCTCATTAGAATATTATGGCGATATCGGAGCGTATTTGCCGGTTGGAATAGTTAACACAGAATCGATTTTCAGCTATCGCGGTCGTACCGATGATTCGCTTAAGTGCCTTTTAATGGTGAGCATCTGGTTTGCGGTGTCGCTGGTCGGCAGCTGGCTGTTATTCCGGAGGAAGAAGGTTTAAAACCGATTTTCGCACAAAAAAGAGATGTCAGGAAAGCCCCGCCCGTAGCTTTGTCCCGGGCGGGGCTTTCCGATATAAAGAAACTTTAAAAACCTTTTTCATAGCGTTTGTGTTTCCCGAAAAATTGTGCTATAATACGAAGAGGAAATTTGTCCGCGGGGTTTTGCCGCGCGGCGGGTTTGCGCGGAGAAAGGAGCTTTCTTTTTTCGCTTATCACCACGGAAAATAAATGGAGGATTGAATATGCAGTATTCCAGCGAAGTAAAAGAAATGTATTGCGTCGCCAAGGGACCGAACCACGGTCCCGCGCCCATTCCCGAAGAGGCGAAGTGGGTTCAGGCGAAAGAAGTTACGGATATTTCCGGGCTCACGCACGGCGTGGGCTGGTGCGCTCCGCAGCAGGGCGCCTGCAAACTGACGCTGAACGTCAAGAACGGCGTGATCGAGGAGGCGCTCGTCGAGACCATAGGCTGCTCGGGTATGACGCATTCCGCGGCGATGGCGGCGGAAATTCTTCCCGGGAAGACCGTTTTGGAAGCGCTCAACACCGACCTCGTATGCGATGCGATCAACACCGCGATGCGCGAGCTGTTTCTGCAGATCGTCTACGGAAGAACGCAGTCCGCGTTCTCCGAGGAAGGGCTCCCCGTGGGCGCGGGGCTGGAAGATCTCGGAAAAGGGCTTCGCTCCCAGGTCGGAACCATGTATTCGACCAAGGTCAAGGGGCCGCGTTATCTCGAGATGGCGGAAGGCTACGTGACCAAGATCGCACTCGACGAGGAAGATCAGATCATTGGTTATTCCTTCGTGCATCTGGGCAAGATGATGGATTTCATCAAAAAGGGCATGACGCCCGACGAAGCGTATCAGAAGGCTTCCGGGCAGTATGGCAGATTTGACAATGCGGCGAAATATCTCGATCCGCGCAAAGACTGATCGGAGGAGAAAAACATGAGCGTTACGTTTGAAAGTTACGAGAGAAGAATCGATAAAATCAACCAATATCTCGTGGAATACGGAATCAAGAGCCTGGAAGAGGCGAAGGCAATCTGCGACGAAAAAGGCGTCAATGTAGACGCGATCGTGCGCGGCATTCAGCCGATCGCCTTTGAAAACGCGGTCTGGGCTTACACCGTCGGCGCGGCAATCGCCATCAAAAAGGGCTGCGTCAAGGCGGCGGACGCCGCGGAAGCGATCGGAATCGGCCTGCAGTCTTTCTGTATTCCCGGTTCTGTCGCCGATCAGAGAAACGTCGGGATCGGCCACGGGAACCTGGCGGCCATGCTGCTCCGCGAAGAGACCAAGTGCTTCTGCTTCCTCGCCGGTCACGAGTCCTTTGCCGCGGCAGAAGGCGCGATCGGGATCGCCCGCACGGCGAACAAGGTCAGAAAAACGCCTTTGAAGGTCATTCTGAACGGACTGGGCAAAGACGCGGCATTCATCATCAGCCGCATCAACGGGTTCACTTATGTTCAGACGAAATATGACTACTATACGGGCGAGCTCAAAATCGTCAAAGAGACCGCGTACAGCGACGGCGACCGCGCAAAAGTGCGCTGCTACGGGGCAGACGACGTCAACGAGGGTGTTGCCATAATGCGTTATGAGGATGTGGATGTCTCCATCACCGGAAACTCCACCAATCCCACGCGCTTCCAGCACCCGGTTGCCGGGCAGTATAAAAAGTGGTCGAACGAAAACGGCAAAAAATACTTCTCGGTCGCTTCGGGCGGCGGCACGGGCAGAACGCTCCATCCGGACAATATGGCTGCGGGACCCGCGAGCTACGGCATGACGGATACGATGGGAAGAATGCATTCGGACGCGCAGTTCGCAGGTTCTTCCTCCGTTCCCGCGGACGTGGAAATGATGGGATTGATCGGCATGGGCAACAACCCGATGGTCGGCGCTTCCGTCGCGGTTGCGGTCGCGGTGGAAGAGGCAATGGCGAAATAATAAACACAAATAATTGTTTTAGGCGATCAACCAGAACAAAATGTTGCGGCTGTGAGTTTTTGCTCCCAGCCGCTTTTGTTGTTCTTTCACAGATCAATGATTGAAGAGCGCAATTTGTCATCAATATCTCATCATACAAGTTGTGATCAATCAGGAGAGAGCTCAGTAAAATAATCAAAAATGGTTTGAGAAAACGGACTGAAATAATCTGAAGAGCTGCAATTTTCGTATGTTGTTTAAGAGCTTGAGAACAGAAAACGATCCGTCGGTGGAAGAAAACCTGAACAGGTTTGGCGGGATTCTCAGTTGTTTTTGGGCCGAGGATGTTAAACTTATTTTACTTTTCTAAATTGTTCAATATCACATTGTTTTTGATTTTTTTAAAAATGTATTTTACAAATTAAGATACTTTTTGTTATAATAAAAAAAAATCCGCTCATTGCGGATCGGTGTACGGAATGCTCAATCTCGATATTGCTAAATTTAATCCTTATGTCAGATATGTCAGTCATCTGGAGGGCTCCAGACATGAAACACATATTATGCCTTGGAGAATTTTATATGATTTTGAGATGATTTTTGTTACCAAAGGTGCTTTGGAAGTATTTACCGATTGCTCAGAATATCGAATAGAAGAGGGATGTCTGCACCTAATGCCGCCGTTTTTAAAACACATCCGACGTGTTCCGGAAGAGACGGTAACCAATTATTATAATGTTCATTTTGATTTCTTTTTCGAAGAAGAAGGAGATTTTTCGGCGATAGAAATCTATAAAAAGCCCTGTGAATTAAAACTTCGCCAAGTTCCTATTAGGGAAAATCTTGTCAATAGACGAGTAGATAAGCCGGAAATTATTTCCGTTGTAGAAAGTTATCAGGTAAGAAATCCCGTAAGATTTGTGTCTTTGTTTCAAAGTCTCGTGGAGAATTGGAGCGGCAAAGATGAAGAGAGCGCGATGCGTGTAAAGGCCGATATGATTTTGTTAATGGCAGAATTTATGGCGGATCTGCGCCGTTCTGCACAAGGCGGAGCCGGGGATTTGGTCGGTAAATTTATGGATTATATTATGAATCATTATGCGGAATCGCTGGATTTAAATGATCTTGTAAAAGATTATGGAATATCTCCCAGTCGCTTTCGTGCGATATTTAAAACAAAGACGAATAAAGCTCCTCACGAATTTGTCATCGAGTATCGTATGGAACAAGCAAAAAGATTATTGCTTACCCAAAAATATACCGTTTCAGAAGTCAGTTATATGGTTGGATATGACGATATTCATTATTTTTCCCGTTTGTTTAAACAAAAAACGGGGGTAAATCCTTCTGAATTTTTACCTCGCGGGAAATAAACGTTGTCTGATAATCGGAAATTGTATATAAAAACGTCGATTTGTTGTATCGTTTTTGTTATTTTCTCATTTCAATGAAAAATTTTTATATTTGAGCCGATAAAAGCGCCCTTTGCTGTTGCCGTTTTATCGGCTTTTTTGATGAAAAATTTATCTTTTTCAGATTATTTGAATAAATTGTTGATTAAATTCTCCAAATATTTGATAAAAAACTCCAAAGACAAAATAAAATTTCGGATGTATAATGAAAGTAACAACCAGGAGATAATCGCACAGATGGACGTAAAATCATATATAAAAACGCCTGAAAGCCGCAAATGTCTGCCCGAATCAGTCTTTTTATCATACGGAGTAGAAAATCAGGATGCGATTCTTAACGGTGGAAGCGTTGTATTGAGGCAGGGAAGTTACCTTATACTGGACATGTCGCGGCGATCCATCGGGGGGTATTCTCACTTTTGTATAAAATCTTTCTCCGGTTTCCCTACTTTGAGAATCTCCTATTTTGATCGAGTTTCCGATTTTTCATCTCCGAAAGTAAGATTCTTTGGGGATTTTGTCAGGGGGAGTTGTACCTATTTAGGCGTAGAGGTCCCGGTGCTTCCCGCTGATCCGCATCGGTTTGAAAAGTTCAGTATCGTGAGGACGGGCGATTATTGTTATCCGCTTATTCAGGGACAGCAGAGATATGTTTGCCTGGAAGTTTACGGAGAAAATACCTCGTTGGAACTATCTGATTATTACATTTATCATACCATTGATGCATGTGCGTTTGAAGGGGCGTTTTATTGCGACAACGATTCGCTTAACCGATTATGGTACTCCAGTGCGTACACGGTACAGCTGGCAACAATTTATTCCGATCTTTTCGAATCAGTGGAGCACAGGATTTTGTTGCGCTCGATGACGCGTGCAAAACCGATAGGGATATGTCGGGCATCAAGCGATTTTAAGGATTTTCAGTTAAATTTTGATGCCGAATTATATATTGCGCCCAACGGCAGAGAAGCGATGGGGATTGCGCTTTGTTGTCAGGATAGAGAAAACGGACTGATCCTCGAGCTCAACGGAAACGGGATTGTCTTATTAAAGCGTATGCGCGGAGGAATCAGCGAAGTGCTGAGTGAGCGCCTGGGGCAGGCTTGGGGCGCAAACCGTATATTGCCAGTAGAGTTACGGGCAGCAAAAGAAGAACTGAATGTGATCATTGGGGAGAGAACGGAGTGCTTTACCGTTATGCTTTCACCGGGACACTGGGGGTTCTGCCAGGAAAATGAGGCGGTGGCGTCCGTTCAAAATCTTATTTGTAGAGATCATGGCAAGATCCGCCGGATAGACTTATCTGATTTCTTTTTCGAACGGACGGGTAAATTTCTGTCCGATGGCGCTAAGCGTGATCGTTTGCCTTGGACGGGCGATTTATTTTGGGCATTTGATACAGGATGGTATCCTTTCGGGAATCATTTGAAAGCATATAATACCTTGAAAATCATGGGGCGGTTTCAAACGCCGGAGGGATTCATTTTTGGAACTTGGTATCCGGAGGATGAGACGCATCCGCAGTCCGGGTACGGATACTATGAATCAGATATGTTTTCCGCGTGGTATGTTATTTCGGCTCTTTATTATTATCAGCTGAGCGGAGACGAACGTGTCGAAGAGTTTTATCCGATTATAGAACGGTGTATGGGATATTTAGAACGGCAGATTGATTCTTCCGACGGACTATTTCATCAGCGTTACGAAACGAGCAAGGGGCTGTGGGATCATTGCTTGGGCGATACCGGAAAAAATACATACACGAATCTTATGCTTTTGGACTGTTATCGACTGCTCGTATCGTTTGCCGAAGATAAAAAATGGAAAAGTAAGGCGAATCTGTATCGACAGAAAGCCGAATCGCTTCTTGCAGCGATTGACCGTTGGCTGTATGATGAAGAATTGGGCGGCTATATAAAGCGCAAGGATTGGCGCGTTTTGTGTGATATGGCGAACTCCTATGCGATTGGACGGGGACTTGCGAGCAAAACGCAGGCGGAGGCGATTGCAAAGCATGTCGTCACTACGTGCAGGAAATACGGAAAGGTTATGATTCTCATGATTAAGGGATTGTATGATTACGGATATGGAGAACAAGCCTATAAAGCACTTTCAACAAGGGTGCCTATGCTGGAAGACGGGAAAATTTATAGTTATGTCGACTGGTTTGGCAGTTTAGAAGAACGGGGGCTTCCGGAGACTGTCTATGAATGTATGCACAACCCTCCGCACGATTTTGGAAATGGGTATAATTGGGGGGATCTTTCTCATCCCGACAGCGGGATCAGTGGAATCATTTCGGGACAGATAGCAGGGCTTCTCCCGTTGAGACCGGGCTTTCAGACCGTTCTGCTTCGCCCCAATCCGGGGGATCTGAGAGAAATTGAATGCTGGACACCCACTGCGCGCGGGAAAATCCATCTATCCTATCGGAGAGGAGAAAGGGAGGCGGAACTTCTCCTCACATTGCCGGAGGGAACCGAAGTGGTGGAGGATTTAGGGCGGCTCCCCGTTCCCGTCCGTTACGTGAAACGATATTATAAAAAGACCGGCTCTGAGAAATGAAACTGAAATAAGTTAATTGCTAAAAAAACTATATTGTACAAGGAGGAAATATTATGATAAAAAAACTTATGGCATTGATTTTGTGCGGTTTATTCGTGCTGTCCTTTGTCGGTTGCGGTCCGGAAAAAACGCCGGAGCCTGTGGGGGGAGATACAGAGATCGACTATAACGGAGTCATCAACATCAATTTGCCGACCAAAGATTTCCCCTATGAGGACAATGCGATTAAGGCAGTCGCTGACGCTTATACGGAGAAACATCCTGAAACAAAGATCAACGTCCAAACGAAGGAATCCGCGACGTATAAAGATTGGCTGGATTCGCAATTCGCCGGCGGAGAAACTGTGACCGATGCGGACATTGTGCAGACATTGCTGATCAGCAACACCTATCTTTCTACGAAGATGGTTGATTTTTCTGATTATCTTGTAAAAAAGAATCCTTATGCAGATGAAAAAGTATGGAAAGACACCATGAGCGAGGAAGCATACCCGCTTTCCGCAGACCGCACCGGAGTATATTCTCTCTCGTATACCAGCACAATGAGTCTTTTCTTCTATAACAAGTCTATCTGGAGACAGGCTGGGCTGGTAAATACTGACGGCACTGACAAGATCCCTCAAACATGGGACGAGTTGGTTGAATTTTGTAAAGCAATTAAGGAGCTGACGGGGAAAATACCCTTTACGGTGGGAGGCTCTACCTATACAACTAACGCGATGAGTTGGCTGACAAACATTTATACGGATCAATATTACAGGGGTGCTGCAGAGCTTTTCCATGCAGTCGCAGGGGATTACTGTTATGATCCCGATATCGACGCAGACTGGACGCTGGATGTAACGAACCGGAATAACGATTCCAGTTCCAATTATACAGTCAACATGCTTCGTTTTCTGAAAGCGATCGACGATGGGGAAATTAGTCCCGGTGATGCCAAATATCAAGCGATGATGAATAATTTTAAGAAATTGATCCCTGACTATACGCAGACGAATTTTACATCTAACAATTATTATCAGGCAGAGGAAAATTTCTGGTCGCAGAAAGCATGCCTGGTCTACAACACCTCCGACTTCTTCAACACGTATAAACAGATTTTTGCCGCGCGTCCGGACGCGGAACAATTCGATATCGGTTTTTTCCTTGCTCCCCCTATGACGGGAACAGGTGCGTCGGCGCCGGATGCTGACTATGTCCGTTCTGTGGGCGGCGCTTACGGCTATTACGGCGTGGTCAAAAAGGACAAGGCGCATAATGATTTGGTAATGGACTTTATGATGTTTTGGGGATCAAAAGAGGGGCAGGATATCTACAATGCGAGTATGGAGGAGCAGGGAGCTTATACGAGCGGGGATTCTCTTATCAATGACGTGGAGGTACCTTCCAGTATTTACCCGGCAAAAGATATCGAATTTCCCGGTCTTTGCCATAACAACCCCATGGGCAATCATTTCGGCAATCTATGCGCGATGAACGGAACGGTGAGTCAGAGCTGGAATATGTACTGTAAACAATTTTTCGACGGCAATGTGGATACCGCGACCTTTTGCAATAACCTGGAACGGGCGCTGAAAGCGGGAATTCCCGATTATTTGAAAACATTGAATTGGAGATCGGATGCGCTCTCTGACGTGACGAAGAATCCGTCTTTATAAACGGATAAAAAAATTTTTTGGAGGGAAATATGAATAAGAAAGCAAGAAGGGGCTTGTTGTGCATGCTTTTTGTGTTGATGGCAGTGTCGCTCTGCTGTGGGGCGGGGAGCGGCGTTCTTGCGGCGCAGAAAGCCGATCTTAACTATGTACACGTGTATGAAAACAGACAGGATGCAACGAATACGGTAGCCGTCGGCCAAACGGGAACAGGGGTTCAGCTGAAAGGTGACCTCGCAAACGCGCGCTCCGTCTTGGTAATCGATGAGGCGATGTCGCTCGGCGACGCCGTTCAATTCACCATGTCTTTGAATTATGATGCGCAAGGGATCGGAGATTATCTGAACGATACCGACTATTTTGCGCTCCTCTTTATGAGGGCGGAAAAGATCGACGGGGCATTTGCTCAGGAAGATTTCTTCTATGCAGGGAAAGCCGGATCGCAATCGGGTAGCGGAATGATGTTGCGTGCGCATATGAATTCTGATCTGCATCAGAATAACAGAGCCGCCCTGACACTGTCCAGTTGCGGGCAAAAAGAAATTTTTAACGGGGATTCCACCTATGGCGGAGCCGGAACCGATATTGCCCTGTTCGGATCAGATGCGTGCATCGATTTTGCCTGGGCGCTGACGACAGGTGCTCCCATTGTGACGGAATTGAAGACGGTTGGGGAAAAATTTGTCATGTCTTTCCGGATCGACCGTACGCCAGCACGTCCGGACGTAACCGTCTACACAATCGAAACGGATGCTTCTTCCCTGATTGAGGGAGATTACTCGAATATGTAAAAAATATTTTTAAACTGTTTATTCAGATTTAATTTTTATCTTTTAATCAAAAAAATACGCGCTGTATATATTATAATGACCGGAAAAAAGCGCCGATTAAATTCGGAAATTCTCTTGACAGGTTTTGTATCGATGATATAATAAAGAAGAGAAACAAAGAGAAAACGATTGAAATGAAAACAGGCAAAAGACCTTATAAAGCGTTTTCATTTAAGGGGAAATTGTAAGCGCCGGGCAAAGGCATATCGATTTAAGAAGACGGGGAGGACGATGATGGAACTTACCATTACGAATATTCCGGCTATTTCAGCCATTTATTACGCTTTGCTGCAATGCGGTTATGAGTTTTACCCCATCGAGCGGGACGCGGCGACGGTAGAAGCGCTGCGCGGCTTTCTCCTGCACGAGGGGATCGGATGCGATTTTTTTGCAGGAACAAAACAGGCGTCTTGCGAAGTTTACCCGTATTGGCCGAGGGCGGCTCTTTTGGAAACCGCTGTGTTTTTTATCCGTTCGCAGGGTGATTCTTTTGATCTGAACGCTTATAAGGACGTCGTTATGTCGGCAAAGAATATTTCGGATGAAGAGAGGACCGAATCTTTTTGGAATTGGATCCCCGATTTTCCGATGTGCTTAAAACAGGTCATGCAAAAGAAACATTTCCGCCGTTATTTCGACTGGGAAAATGATTGGATCGATCAGCAGAATGAAAGATACAGGGAGATACGGAAAAACATCTATGAACTTCTGCGCCGTTGCGAAGAGAAATTCGGGCTGCCGGTTCAGAAAATACAAATCGTTCTCAACCCGATCAAATGCGTGTATTCCGCAGACTATCACCTGAAAGAAGATCGTTTTATTTATTGTTCGGGTGCGCTGAGTGAAAAAGCGATCGTGCACGAGTTGCTTCACCGGATCGTCCATCCGCTGGTGGAGCGCCGGAAAGATGACGTTTTGCGCCTCAACCTGGTCAGTCCTGAGATAGAGAGTTCTTATTATCTCAATCATGGGGAAGCGGGGAAACTGAACGGCTTTGAAGAGCATTTCGTGCGCGTGCTTTCCGAGGCAATCGTCAGCGGTCATATTCCGGAAAGTTTGGAAGCGTTTTTCGATCAGGAACTGAAAAAATAATCCGCGTAACGGGTGTTCTACGGATTTTACGGGCGTCAGATCTCCGCGGTCTGGCGTTTTTTATTTATATAACACGTTTACCGAAACTGTCTGCGATAGGCAAGCGGAGTGATCTGCTTGTTTTTTTTGAAGGCGTTGGTGAGATAGCCGGCGGAAGGGAATCCGGCATTTTCGGCAATGACCGCGACGGAACGTTCTGTATGGCGGAGCTCGCGTGCGGCGTATTCAATGCGCAATTTGACGAGATATTCGCGGTAGCCGATGCCGACGTGTTTCTTGAAGGTGTGCGAGAGGTGATATTTGTTGACGTGGAAGCGTTCGGCCAAAGATTCCAAAGAGAGCTCTTCGCGGAAATTTTCGTCGAGATATCGCAAGAGCGCGGAAAGATAGGCGGGAACGGGCGCCCCGCAGTTGGGTTCGGCGGCGCAGGCGGAAAGGTCGCAGACAAGTGCGCAGAGCAGCTTGCAGAGCTCAAAATCCCGTGCACCGTCCGTGCGCTGCGCCGCAGCTGCGATTGCGGAAAGCTGTTCTCCCAACGTGGCAGGGGCGGCGCCACAGAGTCCGTTTTTCTCTGCCTGGCGGCGGTAAAACCCGCTCGCGCTGCCTCCTCCGAAGCGCACCGCGCGGAACCGAAACGGATTTGCGCTGAAAAAGACATGTTCGGTTCTGCAGTCCAGCCAGAAGTAGTCTCCCTCCGCGACGTGCATTGACGTGCCTGCGGGGGAGGCGATTTCGGTATCGCCCGCAAGGACAAGTCCCGCGAGATATCCTTCCGCAGCCGGCTGGCAGACCTTTTTCCGTGAGGGGATTTCCTGCACGGCCGTTTCATAAAGATAAATTAATGACTCCCGCGCAAAGGGTGACGGAGAAAACAACGCGTGTTCGCCGTTTATGTTCGCGCCAATTCGTTCCAACATGCTTACAGTATAGAACACTTGTCGGAAAATGTCAAGAAATCGCAATAAAAAATAATATTCGCGCAAATAACAGCATTGACAACGCACTTTTTATCTGTTAAAATGTAAGCGAAAATGAAATCGGGGCGATCCGATGTTTTTTTGAATTAAAAAGAACTCGTGTTCTAAATTGTTTTTAATCTCAAAACGATGCAGGGCGCGGACGGCAGGGTGGACAAAATGGAGCAGAATGTGCAAAGAGCAAAGCGGGCGGAGGTTGCCAGAATGGCGGGCGTATCCGAAACGACGGTTTCCTTCGTTTTTTCTAAAAAAAGATACGTTTCTCCGAAACTGGTGGAGCGCGTTCAGCGGGCGGCCCAGCTTCTGGATTATCAGCCGGATGCCATCGCCGCTTCCATGAAGATGGGGCTGACCAACACGGTAGCGGTCCTGACCAACGATCTCGCAAACCCTTTGCAGATGAAAATTATTCGCAGCATAGAGGAATCGGCGATGGAAGCGGGCTTCTTCGTCAATATCTGCGGCGGCAGTAAAAATTTAGACCGTTACGTGACCAATCTCATTTCGCGGCGGATCGACGGCGTGTTTCTCGCGGGCGATCCCTATGCGATTACGGGCGAGTATATGAATCGGCTGCTGAGTAAGAATATCAGTGTCATTCTCGGCACGGTGAACGGGATCTCCGATCCGCGGCTGTGCGGAATCGGCGTGGATTTCGACGCGGGCATGGAAACCATCGTGCAATTTCTCGGATCGTTGGGGCACCGCAGGATCGCTTATCTCAGCGCCTTTGACGACCGGGAGCTGGGCGATCACCGCCTGTTCGCCTTCCGCCGCTATATGAAAGGGCTGTTGGGGCAGCCGGATCCCGTGATCAAGATGGGGGTGCCCCCGTATGAGAGCACGGTGGGCTCGGGGTTTTCACTGACAAAGGAACTGCTGAAAGAAACGCGGGATTTCACGGCGCTTGTCTGCACAAACGATATGATGGCGTTCGGCGCGATCAGCGCGCTGAAAGAGGCCGGGCTGTCCGTCCCCGAAGACGTCTCGGTAGTGGGGATCGACGATTCGATTTTTGCCAAGGATTATTCCCCGCCGCTCACTACGTTGAGTCACGAGACCGAGCAGTTCGGGCGGCGTGTATTTGAGATTCTCTACGACAACATACGGGATAAAACGGTTGTGAGAAGAGAGCTGATCACGCCGAAACTGATCGTAAGGAACTCCACTGCGCCGCTGTGCGCAAAAAAATAGAACGGAATCTGAAATGGAGGAAGAGCACGTGCTCTTCGCCTGCGAAATTAAAAAATTTCGCAGGCGAAACGAATGATATAATTCGGAGGTTAAAAGATGAAAAAGACTGTCTTAAAAATCGTATCGCTTTTGCTTTGCCTGATGATCGGGCTGGTTGCGTTTGCCTGTCAGCCCACTCCGCCCGACGACGGAAACCTGGATGAAATCGACTTGAATGTGGATCCCCAGATTGAGGCGGAACTCAGAATCGCGGTCAAGAACGACAAGGCGGAGATAGACGCGATGCAGAAGGTCATGGACGCCTTTCAGGAACTGTACCCCAACGTGACCTACGATCTGGTTCCCATCACAGATTACGAGGCAACCATCATGGGCGACGTGGCATCCGGTCTCGTGTACGACGTAATGTGGGCGGCGGATGCCTACGTCACGCTGTTTGCGGACGAAGATCTGCTCCTGAATCTCGATACCTTCATCGAGAAGTCCGGGTTTGACAAAACGCTGTACTACGATTCCCTCATCCGGCTGGGGCAGTATAAGCACAGCGGATCGCAGTATTTTCTGCCGCGCGATTACTCCAAGATCGTAGTTTATCTCAATAAAAAGATCTTCAACCAGTACGGCGTCGCGCTTCCCGAAAACGACTGGACCTGGGAGGATTACAAAGAGACCTGCCGGGCATTGTATGACGGCGGCTGCAACTATCAGACCAACGCGCAGTATGTAATGGAGGCGGAATTCGACTGGAGAATCCAGATGTACGGCATTACCTCTTCTTTCGGCGGCGCATTCATCGGGGAAGACGGTTCGCCCGTTTTGGATGACAATTTCCAAAAGGGGCTGACCGAGATGCAGGATCTCATCAAAAACGGCTACGCGAAGTTCAGCAAGACCGAACAGAGCAACTTCACGAGCGGCAGAGTGGCGATGCGCTGGCAGGTGCGCCCCGCGGGCGTATCCTATTCCGCTACATTGGGAGACGACCTCGCGGTAGTGGCGTTCCCGACCATCGAGTCGGACGTCGCGGGCGCCGTTCCCAGCTGCGGAACGGGCACGACGGGCTATGGCATCGGCAAGAACTCCGAGAACAAGGCACTCGCATGGAAGTTCATCGAGTACATGATGAGCGCGGACGGGCAGGAGATGCTCTCGCAGTCCGGGCTGATCGTTCCTTCTCTGAAGAGCATCGCGGAAGCGGAAAACGCTTCCTGGAGAAATGCGATCGAGGGACTGGACGACGACGCGTGCGACGCGTTCATCTATGAGGGAACGACGGACGTCATCCCCGACTACTACGATACGCTCAGCTCCGTCTATATGTCCGGTTACGACTCCGCGGTCGTCAACATGCTGCACAGCATCTTTTCGGATACGAGCAAGAGCGTCCGCGGCGCGGTAAACACGTGCAAACTGGAAATCAATACGTTTATTAGTCAACAGGGCTGAATTTATGAAAAAACGCAACGGGGAAGCCGCAGGCGCGGCGTCCGGACAACCGACGCGCATGGCGCGCTTCGGCAAATATATGGGGAAGCACTGGCACGGATATGTCTTTATCGCGCCGGTGATGCTGGGGATCCTGTTTTTCACACTGGTTCCCATGCTGCAATCGCTGTATTACAGCTTCTTCCGCTATTACAACGTGGTAAAACCGCCCTCCGGGTTCGGATTGTTCAACTTCAGGCGGATGATGCTGGATCCGGATTTCTGGCAGGCATTGAAGGTGACGGGAATCTATACGGTGATTTCCATTCCCGTCATGATGGTGCTGTCCTTCCTTTTGGCACTGCTTTTAAACCGCAATTTCAAGGGGATCGGCGTGTTCCGCGTGCTGATTTATCTGCCGGTCGTCATTCCGGTAACGGTCTCCGGTATCATCTGGAGGAATTTTACCGAGGTGGACTTCGGACTTGCGAACGCATTTCTGGAGGCGCTGGGACTGCCGCGTTTTACTTTTTTCGACGCGGCGGATACCTCGATGTTTTCCCTCATCTTCTTCAATCTCTGGGGGCTGGGCGGCGGCATGATCCTGTGGCTGTCGGCGTTGAAAAACGTCCCGCCCGCACTCTACGAGGCGGCGGAGATCGACGGCGCGGGAAGGGGAAGGCGCCTGATCAGCATCACCATTCCCATGTGCACGCCGATGATTTTCTACAACCTCATCATGAATATCATCGGATCTCTGCAGACGTTCGGCAGCGTGTATACCCTGACGGGCGGGAGCACGGGCGAAGAAAATTCCCTGCTCTTTTATCTGATGAAAGTGTATAACGACGCATTTAATTTTCAGGGTAAGACCATGGGATACGCCTGTGCGGAGAGCTGGGTGCTCTTCCTCATCATCGCGGCGCTCACAGCGGTGGTGTTTAAGACGAGCAAATGGGTGTTTTACGGGGAGGAGAGCTGATGCGGGGGAGCGGTATCAAAAAAACAAGAAGAAACGGGAAACGCATCCTCGGCACGGCGGTCACGGTTGCGGCGCTGGTCGTACTGAGCCTCATATTTATGCTTCCCTTCCTGTACATGTTTTTCATGAGCTTTATGACCAATCTCGAATCGGTGGGAAATCCGGTCACCGTCTTTCTGCCGCAGGGAGAATGGCAGTTCGTCAATTACGTCAACGCACTGGACGAGGATTTTCTCACCTACCTGGGAAATACGCTGCTGATCATCGCGGTGAACCTCGTCACCGTTCCGCTGGCGGCAAGTTTTTGCGCGTTCGGCTTCTGCCGCTGTCAGTTCAAGGGGAAGGAGTTCTGCTTTGCCGTCGTCTTATCCACGATGATGCTGCCCGCAATGGCGGTGCAGATCCCGCTGTACGTTCTGTATGTGCGGATGCAGTGGGTAAATACGCCGCTGCCCTTTATCGTCCCCGCGATTTTCGGCGGCGGGGCGATGAACATCTTTTTTGCGCGGCAGTATATGCGGTCCATTCCCGCTTCGCTGGACGAAGCGGCGACCATAGACGGCCCCAGCCGTTTCCGCGTGTTCTTCAATATCTATCTGCCCTTATCCGTTCCTATCCTTATCTTCATCATGATCGGCGTATTCAACGGAACGTGGAACGATTTTATGGGGCCGCTGATGTATCTGAGAAAGCCGGAAACGTATACGCTCGCACTGGGTGTATTCATGAAATACGCGGGGAGACTGAGCGAAGATTCTTTCCCCAACGTGCAGATGGCGACGGGCGTTTTGATGATTATCCCGTCCGCAGTGATTTTTTTCATCTTTCAAAAGCAGCTGATCGACGGCGTTGCGATCGGCGGGGTCAAGGGTTAACGCCTTAATTCAGAAAAAACGCTCTTTTAAGGGAGCGAATGGAGGTAAAATAGATGAGTAAAAGGCAAAAAATCGGAATGCTTTTAATCGCTTTGGTTCTAAGCATGGCAATGGCGCTCGGCTCCGCGTTCGCCGCGGACGACGACGTCATCACGACGAAGTCCCTCGTTTCGACGGGGAGCATGGGAGCGGGTGAAATCGAATGGGCGGAAGCCGGCGCGCCGGATGCGTGGCCGGGCGCCGTCGAGGAGATCAGGATTGACGGACAGGAGGACGGCGGCGACGTGATCCTGAGAACGGAGCTGGCGGCGGACAACGTCTCCCTGGTCACGGGGCAGTACGGCTTTGCGCGGCAGAGCACCAACGCCGCTATCTGCGCTTATTCCATGTCCGGACTCACCATGAAATTTTACGCGCAGAGCGCGGGCTTTATGATGATGTTCACGCAGAATTCCGGCTGGTACGCCGCTTCCACCTATCATTGGGAGCTTTGGTTTCAAGGCGGTTCCGTGACGCTGAGAAAGTGCACTACGGGCGGCGACAACATGGTGAATGCGGGGAATGCTGCTTCCACGCTGGTGACCGATTACGATTACTTCAAGGATCCGGCTACGATCGGCTATAAGAACGTGGGAGACAACACGCAGACCTTTGTCGGGACGGAGAACGTCCTCGAGATCAAATCCGTCGGCGGTCACGCCTGCCTGTTCCTGAACGGAACGCAGCTCTTCGATCTGACGGAAACCGGCGTGGTTTCGGACGTATTCAACAACTTTAATTCGGACGGCGGTTTCCTGTGCTTCTACGGCACGAACGCTTCCGCGCAGGCGATCAAGATCACGGATATCTACAATGTGCAGAGCAGCTGGACGGAGGGCGTGCCCGACACGTATACGCTCCTCAGCGGCGGTGCGGAATATAAGGCGGACGAAAGCTCCAACGTCGGGATCCGCAGCACGGCACCCGATTACGCGTATGCGGTGAAATACGGCGTAAAACAGTATGTGCAGGATATCTCGCTCACGTTCTACTATGCGGGGGGCGAACTCGCGGAGGGCGACGTTCTGAACGTAAAACTGTTGGATTCCGCGGAAAACGGAACGGCGTATATCAACTTTGCCTTTGCCAAGAAGACGGTGAATTCCGCAACACTCACGGTCACGGCGTTTGACGGGGCGGAAAAGACCTTGGGCTCTGCCGAAGTGAAGCTGTACTACAACGGCAGCGCGCTCAATACGATTGCTTTGAAGGAGACCGTGCCTTTCGTCCTGAGCGTGAACGGCGCGGTGGCGGATATCGATCTCACGCCGCTCTCCGCGATGAAGAGCGCGTTTACCGACGGGCAGAGTTCCGTCGTCTATGCGGTGGAAGAGAGCGCCGCCGGAACGCTGACGCCGGTCAGCTATACGAGCGCGCCGGTTGCGGAATACGAAGCGGCGGACGGCTTTGCCGTGGAAGGCGACGGCGTGGTGATCAAGTCGGACGGCAATTACATGATGTTCTACAACGAAGAAGACTCCGCCTACTCCGTCAGCTATACGGCGAATAAGCTGATCGCAAACAGCTTTGAGCTCTCTTATCGCTTCGGCAAATACGGAGAAAAAACGGAACCCTTCACCGTCGGCGCGATGAGCGGAGACGCCGGACTGACGTTTACGTTCGCTTATGTCGACGACGCGAGCGCGAAGCTTTCCGTGGCGATCGCGGGCGGAAAAATGCTCGCGGAAGAGACGGTCGATTTCAAATGGAGCTATTCGGACGGAGACAAGAAACTCGGCTTCGTCAAGAGCGGCGTCAGCGGATATCTCGTGTTCGTAAACGGCGATATCGCGATCCAGATGAATGCGGACGCTCAGGTTTCGGAATTAGACGCCGCAGTGGAAAAGATGGAAGGCGGCATGGCGGATATTTCCTTCTCGGTCGGCGGAGACGCGCTCACCGCGTTCGCCCTTCTCGATTACGAGTATTACGTTCCCACCACCCTGGCTGCGGGATGGGGAGAGGGCGCGCTTCCCGGAACGCGTTTCGGCTACGCCGCCGGCAGCAATACGGTCATTGCGTTCAGCAACGCGTGGTCCTATCAGAAGGGGACGGGCGTCCTTGTGGACGGCTTCTCCATGCAGTTCAAGACCTATGCGAAAGCGGGGTATGCTTCCCCGACATGGGCGATCAGCACGGTTTCCGCCTGGTATTCCAACAACAGTGCGATCCAGTTCATGATCGGGAAAAACGGCGACGACAAGGCGACCTTCAGCCTGCATTATACCAACAAAGTGGATGGGGATTACGAAACCATCGGAGTCGGCAAAGAGAATGAAGGCATCACGAGCTTCAGCGTTCCCTGGAACTGGAACAACGGCGAGTACAACGAAATTTCCCTGAACCTGACGGACGGCGTATGGCGCTGGACGGTCAACGGAACGGTTCTGACGCCCGCAGAAGAGCAGGTTGATTACTCTGATTATTATAATGATCTCTGGGCGCTCTACACTTCTTCGGACAAGACGGGCGTAGTGCAGATCTACGGCGGCGCGAATGCGGTCTACGACATCGCGTCCATAGCGGAATATGTCCCCAACGCGGATCCTGTGGTCAATCAGCCGGATGATTTTTCCGACTGCAAGATCGGAGACAAGCTGGCGCTGGATCTCACGACGGTTTTCTCAGATGCGAACGGAGACGAACTCTCCTTTGTTTTTGAAGAGTCCGATCAATATCAGGGCAAGATTGAGGGCAGTCAGTGGTCTTTTGACTGCACGGACGCGGGCACATATACCGTCAAAATTTACTGCTACGACGGCAACGGCGGCGAAGCGGTCTGTGAATTCAACGTGACGGTAACGGCTGAAAGCGGCGGCGGATCGGGCTGCGACTGCAATTCATCCGTCGCAGCGGGAAGCGCGCTCGCGCTGCTGCTGATCGGACTGGCGGTTCTGCCGCTGATCAGGAGAAGGCTGCGCGGCTGACCGTGCGAAGCCCGGCAAAAAGAGGGAGAATGAAAATGAAACGTTTTTTGGCATGTTTGCTGACGCTGCTGTTCGCGCTTTGCTCGCTCGGATGCGGAGGAGGGGAAAACCCTCCTCCCGATGACGGCGATCCCCCGGAAGAATCTCTGCCCGTCAAAGGCTATGAAGACATGAATATCGAGCATAACGAGGCTTACGTGAATACGCCCTTTTACAACGACAAAAACGACAGCGTGGCATACGTTTCCAACGCTATGTGGAAGATGTTCGGTCTGGTCAACGACGGGCAGGATCTCGTGCTGAAATTCGGCAACGAGGCGACCTGGTTCGAGTGGCTGGCCGAAAAAGTGATGTGGAGCGGGGACGACGGCTATATCTCCCAGTTAAAGAGCAAGATGCTCGATTATCCACAGGTGGACTGCGGCTTTCTTTGGTCCTGGACGACCACGCCGTACTGGACGGTTTCGGGGACCAACAGCCTGCATTACGACGGGACGTTCCGCTATATCGCCGCAGTTTACGATATCATCAAGTGGGAGAACAGCACGGACTTTCTGGAACAGATAGATACCTCTTCCTACGGCTCCGATCTGAAACTGGACGCATCCAAGGGCAAGACGGTTTACGAAAAGACGGCCGCGGCCATGGATTATATTCTGAACCGCCTGAACGGCAAAAACGGGGAGATCCTCATCACGGCGGATTCCGTGCTCATGGCGGACGGAAAGACTAAATTTTTCGACGAATGGAACAATACCGGCCGCTTCGGTTCGGGGAGTTCCAACTATTGGGATAACCTGTGTTTCGGCAATTACGACGCCTATGAAAACGCCCTTTTCTATCAGGCGCTGAACGCGATGAGCGGAATCGAGCGCATGCGCGGGAACGACGAGAAAGCGGCGGAATACGATTCGCTCGCCGAGACCGTTAAAAGGCGCTACGACGAGCTGTATTGGGATGAAACTGCGGGGCGGTATATCAACACGATCGACGCAGACGGCGTCCGCCGCGATTACGGCCTTACCTTTCAGAACTTCGAAGCGCTGAAATACGGATTGGGCGACACGGACAAGGCGAAACGCATTTTCGAATGGGTGGACGGCGTTCGGACGGTCGAAGGAGATACCTCGACGGGCTCGGATATCATGAGCTATACCGCTATCCTGAATACCTATTACGAAAAGACGAACAGCGCGAAGCGCGCGCCCGAGGGCTTAAAACTCGCCGCCCGTTCCAACACGGTGGCGTTTGAGAGCAAATCGGAAAACGGCAAGTCGTGGTGGCACAATCCGGGCGGAATCGACGAGTTCTCGAACGCCTCCTACAACACGCACCTGGAAAACGGGGGATATATCTTCTATACGGCATATTACGAGCTGATGGCAAGACTCGTTTATCAGGGCACGGACGCCTCTGTCAAACGCATGCAGGAGATCGCGGAGGTATATGAGTATAACCTTCTGAACAGCGACGTCGGCGGCTGGATGGAGGGGCTGGTCGGGGAGTTCCCCGAGAGCGGGTTGGTGCCGGTGTTCTATTTCTACGGCCTGATGGGGCTGGATGCGGATGCAGACGGTCTGCGGTTGTTCCCCTCTTTCGGAACGGCTAACGAGACGCTGGGCGTGTCTTCTCTCCGTTACGGGGGAATCACGTATGCAGTGGAGGCAAAGAAGGACGGTTCCGCAACCATAAAGGCAAGCGGAAAGATCGATCTTGCGCTGACTTACCGCCCTGCCGCGGGAAAATCCTTCAAGGCGACGGCGAAAGACGCGCGCGGTCAGACTTTGCGCACGCTGGAGGCTTCCGTCGACGAAAACGGCGAAGTCGTCTTCGATCTGACCGGACTGGACGGCGCTTATCGCGTCAATATTCAGACGGTCGAGTGAGGTGTTTATGAAAATATGGAACCGACTTTTCGCTGCAGCGCTCGCATGCGCGATGGTGATGGGCGGCACGGCGTGTCAGGATCCGGTCAAACAGCCCGTACGGGAGCGATTGGAATTACAGGGATACGAGGCGCTGGGAAAAGATGAAGCCGCCTTCGTGAACACGCCCTTTTATTCGGACCGGGACGACGAGGTGACTTACGCATTTAACGCGCTGTGGGATACCTTCGGGGTGGCGAGCGGCGGCGCGGTAGCGAAGTACGGCGCGAATTCCTCCTGGCTGTATTGGGACGCCGCGAAATGGATGTGGAGCGCGGATTCCGCGCGAGAGGGCGTAAAAAACGTCGTCAAAAACTATCCGCAGCGCGCGGACGGCTTCCTTTGGTCCTGGGGAGACAGCGAGACCTGGGGAGGAGCGGGTTACAACAATACCGATCCTACCTATCGCGCCGTCTATCACTACGATCAGATGTTCAATTTTATCAACGCAGTGCACGAGATCTGCCTGTGGGAAGGCAACACAAGTTTCTTGTCCGAAAAGGATACCACGACTGCGCAGCTTCACTTCGAGGTAGAGGGGATAACCTACGATTACGAAGACGTATCCAACGGCAAAACCGTGCTAGAAAAGACGGAAGCCGCCATGGAGTTTATTTTAAAGGAGCTTCAGGGAGAAAGCGGACTCGTAATTTTGGGCGGAGAAAACACGGGGGAATTCAATTCCGCGAGCTCCAACTACTGGGACAATCTCTCCTTCGGATATAAGGATCCTTACGAGGGCATGTTGTTTTTGGGCGCGCTGCAGAGCATGGCGGATCTCTATCGCATGACGGGAGATTCTGCAAAGCAGGCGGAATACGAGACTCTGCTGAATACCGCGCACGCGGCGTACGATGACGCGTACTGGAGTGAGGAAAAGGGTCGCTATGTCTCTGATATCACGGCTTCCGGCAAAGTGCTGGATTACGGCCTGACGTTCTTAAATACCGAGGCGCTTTATTACGGCGCCGGAGATCAGGCAAAGGCGGACGCTATTTTCTCCTGGATCAACGGCGAACGCATTGTGGAGGGCGACACCGCTGCCGGCGCGGAGATACTGGACGCGTGGGTGATTGCGCCCATGTCCAACACCGTCCCCATCGAGTCTTTAAAAGAGATGGACGAGGAGAGCCGCCGCAACGTAACGTGGTGGCACGCGCCGGGTGCGATCAACGTGTTTACCAACGCGAAATTTAAATTGCACTGCGAAAACGGCGGGGCGATCTTCTACACGACGTATTTCGAGCTGATGTCCCGCCTCCGCTACGGCAAGACGGACGAAGCGATGCAGCGCATGATCGCCATTGCAAGGGAATACGGCAAAGACGGCTTGCTGCGCGATCCCGTCAATTCCTACGGTTCGGCGTGGATCCTGGGCGTGATCGGGGAGTTCCCTGAGAGCGGTCTGGTTCCCGGCGTGTTCGTCAAGGGTTTCATGGGCGTGAACGCTTCGGCCGACGGGTTGGTTATCAGTCCCAATATGCCGGAAGAATACGAAAAACTGGGCGCAAAAGGCGTTTATTACGCTGGCAAGCACTTTGATATCGAGATCAACCGAGGCGATTCAATAACGCTCAGCGCGACAAATGACGGTTCAGCCGATTTTACGCTGATCTTCGCGGACTTTGCGGGGAAGGACTCTTATGTCGCGGAGATCGGCGGCAAAAACGTTTCCGCAATCCGGCTGGAAGACGGCCGTTTTTCAGTCGAACTGTCTGTCAGCGGGCGAGAGACAATCACCATCCGCTGACAGAAGAACGGGCAGCGCGTGATGCTTTTATAAAAACAGGCCGGCGGGTACATTCGCCGGCCTGTTTTTTACGATAAAAATTCATGTAAGTTCGAAAAGGTGCAATCAGGGAAAAAAGCGCGACTTGGCCGCCCTTATATACGGTCACGTTCCGTCGATTCGGCCGGGAGAAAGGAACCTGCAGAGAAACGGTGAAGCAAACCAAGCTGCTAGGTGATTTTGCCGGAATAGAAAACAGAGAAGCGTTGCAACTTCTCTGTTTCAGGCTCCTGAAACAGACAAAGCAGACTGTTTATGAGATTTAGTCTCCCAAATCAGACATATAAAAAGCAATATAATATTTTGTTTACAATATATTGTGTTTTTTGTGGAGAAACAATAACTTAAAACAAATTTTGACAATATATTACTTGGCTAATATTTTTTATTAAAGCTATCACCTTTTTCAACATTGCATTTATGACATAAAGTTTGTAGATTGTCATAGGTGCTTTTCCCTCCTTTGGCAATAGGAATAATATGGTCAATCTCCAAATCTGCATATCTATCGGAAACGCCACACTTACGACATCTAAATCCATCGCGTTCATATATTGAAAATCTCATTTTATTGGAAACTTTCCCGCGTTCAACCTTACAAAGTGAATTCCATATTTCACGATCGTTATAAAAAGTGCCGTTTTTATTATTAAGTCTATTGATAAGCGTGAATATAGTATTGTCATAAAAAACAGCAGTTTTCTTATCGTATATTCGTCCGTTAATAGTAGAGCAATATAATGTAACAGTTAAATTAAAGTGCGTCGTAGGTTTTTGCAAAAGATTTTTCTTAAACATTGTTTTTTCTTTAACAATCAATTTTTCTAAATTCAAATTTTTAATAGGCATTTGAAATTTTCCAAAATCAGATATAGTATTGACCTCACTTAAATAATTTGAATATGTCTGTTGATTTTCAGATACTTTTTCAATTTGTTCAATTACTTTTTTACTGATGTATTGTAATTGATAAATTAAATAATCTTGACAAGAGATTGTGCTATAAATTTTATCATTATCGTATGTATGACATTGGTCAAACCTTATGTCTGGATGAAATTTATATCTATTGTTAATTTCTTTTAATTGCTTTAAACATAAACTGTTTTGTCAAAAAGGGGGGCTGAAATTGGCCAATTACGATCATCCATATGTACCGCAACAAAATCCCATGTACACGCCCTATCCGCAGGTTGGTATGGACCCGTTTTATGAGCAGAGGCGTGAGGAGAAACACCGTCTGGGAAAAACGGCCAGCGGCTTGAGCTGGATGTTGCTGTTGGTGGTTTTGCTGATGGCGGCGCTGCCGTCCGTGGAGACCAGCTTCCTGCGCATGATCGGATACCGTTGGCAGGGGGAATTGCAGTTTAGCGGATATACGCCCCTGCTGTATTATCTGGTCAATGGGGTGACTTATATTTTGGCGTTCGCACTGCCGCCCCTC
>ERZ779861.1442-NODE-1442-length-26575-cov-4.593213_pt1 | contig 26575 bp, 19 predicted proteins | sample MGYA00511558_ERZ779861 | MGnify/ENA primary metagenome ERZ779861 (study PRJEB29588, sample SAMEA2163432) | human gut metagenome | biome: human gut; feature: human-associated habitat; material: faeces | place: Denmark | collected 2008/2010 ...
CCGCCGAAGCCATTTTGTCGTGCTCGGCTTGCGACAGCATGTCGGCGGCAAGGTGGTCGGGATTAGCCGTGCCGTCGGCGATAATCAGTATCTCGCTGGGCCCTGCGAACATGTCTATGCCCACCTCGCCCGAAACGGCTTTCTTCGCCGCCGCGACAAACGCGTTCCCCGGTCCCACAATCTTGTCGACGCGCCGTATGCTCCCGGTGCCGTAGGCAAGCGCGGCAATCGCCTGGGCGCCGCCCACCTTGAAAATGCGGTCCACGCCGGCAATCTTTGCCGCCGCAAGAATGACCGGCGCAACCTTGCCGTCTTTCCCGGGCGGGGTGACCATGACCAATTTTTGACATCCTGCAATTTTTGCCGGAATTGCATCCATGAGCACGGTGGACGGATATGCCGCCGTACCGCCGGGCACATATAATCCTACCCGCGCAATGGGAATCACCTTCTGCCCCATTACAACACCGGGTTTGTCCGCAATGATAAAACTGTTCCGAACTTGCTTTTCATGAAACGCACGAATGTTTTCTGCCGCCTGTTCCAAAATTTCCGTGAATGCCGGATCCGATCCCCAGCCGGCCATGATTTCCGTCTCATCCACACGCAGAGAGGAAAGATCAACTCCATCAAAACGCCTTGTATACTCCAACAACGCCGCGTCTCCCCGTGCACGAACTTCTTCAATGATTTGATGCACCGTCTCTGAGACATTGTCACCCATCTGTGCACGTGCAAAAATCTGTGCGGCGGAAACTTCCCCATATCGGTAAATGCGAATCATTTCTTCTGCCTCTTTCCTGTCTCTTCGTACCCCATTGAGCACGGTTTTTATTTGTCTTCAGGTTTCTTTCTGTTTTATCTGCTTGTGCTTTTCCAAATGCCGTTGTTTATGCCGGCGTTGTATAAACAAAAAGCGTTATTTTTCTGCTGATGCTTTTTCCTGCACACACGTATGCAACGCCGTCGCCACTTGTCTGATCTGTTCCATCTTAAACCGGAACGATGCGTGATTGGCAATCAATCGGGCGCTAATGGGAACAATGGTCTCCAATTCTACGAGATCATTTTCCCGCAATGTGGTTCCTGTCTCCACAATGTCCACAATGACATCGCTCAATCCCAAAATCGGCGCCAATTCGATGGATCCATTCAATTTGATAATGTCGATATTACGACATTGTTTTTGATAATAGGTGCGTGCAATATTCGGAAATTTGGTAGCGACACGCAACGTTTTCTGGCGATGATCGCGAAAACCACGTTTTCCTGCCACTGCCATGCGGCATTTTCCGATCTGCAAATCTAACAATTCATAGATCTCCGGACTATATTCCAACAAAATGTCCTTGCCGGCTACCCCCAGATCTGCAGCACCACGTTCCACGTAAATTGCCACATCGGACGGTTTGACCCAAAAATAGCGAATGCCGTTTTCCTGATTTTCAAAAATCAATTTGCGGTTATTCTCATGAATCGCGGGGCAGTCATATCCGGATGCTTCAAACATGGCGTATACCTTTTCTCCCAAACGCCCCTTGGGCAGTGCTACGCTGATCATTTCGTTTCTCCCCCGTTTGCTTGTACCAGATTGTTTTCCGCCATGCATATTTCTGTGCCGAATGTCCATTTTTCAGGACGTTTCGCTGCGGCAAATACCGTTTTCCCCTCCGCACGCAGCGCTTGTGCGCGCTGCGCGACCATTGCGGGTGAAACCGTATTGTCATACTGCAAAAATACGTCAAAGTCGTTACTATCCACACCGGTTTCCAGATATTCCAACGTGTCCAAATATACAGCAAAACCGATTGCCCCGCCGCGCTTGTTCATCCGCGCAAGCAATTTGTCATATCTGCCCCCGGAAAGCACCGCCTGCGGCACACCGTTGACAAACCCCTGAAACACGACGCCGGTATAATAACGACTGTCGTTGATGACCGAAAAATCGATCTGTATTTCTTTTTCCACACCTGCCACGTGCAACTGCTGCACCATTTCACCCAATTCTTCCGCGGTCGCGCGCCACACGCCGCCGCGCTGCCGCATTTGCTCCAGCACAGGTGATGCCTCGCCATAGAGATCGATCAAGGCGCACACCGGTTCCGCATCCCACTGCCGTTCCAAACAGATCTGGCGCGCCTCATGACGATTTTTCTCACCGATACAACGAAGCAATGCTTCCGCCCCGGCACCATGCGCACCACACTGCTCGAGTACCGCACCAATCAATCCCATATGTGACAGATTAAGCACAAATTGATCCGAGATGGTATGCAAACTTTGACATGCCAGCGTGACCACCTCGCCCTGTAAATATGCGTCAATATCGCCGATACATTCCAGTCCCACCTGCATAATTTCACAAAATGCTTGTGTACTGCGATCCTGGCGATAAACATTTTCGTTGTAGTAAACCTTCTGCACACCTGTTTCTTCCCGATAGTTACGCACAATGGACAATGTGACGTCGGGTTTGAGTGCCATGAGTCTGCCGTCCGTATCCGTAAATGTAATCACGTTTCCACTGATCAGAAATTCTTTATTTTCCACATACAGATCGTACTCTTCAAATTTACTCATCTGATACCGACTGTATCCTGCGGCATGATACCATTGCTGCATACGCAGTGCGGCGATCTCTTCTCTTCTCATCACAGAAAAAAGTGAATCTGTTCCCACGTGTTGTTCCTGTGTCCCTTGCATATATTTATATTTCTCCGTTTCGTATTCATAGATCAAAAGAAAGGTGCGTATCTCCACGCCCGATTGCCCCTGGCTGTTCTTCCTTATGTCTCATGCTGCATGTTGTGACGGTAGCTGCCCCGCTTGGCGAAAGACAAGTTATCCCAAACAAAACACACGCACAACACACACCAAAACCCTTGTTTATCTCAGTGGTATGTTGTTTCAGAGGTTACAACCGGGCAATTGCTTCTCCCTTTTTGGTTCATGGACGCTTACACATGTTTGTCTTCATTTTCATCCGGTTCTTGCCCCGGTACTCCGGACTTGCCCGCCTTTGCAGCATTCGTTTTTTTCGTGTCCGTCTGTCCATTCATACGCTGCAATACAGTCAAATATCCATCTTTGCCATAATGTAAGCAACGGCGCACGCGACTGATGGTCGCCGTACTCATCCCCGTTTTCTCGGATACGCTGACATAATTTTCCCCCGCGTACAACAACCGTGCCGCATGAAAACGCTGTACCATATCCATCACTTCGTTAATTGTGCAAAGATCTTCCAAAAAATGTTCGCACTCATCCGCTGTTTTCAAAGACAAAATCGCCTCATACAGCGCCTGTGCATCCTGTCCGTATTGTTTGTTCATGCATCTTCCATCCCATCTGCCGCAAGTGCGGTATATTGTTGCGTTTTTGATCGTCTGCCGTTCTTCTATTGTGATCGGTCTTTTCTGTATTTATATGGCAAAACGTTATTTTTTTGATCGGTTTGTTTCTTCCATTTATGCAGGTCATGAATCTGTCGCAACGCTTTATCGCTTTAACGAACTAAAGCAATTATATCATCTTGCTATCCGGTTGTCAATAGCCTTTTCCCGTTGGAAAATGAATGATTTGAAAACAAATAGACAAAAACACCCAAACAACACACAAAAGAAACCGCGCCTGTGAACATATACATGTTCACAGGCGCAATATCGATATTGCTCCAAAAACATCTTTCCACTTTCAAAAAGGAATCTTCACAATCAAAAATATATCTCTATTGATCACAAACGTAAAAAACATTTGGTATGACATCCAATGATATAAGTTATGCACGTTTCTTGCTGTGACGCTGCACCAATTTCACCAATTCCACAATTGGAATAACCAACACGCCAAGTGCCGCCGCCACCAGATATTCCTGCCACTCCACGGCTTCAAAGTCAAATGCTTGCGCCAAAAACGGCACTTCACATACCACCGTCGTAGCCAAAAGAGAAAGAATGGCAGCGCCATACAAAAATTTATTTTGCGTAGAAAGTGTAAAAATACTTTGCCGTTGCGAACGCATGTTGAGACTGTGGAAAATCTCAGCCATGGACATGGTCAAAAATGCCATCGTCATACCGTGCGTACTGTCACCCAAGTGCCAATTTCCCGTCTGCATAAAATGACCGACAAAGAACGAAATCAACACAAGAACGGTAACAACAATTCCCTGATAGGCCACATCAAACCCCATGCCCCCCGAAAAAATACCTGCATCGGATTTGCGCGGTTTACGGCGCATCACATCCCGTTCGGCTTTTTCCATACCAAGTGCCAATGCAGGGAAACAGTCGGTAACCAGATTGATCCACAACAAATGCACCGGAAGCAAAACGGTGAACCCCAGCATGGTGGCAATGAAAATACTGAGCACCTCACTCAAATTCGATCCCAGCAAAAATTGAATGGATTTACGAATATTGTCATAAATGCGTCGTCCCTCTTCCACGGCGCCCACAATGGTCGCAAAGTTATCGTCGGCCAGCACCATATCCGCGACGTTTTTCGTCACGTCCGTACCGGTGATTCCCATACCCACGCCGATGTCTGCCGCCTTAATGGAGGGCGCATCATTGACACCATCTCCGGTCATGGCTGTGACATACCCCGCATTTTTCCACGCATTGACGATCCGTGTCTTATGCTCCGGCTGCACACGTGCATAGACACTGATGTTTTGGAAGTTCCGGGCAAATGTTGCATCGTCCATATCATCCAGTTGCATACCGCTGACCGCCTGTGCACCATCGCGCAAAATACCAAGCTCTTTGGCAATCGCAACAGCTGTATCAATATGGTCGCCGGTAATCATGATCGGACGAATCCCAGCCTGTCGGCACTGTGCAATCGCGTCCTTGACTTCCGGACGAATGGGATCAATCATCCCGCACAAACCAACAAAGCAAAGCGATTGTTCCAAATAGGAAGCAGTGTATTCCTGGGGTTGTGTTTCCCATACACGCTGTGCACACGCCAACACGCGCAGCGCTCTGTCGGCCATTTCTTTGTTGGCCGACATGATCTCTTTTGCATATTCCTCCGTCATCGGAACTGCTTTCCCGTCTTGTAGATAATAGGCACATTTTTGCACAATGACATCCGGCGCGCCTTTTGTATATTGTACATATCCCGTGGGCGTTCGGTGAACGGTAGACATCATTTTTCTGCTCGAATCAAACGGTGCTTCTCCACAACGTTCCAGTTCTTTCTTGAGCGTACGTTTATCCAAACCAAGTTTCTGTGCATATACCACCAACGCCGCCTCCGTCGCCTCGCCGGTGACTTGATCCTGTGCGTCAATTTCCGCATCATTACAAAGTGCCATGGCCTGTGCCAATAATGTTTCATCCTGTCCGAACGTGTCGACAACCGTCATCTTATTCTGAGTGAGCGTTCCGGTTTTATCCGAACAAATGATCTGCGTGCACCCCAATGTTTCCACCGCCGTCAGCCGACGAATGATAGCATTGCGCTTGGACATATTGGTCACGCCAATGGAGAGCACCACGGTCACTACCGCTGCCAGTCCCTCCGGAATGGCGGCAACAGCCAAAGACACCGCTACCATAAACGAATCCAGCACGAAAGAAAAATCAAGGTTCCCACCTGCCCGAAGTAACTGTACACCAAATACAAGGATACAAATACCAAGCACCAACCATGTCAGAATTTTGGACAACTGATTGAGCTTTTTTTGCAGAGGTGTTGCACTGTCTGTGGTCTGCTGCAATGCATGTGCAATCTTTCCCATTTCGGTATCCATACCGGTTGCGGTCACCACAGCCCTTCCCCGGCCATATACCACGGTGCTACCCATATAAAGCATATTTTTCCGATCGCCCAGAGGAATGTCTTTCGCACCGTCTTCCAAATTGATCAAATCAATAAATTTCGTCACGGGAACCGACTCGCCGGTCAATGCCGCTTCTTCCACCTGTAAACTGGCACTTTCCAGTACACGTGCATCAGCGGGAACCGCATCTCCCGCTTCCAACAAAATCACGTCACCTACCACCAAATCTTCGCTGTGAATGACTTGCACCTGGCCGTCACGCAACACCTTAGAGGTGGCAGCTGACATCTCCTGCAATGCTTCAATCGCCTTTTCCGCCTTGCTTTCCTGGTAAACGCCGAGCACTGCGTTAATGATAACCACTGCAAGAATAATGATGACATCTGTAAAACTATCATTTTCCACCACGGCCAGCACACCGCTGATAAACGCAGCAATCAAAAGAATGATAATCATTGGATCGGCAATCTGTTCCAAAAATCTGCGCAGCAACGACTTGCCCTTGGCGGCTTCCAAGCGATTTTTCCCGTTTTGCTCCAGTCTCATTTCCGCCTCTTGCTGCGTGAGACCTGCAGCGTCGCTATGCAATTCCTCTAAAACCGCCTCTTTTGCACTGCAATAAAATTTCATATTTCACACTCCTTTTATATTCGTGTCGGACACCTATCTAATCTTGTGGGTTTCATGCGCACATACATACCATAAAAGTATAAACCAAAAACAAAAATGATCTCCCATCGAAATGTAACAACAAACCGGTCATGAAGCAGACCGCTTCCATATGTATTTTATCCCAAAATTCCGGTGACAAAAATTTCAATCCCGATCAAAATTAAAATCACCCCACCAAAAATCTGCGCTTTATCCGAAAGCTTTTCACCAAACTTTTTACCCAGCAAGCATCCGCAAAAACACACAACAAAAGTCACAGCCGCTATGATGAGCGCGGCGGCGAGTGCCATGGGAAAACGGTATTCCGCAATGGTAAATCCCACAGATAATGCATCAATCGATGTGGCAATCCCTTGTAAGCAAAGGGAAGCAATGCCGACCCCGGTAAACGTGGATGAATCTTGTGCACAATCACGCTTCACCCCTTCCCGTATCATGCCGCCGCCAATCCACAAAAGCAAACACAGAGCGATCCAAGGAGTCCATTTTTCGAACGCCTCAAAGTATTGTACAATGGTATGCACACAAATCCATCCGAGCAGCGGCATCAACGCCTGAAATGCTGCAAATACACCGGCAATCCCACACATTTTTCTCTTTTTCATGTGCGGTTCTCGCAATGCGTTTGCCACGGAGACAGAAAATGCATCCATAGTCAGTCCCACGCCAAGCAAAAAACTGTTACAAAAAAACATCAAATTCCATGCCATGATCCAATCGCCCCCGATGTCAAGCGCAAAATCAGAACCCCCGAAAAGGGAATATAAAAGGAAAAGACCCAGGTATCAACAAAGAGCCATACACGGGTCTGATCGATACAAACAGAACCGTCGAACGCTCTCTATCAATACATGAGTCTCGCAATTTAAAACAAGCCAGGTCGTATACGACCAGAATGTTGACTTGCTACGCATCCATAGCGCTTGCTACTCCCTCACGGGATATTGTGGTGATTATATCATGTTGTTGATACAAAGTCAAGCAATTTATAAAAAAATAAATACAAATAACATCGTCTTTTTCAAATATGGGAACAACGGCAAAAAAGAAAAAGAACATTTCCTCTTGACAAAATGAAATATGTGGTGTAAAATGAAAAAAAATAAAACATTGCAAAACAAAACCGATGAACGGGAATAGTACGTATTGTTTGTTTGTCACAGAGAGCCGCGGCAACATGGTGCAAGCCCGGTACAAAACGCAGTACTGAATGGACCCGTGAGGGCAAACCGAACCGCAGTGAACAGATGACGCTGGTTATTTTTTGCTGCATAGTAGGGGAGACGGGAACGACCGTTATATCAAACGAGCATCATTGCCGTGTGGAACACATGTGCCGTGATGAAATTTAGGTGGCACCGCGAGGCTGTAACATTGCGCTTTCGTCCTAATGATGGGACGGAAGCGTTTTTTGTTTTTCTCGCTTTCCACAAATCATTTTACGATACCAAAAGAAAGGACAGGTAAGACCAAATGAAAATGGATCCAAACATCCCTTACAAAACCTATTTGGAAGAAAGCGAGCTGCCACAAGCATGGTACAACCTGCGTGCGGATATGAAAAACAAGCCCGCGCCTCTGCTCAACCCCGCGACACTTGAACCCATGACTGCCAAAGATCTGGCGCCGGTGTTCTGCGATGAACTGGTTCGTCAGGAATTGGATAACGACACCGCACTTTTCCCTATTCCGCAACCAATTCTCGACTTTTACAAGATGTATCGCCCCTCCCCGCTGGTACGCGCATATTTTCTGGAACAAGCGCTGCAAACGCCGGCAAAAATTTATTATAAATTTGAGGGCAATAACACCTCCGGCAGTCACAAGCTCAACAGCGCGATTGCACAGGCATATTATGCAAAAGAACAGGGCCTCAAAGGTGTGACAACGGAAACGGGCGCCGGTCAATGGGGAACTGCACTTTCTATGGCATGTGCATTCTTCGGACTGGACTGCAAAGTCTTCATGGTGAAAGTCTCCTATGAGCAAAAACCTTTCCGTCGTGAAGTCATGCGCACCTATGGCGCCTCTGTGACACCCTCTCCTTCCGAAACCACAAACGTGGGCAAAAAAATTCTTGCTGCACATCCCGGTACCTCCGGCAGCTTGGGCTGCGCCATCTCCGAAGCGGTGGAAGTAGCAACAGGATTGGAAGGATATCGTTATGTATTGGGCTCCGTGCTCTCTCAGGTACTGTTGCATCAATCCATCATCGGTCTGGAATCCAAAGCTGCATTGGATAAACTGGGTGTCAAACCGGACATCATCATCGGTTGTGCCGGCGGTGGTTCCAACTTAGGTGGCTTAATTTCTCCGTTTATGGGTGAAAAGCTGCGCGGGGAGAACGACTACCGCTTTATCGCAGTAGAGCCGGCTTCTTGTCCCAGTCTCACACGCGGCAGATATGCTTATGACTACTGTGACACCGGTATGGTTTGTCCGCTGGCAAAGATGTACACCCTCGGTTCCGGTTTTATTCCTTCTCCCAACCACGCCGGAGGTTTGCGCTACCACGGTATGAGCTCTGTACTCTCTCAACTCTATGCAGACGGACTGATGGAAGCGGTGAGCGTAGAACAAACCGCCGTGTTCCAAGCAGCGGAAATGTTCGCACGTGTAGAAGGCACGCTTCCCGCACCGGAAAGCAGCCATGCGATCCGTGTGGCAATTGATGAAGCGCTCAAATGCAAAGAGACCGGAGAAGAAAAAACCATCCTGTTCGGCTTGACAGGTACCGGATATTTTGATATGACTGCATATCAGAAATACAACGATGGCCAAATGACGGATTATATTCCCACAGATGAAGATCTTGCCGTGGGCTTTGCAGGTCTTCCGAAAGTGGACAAATAATATTTGCTTGTCATTTCTCAAATTTTCACTGTGATAACCAGTATTGTATTTTGACAAATGCGTTGCCACTGATTAGCCCCATGAAAAAAGCAATTGTATCACGTCTTACAAAAACGATCGCTCACAAGAAATATTTGTTGTATTTTTATAACAAAAACAAATAGCAACAAACAACACCCCCCGGCAAACGGTGATGATTCACTGTTTGCCGGGGGTGTTATCATTTTTTCACACGTGTATTATCACGCGTTATTTCACGACAAAATTCACAATTTTTCCCGGAACAAAAATTTCTTTGACGATCTGTTTGTCCGCGAGATGTGCCGCCACATTCGTATCCTTCTTTGCCGCAGCAAACGCATCTTCACGTGTAATATCTTTGGGCAACGAAATTGTTCCGCGTAATTTTCCGTTGACTTGTACCGCAAACGTGACTGTTTGGTCAACGGTCTTTTCCTCATCCCATACCGGCCAAGCATGCAGGGACAACAATGAGGTTTCGCCGAGTTGTTCCCAAATTTCCTCACTTAAATGCGGTGCAAACGGACAGAACAACGTAACAAATGTTTTCAATTCGTCGCGCGTCAAGCTGCCGTGTGCATAGATCTCATTGATCAGCGACATCAACGCAGCAATCGCCGTGTTGAATTTCATATCTTCGATATCCTGGCTGACCTTTTTGATCGTCTTGTGGAAGGAACGCTCCAGTTCCGGAGTGACGCCCTCACCTTTCACCAGTTCCAGCAGTCCCGCCGTACGCTCCAAAAACCGTTTGCAACCACGGATGGAATCCTGGGACCAAGGCGCGCTCTTTTCAAAATCGCCGATAAACATCTCATACAAGCGCAGCGTATCCGCACCATATTGATCCACAATTTCATCGGGATTGACCACGTTGCCGCGCGATTTGGACATTTTTTCGCCGTTCTCACCCAAAATCATTCCATGAGACGTGCGCTTTTGATATGGCTCTTTGGTGGGCACAACACCGATGTCATATAAAAATTTAGACCAGAAACGAGAATACAGCACGTGCAGAGTTGTATGCTCCATACCGCCATTGTACCAATCGACCGGCATCCAATATTCCAGCGCTTCACGAGATGCCAATTCTTTGTCATTGTGCGGATCACAATAACGCAAAAAGTACCAGGAAGAACCTGCCCACTGCGGCATGGTATCTGTCTCCCGTTTCGCATCCCCGCCGCAGCGCGGACATTTACAATTGACCCAATCTGTCATTTTGGACAGCGGTGACTCTCCTGTATCCGTGGGTTCATAGCTCTCCACTTCCGGCAGCTCCAGCGGCAGATCCTTTTCATCCAAAGGCACCCAGCCACATTTGGGACATTGCACCAACGGAATCGGCTCGCCCCAATATCTCTGACGTGAGAACACCCAGTCACGCAACTTGTAATTGACTTTCTGCCGCCCCACGCCTTTTTGTGTGAGCCAGTCAATCATCTTCTGCTTCGCCTGAGCCACCTGCAGTCCATCCAAAAAGCCGGAATTGCACAGTGTGCCGCTCTCCACATCGGTATATGCCTCTGCCTGTACATCGCCACCCGCGACCACCTGCACGATGGGAAGATCAAACTTCTTGGCAAATTCCCAGTCGCGTGTGTCATGCGCGGGCACCGCCATAATGGCGCCCGTACCGTACGTTGCCAAAACATAATCAGAAACAAAGATCGGAATCTGTTTGCCATTGACGGGATTTTGTGCGGTAACCCCTTGGAGGCGCACGCCCGTTTTTTCCTTTACTACTTCAGTACGTTCAAAGTCAGACTTTTTCGCAGCTGCTTCACGATAAGCAACCACCTCATCGTAATTGGTCAATTGCTCCCGCCAACGTTCAATGAGTGCATGTTCCGGTGCAATGACCATATAGGTAGCGCCAAAGAGCGTGTCCGGACGTGTGGTATACACCGTGATTTTATCACCCGTGCTCGCCGTAAAATCAACCTCGGCGCCCGTGGAACGGCCGATCCAGTTCTTTTGCTGCGTTTTTACACGCTCAATATAGTCCACATCATCCAAGTCGTCGATCAGGCGCTGTGCATAATCTGTGATTTTCAGCATCCACTGACTCTTGTTTTTGCGTACCACCTCGCTGCCGCAACGTTCACATACCCCGTTGACCACTTCCTCATTGGCCAAAACACATTTACAAGACGTGCAGAAATTGACGTTTTGTTCTTTTTTGTATGCCAAGCCTTTTTTGAACAACTGGATAAAGATCCATTGCGTCCATTTATAATACGACGGATCCGTAGTGTTGATCTCTCGTGACCAGTCAAAGGACAGCCCCAGCGCTTGCAATTGCGATTTGAACCGCGCAATGTTGCGCTGCGTGACAATATGAGGATGAATATGATTTTTGATCGCATAATTTTCCGTGGGCAAACCAAACGCATCCCAACCCATCGGATAGAGCACATTATAACCTTCCATGCGGCGTTTCCGTGCAACAATATCCAACGCCGTATAAGAGCGCGGATGGCCAACGTGTAATCCCTGTCCGGACGGATACGGAAATTCGACCAGCGCATAAAACTTTTTTTTGCTGTGATCGATCTTTACCTCAAAGGCCTTTTGTTCTGCCCAGCGCTGCTGCCATTTTTTTTCTATGGTCTTAAAATCATGTTTCATCTCTTTCGATCTGTCTCCTTTATGTAATTCAAATCAACGATTTTTCTCATCGTGTTCTGCGTTTTTACGTTAAGCACATCGTTTTTAGGAAGGGTCCGCCGAAACGTCTGAAAAAACCGTATCTGCTGCGGTGTTCTCTGTCGTTACGTTTTCCGTTGCATGCACGCCGGCGGATTGCATCAGCACCTGCGGTTCTATGGGCTCCGCATCACTCCAAAGTTTTTCCAAATGGTAAAAAGTACGCATGTTTTGTACAAACAAATGCACCATCACACATCCAAAATCCAAGATGAGCCAACCGCCGCGCTCCTCACCGTCTGCACGCAAAAGCGACACATCCAGTTGCCCCATTTGAAATTCTAGCTCATCCCGCAACGCATGAATGTGCGTAAAAGAAGTGGCAGTACAAATGACAAAATAATCCGCCAAAACAGTCTGTTCCCGCACATGCAATACGGAAAGCTGCATCGCTTTTTTCTGATCCAAAATACGCACAATTTGCGCGCAAACCCATGTGGGATCCGCAACATGTTCTTGGTGGTCTTGTTGGAAAAGAGAATCATTTTGTGCCGGAACATCCGGTATTTGCTGTTGTTTGTTCGTTTCGTTGTTCACTGTTATAACCTTTCTCTACCTCATCTTTTGTGGTATCAAACAAATACCGCATCATCGGTTAAGCTTGCGGAATAGAGACTTCCTGATCTACTGTGTCCAACGCGTACACATTCCAGGTACCACGCGGCGTGGTGAAATATCCCATCATCGTATCACTCTCGTAATTGGTTAAAAAGTGGCACAAATCATATTGTTCCACCGTCACCGGTTCGGTATATACATTCATATATTGATTGATCAAATCGATACAATCATCGCGATACGTGAAATAAAACCATGTACCGCTGTTTCCCCGGCTGCGCGCGGCAATGCCCGGCATGGTAAAGGTGGTGATTTTTTGTGCGTCTAATTGCAACCCGTATCGGATAAAATACGCCATATCCGCCACGCTCATGGACGTTTCGGTGTATGCGGAAACCTCTTTTGCAATATCCATAGCGGAGGAAATATCCAACGATTCCTTGGCCTTATCAAAAAAGGCAGACAAAAATAATTTTTGCGCATTCACGCGGCCCAAATCCGCTTCGGCATATCCTTCGCGGAAACGAACAAACTGCTCGGCCTGTTCGCCGTTCAAATGCTGTACACCCGCTTCAAAATCAATATACAGATCCTGGGCGGGGTCAGAATATTTTAGGGTGTAAGGAATGTCAATATCCACTCCACCGATCAAATCAACAATGGATGAAAAACCATCCAGATCCATCATGACATAACGATCAATGGTAATGGAAAATGCCTTTTGTAATGAATCGATCAAATTTTCGATCCCTTTTTGTTCCGCTTCTTTTGCATCTGCTCCGTTATTCACCGCTTCGTGATACCCGATGGAATACAGAGAGTTTACTTTGACTGTATCAACATACGTGTCACGCGGAATTTGTGCAATGCTTGCCGTTTTATTGTTCCCGTCAAACGTGCAGATCATCAATACATCTGTATTCATTGCCACGCGGTCGTGACCAATCACAAGGATGTTATACACACCTTCTTTTCGATTGTCCCCCACAAATGTGGGTGTCGCGATCTGTTCCTGTCGGTTAAACACACCGGTATCCGGTGCAAAAAACATATTAAAACCGCGCTCACTGACCAATACAATGGCAACCACCAAAAGTACGGTCACAATCACACTCCAAACAATCCATCTGCGCCGACGACTCTTCTTTTGCCGACGCCATTTGGCCTCGCGCGTTCTCATTTTAGCGTGTGCCGCCGGAGAATGCGGCGTTGGACGTGTCGGATTTTCTCTCATGGTTCGCTCCTCATCGCACATCGTGAACAAATAGATGCACGAAATATTTTTTGATGCAGGATGATGATCTCAAAAGTATGTACTAACCAGACGATACGCGCATACAACCTGTCTATTCGTCAGAGGAAGTATCGTCCACCAGAGAGGAAGCACTGGATGCTTCGCTAAGAGAAGGAATATAGGAAGTATACATGCCATGCACATCCGCATCACTCGTGTCGGTAAAGTAACCGTAATAATCCACTTGCTCTTCCGTGAGCGCCGTCTGATATGGGTTCAAGCCGTTGTTGATGACCTCTACCAGGTTTTGCTTAAGTAATACGTACACCGACATGCTACCGCTCCAGGTAGCTTGTCCGGGCATGGTAATAAACGAAATATCCTCACGATGGACCCCGTACGCTTCCTTGGCAAAAAAAGCTGCCTGCGCAATCGTAAGATCCGTTGTCATATATTCCAGCGTGGTCTGTGCGACATCCACCAACGTGCCGATATCCATGCTCTCCTGCAATTGTCTTGCGACCGCCGCCAAAAACAGTTTCTGCGCGTCCAGTCGTCCAATGTCCCCCTCGGCATATCCCTTTCGATAACGAACAAATTGTTCGGCCTGTTCTCCATCCAAATGCTGCATACCGGCTTTTAAGTTAATATACAATCCCTGCGCGGGGTCTGAATAATACATATCTCGCGGCACTTCCATATCCACCCCGCCGATGGCATCAATCACATCGCGGAATCCAGCCGTATCCACACATAAATAATAATCAATCGGAATACCAAAGGCCGATTCAAAAAATGACCGCAACGTTTCCAACGCTTCTTTATCCGGATCCTCTGCCCCTTCGCGTACAGCTCTGGCATGTGCAGAAGCATAAAACGAATTGAGCTTGGAAGCATAACTGCCGTTATAATAATACGTATCACGCGGCACCTGCGCCACATAAACGGTATCGTTGACGGTGTCAAACTGCACAATCATCATCACATCCGACAATCCCGCCAGATAATCCACACCGACAGCTAAAAAATTATACACGCCTTCCTTGCGTGAAGCATCTGCAATAGGCGGCGCCTCGCTCTCTTCTCCCGCATCGTTTGCATCACCGAACACGGCCTGCACAACATTATCTCGTGTTTGTTCCCGCTTACCGGTATCCGGACGATAAAACAGAAAGAACCAACAACCACCGGCAATGAGCGCTGCCAACAGCACACAAACCACACACAAAACAACACGGCGCGCACGACTCTTTTTCTTCTTGGCGCGTTTTTCCCGGCCCGTTTTGTCACGTGTTGCCGATTGTTTGGCATGATCGTGTTGATGTTCTGCTTTTTTTGCTTGCTTTTTCTGTTTGGGGCGTGTTTGTCTGTTCGATTTTGTATCCGGAGCATCGTCTGCAAACAAACTGCGGTGAACAACATACTCTTCCGCTTCATTGGAAGACGGCGCTTCATGTGCGTCAAAAAAACTTTCAGACAATTGTGTTTGTGTACGCGCTCGGGCAGAACGTTTGTCCGTCACTGGGGAAAAATCAGAAATAACAGCATCAGAAGAAATCGTCTGTGCTTTTTGGTTTTCATCCAGATCGAACAATCCGCCAATGGGATCGGCAGAGAGAGGCAATTTTTGTTTCTTGTTTTTCATTGCAGGTACGAGACTCCTTTTTCCTGTGCTGTCTGATGGTGATCATCCCCTTTTGGGGGCTGTCCACACGTCTCAGTGATACAGATATCTGTATCTGCGGCAACATATTGCTTTGCTGCCATCGCTTGATCTTTTGAAGACAACTGTTTTGTTTGTTTTTCCCCCTGACGCTGTACAACAAGTTCATTATAACACGAAACAGTGTGGGAATCAATGACTTTTCCGCGCGCGGCAAGTGTTGTGATCGTTTCTGTCAGTGTTTGCAAAATCACATCATCCAGCAAATGGCAAAGTGCGGCCTGTCGTTTTGCCAATGGAAGTGCTGGCAGCAAAGACACAGAATCCCAAAATAATTGACGCGTCTTTTGACAAGCTTCAAATTTGCGTCCTGCCTCGATATAATCCGCCAAAAACAACAGTTTATCAAACAGGGTCATGTGCGTTTTGCCCGTCGTGTGACAAGCAATTGCATGATAGATTTCATCGTCTACATATGCGCCGTACAAGATACGGGCACGGCAGGCACCGCTGCTTTGATGTAACACCTTGGGAGAAGACAATTGTTCGGAAGTAAGCAGAACACCGTTTTCACGGCACAGCTGCTCGTGTTGTGCAACGGTACATTCTTTGGTGATATCATGCAACAATCCTGCAAGTTCCAATTTTTTTACCTGGTCTTCACACAGCAGTTCCGCCCCATAAAAAAGTTTTCCCAGCGCACGGCATTCTGTACGCACACCCAGCGTGTGTTGCAGCCGATACGTATCCATATACTGCGGCAAGTCATTTTGCACCTGTGTGAGCAACGCATCTGTTACAGGCAAAGTCGTTTGGTTTGTTTGTGTTTTATCACAACAAATGTGCTTATGGATATAATCGACCAAAACAGACGGCAAACAATCATCCAGCGACTCATTTTTTTTAATTTTTTCACGAATTTGGGTAGAGGCAAGCGGAAACGGTTTCGTGTTTAAGAGATACGTCTCCATTCCACCCAACGCTTCATATGTGCGTTTGGCATCCAGAACATCTTGTTGCGCCTTGACATCTTCTTGCCGCAATGCACAGACCATATGCGCCAAATGGAACAATTCCGAACCACGATACCATCGCGGCAACGTGAGAAACATATCGGTTCCGCACAAGAAATACAGCTCACGATCCGGCGCTGCAAAATGGCACAGCGTGTCATACGTATAACTTACCGTCTGACGTGAAATCTCAAAGTCACTGACCGTAACGGGCAAATCAAACAGCGTTTCCTGCACGGCCAGACGTGTCATTTCCATGCGCTGTTCGGTGGTAAACATCGGATCGGCCACTTTGTGAGGTGGGATAAAATCAGGAATGATATATAATTGATCCAATGCAAACTGTACACAAAACGCACGCGCCATTTGCAAATGTGCATTGTGTATGGGCGCAAATGTTCCGCCAAAAATACCGATTCGTTGCATAACACCCCCCCTTCCTCACAGATGTTCTTCCATTCATTTTTCATTTTGTCAATATTTTTGATGCAATGTCCTTTTTGATATGTTCCGACTTTTTGATACAAGCACAAGCAACGTTTCAACCAATTGCTTATTTTTCTCCGCGACGTGTGTTACCCGTCCGGCGTCCTTGTTGCTTGGAACGCTGTTCGACCGATAGGTGGGACGTTTTTTTATTTGCGGTAATTTCCGACTTTTTGGCCTTGTCGGGATTGGGCCGATACAGAACGAACCGTGTACCGATACACTGCACCACTGCGGCATGCAGTGCATCGGCAATTTCCTGTGCGGCACTTGACGCGGTATATTCTGCGGTATCCAGCACACGTAATTTTATCAGCTCTCTTGCATCAAGGGCGTCAGAAATCTGCCGCAGCATATTCTCGCCGATTCCGCCTTTTCCGATTTGAAAAATGGTATCCAAATTTGCGGCGATCTTCCGCAGCGCGGCGCGTTGCTTTCCTGACAGCTGTATCATTTGTTCCATATTCTCTCCATTTGATCACATTTCCTTTCAAACGAAGCGGTATCCATGTCTCACTTTCACTCGTTTTCACATTTTGTACATGCGCATGACGGCGCGCCGGTTCCAAATCGAGCGGCAAACATCTGAGCAAAGCACTGCATGGCGCGGGCACGGTGGCTGATACTGTTCTTCTCCGCTGCATTCATTTCGGCAAATGTTTTGTGCATTTCGGGCACATAAAACAGCGGGTCATATCCAAAACCGCCCGCTCCCCGGTATTCCGTGAGCACCACGCCTTCACAGGTACCACATGCGGTAAAATCCAATTGCGGTTGATGCGGATATGCAAACGCGATCACAGAGACAAATTTTGCCCCGCGTTTTTGTGCAGGAACATCCTTTAATGCCAACAGCAATTTCTCATTGTTGCGGTGGTCGTCACACGGTTCTCCCGCATAGCGCGCCGAGTACACGCCGGGCGCACCATGCAGCGCGTCAACCGAAAGGCCGCTGTCATCCGCAATGCCAAAATAACCCATTTGGGCTGCAGCCCGCGCTTTGATCAGCGCATTTTCTTCAAATGTCGTTCCGTTTTCCTCAATCTCGTCGGTCAGGCCGATCTGCGAAGCAGACAATACACGAACAGATGCACAAAATTTGGATAACATATCCTGCATCTCCACAATTTTGTGCGGGTTGTGCGATACCAAAACCACTTCCGTCACATCCCCCTTTTGGGAACTGTGCGGCTGTTGCGCATCATGTATCATTCTTGTGTTTCCTCCGTGCCATCCGATTTTCCACCCTTTTCTGGAGTTTGCAACAGTGCCTGTACAAACTGTGCATGATCAAACGGTTGCAAATCGTCCGCCTGTTCTCCTACGCCGATAAATTTTACGGGGATGTTCAATTCTTCTTTGATGGAAAACACAATACCGCCTTTGGCTGTACCATCCAATTTGGTCAGTACCAAACCTGTGATATCTGCTGCCTCTTTGAACTGCTTTGCCTGAATGACTGCATTTTGTCCGGTAGTCGCATCGAGTACCAACAGCGTGTCGCGTGAAGCCTGGGGCAACTCCTTACCGATGACGCGATTGATCTTGGCAAGTTCATCCATCAAATTCTTTTTGTTGTGCAATCGCCCGGCCGTATCGATGAGCAATACATCCGCACCACGTTGTTTTAATGCCGCAATCCCATCATATACCACGCTTGCCGGATCCGTCCCCTGCGCGTGAGCAATCAGTTCTACCCCTACACGCTGTGCCCACACACCAAGCTGATCAATGGCGGCTGCGCGGAACGTATCCGCCGCCGCGATCATGACCTGTTTTCCCTGTTCTTTGAGGTATTTTGCGATTTTGCCAATGGAAGTCGTTTTCCCGACACCATTGACACCGATTACCAAAATGACCGAAGGAGATGGTTGTAGCTGCAACGGCGCACCGGGACCGATGGAATCACATAAGATCTCCACCAATGCGCGCTTGGCTTGTTGGGGATCATTGAGATGTTCTTTTTTCACCCGCTCGCGCAATTGATCCAAAATACGCTGTGTTTGTACCACACCGACATCGGCCATGATCAGGACCTCTTCCAATTCATCGAACAGATCTTCATCTATACGGGTAAACGCGCCAAATACACGGTCAAGCGGTGTAAACAGTACCTCCCGCGTTTTGCTCAGTCCGTTTTTTAACCGTTCAAAAAATCCCATACATTGACCCTTTCCTATTTTTGCATTTTTGCAGCATGCGCGGAAGAACCCCTGCAAGGTTTCACCGTGCAATCGGTTGCGAAACACGCGCGCTGTCTGTGAAATGCTCAATTTGATCGGCGTCGATGGACAACACCACCGAAACGCCCTTTTCCTGCATGGTCACGCCATACAGTCTGTCTGCCTCCTCCATCGTTCCACGACGATGTGTAATGACAATAAATTGTGTCTGAGATGAATGGCGTTTGAGATAATCGGCAAATTTATCCACATTGACCTCATCCAACGCCGCCTCTATTTCATCCAGAATACAAAACGGTGCAGGATTGACGCGCAAAAGCGCAAAATACAGTGCAATGGCTACAAACGCCTGTTCTCCGCCGGAAAGTAACATCAGATTTTTAATAATTTTCCCCGGAGGTGCGGCAACAATTTCCACACCGCTGTTGAGAATGTCGTCGGGATCGGAAAGAGTCAATGCAGCATGTCCGCCGCCGAACAACTCGGAAAATACTTCCCCGAATGCCTGATTGATATCCTGCATTGCTTGTGTGAACCGTCGGCGCATTTGTTCTTCGAGCTGATAGATAATCTGCACCAGATCTTCTTTTGACTCCTTGAGATCTTCCACCTGGGCAAGGAGAAAATCGTGGCGCTGCTTCACTTCTGTATATTCATCGATTGCGCCGACATTGACATGCCCCAATTCCTTCAATTGCCGCCGGAGTTCTGTTTGCCGGCGCGCAGCATCATTTCGGTTGGATGCATCCACAGCCGGATAATTCAGTGCCTGCGCTGTGCCAAAGGTAAGCTCATAGTCGTCCCACAGCGTGCCGGTCATTTTATCCTGCCGTTCCAGCGCCGCATCGCGTTTGGAATTGGCCAATGTCAACTGACGGAACAACAACTCTTTTTGATGGTTTCCATCTCGAATCTGCGTGCGCAACGCGGCATGTTGCTGTTCGCGTTCACCGTTTTGTGCAATCAGTTCGGCTCGCTTTTGCTCACAAGCGGTTGTTTGCAGTTCCGCTTTCTGTGCCAGCGCCGTTTTTTCTTCCATCTGTGTCAAGTACTGCTCACGCGTTTGAGATAGCAGATTGTTTTCTTCATCAATGGCAGAAAAGCGCTCTTTTGCACGTGTAATATTTTCTTCATGCAATGCGATTTGACGGCGATACACATCTGCGTCTTTGTTTGCCTCCGCCAAAGTCACTTGATGGGCAGCAAGCTGTTTTTGCAGATCCGCCATCTGTTTTTGCAGTGCGTCACGCTGTTTTTGCAACTGTTGCTGCTGCGTTTGCACCGTCTCTTCCTCATTTTGGGCCTGTTGCATGGACGATGCAAGCGTGGCAGCGCGTTGTTCATAGTTTTCGCTGTCGCGCACCAATTGATCCAATTCGAGCTGCAACCGATCCATCGCTTCCTGTGCGCTTTGCAGACGATTTTGCAGCACTTCTTTTTGTGTATGTTCCGCCTGGCACAACGCCGTAATCATTTCCAGATCTGCCCCGGCGGAAGAAATCGCTTCACGGCAAGCCTGCTGCTGCGCGGTAAGTGATTCACGGCGGGCATCAATCTGATCCATCTGTTTTTGAATGTCCGCACACTGCACACGCAACTGCTCCATCTGCGCATTGCGGGACAACATGCCGTTCTCATGTTTCAGCGAACCGCCCGTGAAGGAACCGCCCGCATTGATGACCTGACCATCCAATGTAACCACGCGCACGCGGAAAGAAAACCGGCGGGCAAGAGCCGTGGCATGATCCAACGTGTCGCACACCAGTGTACGTCCCAACAAATTTTGAACGACGGCGTCATATTTTGCATCATATTCCAACAATGACGAGGCAACCCCAACGTACCCATCCATACGCTCTGCCTGGGAAAGATTGATGTGCAATTCTGACTTCTGCATCGTATTCAGGGGATAAAATGTCGCACGTCCGCCGCCGTGTTCTTTGAGATAGCGAATGGCCGCTCTCGCACTGCTGTCATTTTGTACCACGATATTTTGAATTCCTGCCCCAAGCGCCGTTTCCACGGCGATGGCATACTTTGACGGTACCGTGATGAGTTTGGAAAGCGGGCCGAAAATCACAGCTCCTGAAATTTCGCCTTTTTTATAAGCCTGCATAACCGTGCGCACGCTGCGGGAATACCCCTCCAAAAGATCTTCCATGCGCCGCAGGGCCTCCATACGTTCTTTTTTGGAGGTGAAATCCACAAACAAAGCACGCCGGCGCTCCTGCAATCCTTCATCCTGCTCTGTGAGCTGCGTGATTTGCGCATCTTGCTTTTGTTGCGTCTCTTTCAACGCTGCGATACGCGCCTCATATGTTTGCACGCTCTGTGCCGCGCGGTTTGCCCGTTCCTGCAATTCTTTCATTTCCGCTTGCTGCTGTTGACGTGCCTCTTGCAGCGTTTCTCTGCGCTGCGTCTCGGAACCGCGGTTGTTTTCCAGCACGGAAAGCTCCACCTGAAGGTCTGTACGGCGTGTTCGCAACGTTTCGCGCGCCTGTTCCGACTGCTTGATCTGCTCGTAAACCGCATCCATTTGCGCATCACACCGCGTCATTTCCGCGCGGTCTGCCTCACACGCCGCCTGTGCAGTATCACAATCTGTTTGCATCTGTACAAGCATTTCACGTGCGTGATCCAGCTGTACTTGTTCATCCTGCAAAAAAGTATTTTGTGCGGTTTGATCCCGATCGTTGGTCTGCCGTTTTTCCTCAATGTGAGAAAGTTCGTTTTGCAGCACATCACATTCGCTCTGCAACCGCATTTTTTGCTCGGTCAATGAAACAATCTGTTCGCTGCACCGGTCGATCTCTTCCTTTTGCGCGCCGAGTGCCGCATACAATCGGTCACTTTGCTGCTCCAAATCTTCCAAGGTCTGTTCATGGCGATCGTATTCTTTCTGCGAGAGCGTGCATGCATCCGACAATGTCTGAATTTCTTCGACCAGCTGCGCCATATCATATAACCAAAGCGAAACATCGGTCTGCTTTTTTTGCTCATAAAGTTCCAGATATTTCCGCGCCTTTTCCGCATCTTTTTCCAGCGGTCCCACACGCGCGGAAAGTTCGGAAAGAATGTCGGAGACGCGGTCCAAATTTTCCGTCACGCCCAACAGCTTCTTTTCCGCCTCAGCTTTTTTGTATTTATATTTCGAAATACCGGCAGCCTCTTCAAACAGATGTCGGCGATCCTCCCCTTTTTGGGAGATCACCTCTGCAATTTTTCCCTGTCCGATGATTGAATATCCCTCTTTGCCGATGCCTGTATTCATAAACAACTCGACAATGTCACGCAGCCGACACGGCGCTTTGTTCATCAGATATTCGCTCTCTCCCGCGCGGTAGTATCGGCGTGTCACAGTTACCTCATCATAGTCGGAAGACAGACGTGGCCCAAACTGTTCACGATTGTCAAATGTCACCGACACCTCCGCATAAGACATCGGCCCCCGGTCATCCGTTCCGCCGAAAATAACGTCCTCCATCTTACTTCCGCGCAAGTTTTTGCTGGAAAGTTCCCCCAGCACCCATTTCATGGCATCGGCAATGTTGGATTTCCCACTGCCATTCGGCCCGATCACGGCGGTGACGCCTCGGTCAAACTGCAAGGTCGTTTTATCAGGAAAGGACTTAAAGCCCTGAAGCTGCAACGATTTTAAGATCATAAAATGCTTTCGTCCTCCCCTCTGTCCATGTTTTCCATCTTACGCAATTGTTTTTGGAAATAAAAATCCTACAATACTACATTTTATCATTATACTGCAAGATGTAGCCAATTGCAATAATTTTTGCCAAATTCCCTCATTCGTTCATCTTTTTCGTACCTTTCTGTTCCACCTGTTTTGCAGTACAAGCATACCTGAATTTCAAAATTGATTTCATAAAATACAACACTCATTTTTATCAAATAAAAAATAATATCTTAGTATTGACAGACGTGTTACAAAGTGATATAATGTTTTCCACATTGATGTCACATTTTCACCTCTGCGTGTCAATGCCGCATCAGATACCGCTTGCAAAGGAGACGCGTCATGAGAAACAGCTGCCGTCAGAAGACGTTTCGAATTGTCATGTATCATACGGAAATGCGCATGTGCTCCATGTGCTCTTGTTCTCATGCCCGTTTGCAATGTGCGTTTTCCGTGAATGAGTGAATGGATGATACGGTGACGCCGGAATACCTGTTAAGGCAAATCGGGAGAGTGAGACAATACTCTTCCGGTTTTTTTATTTCATATTCAGCACCCGGGATCAGATGCAACACCAACACCCAAATATAAGGGAGAAATATATGACATCAATCAAACCAATTACGAAACGTATACGAAAAAAGCAGGCAGCAGAAGTGATCGTTCTGATGCAAAAGCAGTGGTTTTTTCAACGAATGCGGCACACGCCGCAGAACAGAAACAAAAAAAGCCGAACAACAACTGTTTCAGATCCATCCAATAACACGGATCGCAATTTGCTGCACGATTTGATCTTTCCTTTTCCGTGATCATATACAGAAATCTACGACACACATATAAAAAAGGAGAATGTATGATGAAACACAATCAACGCTTTTTCACCCTTTTATTAACCGCTGCCGTTTTGCTCAGCGCCTTATTTGCACTTGCCGCTTGCGGAAAAAGCGGTTACACCATCGCCGTCCCCAACGATACCACCAATGAAGCACGTGCACTGCTTTTATTGGAAGAACAGGGACTGATCAAGCTGCGCGAGGGCGCCGGCATCACTGCCACCGTCTTGGATATCGAAGACAACCCTTATCACATTACATTTAACGAAGTGGAAGCGGCACAGCTGCCCAACGTTTTGCAAGACGTGGATTACGCAGTCATCAACTCCAACTACGCTTTGGCAGCAGATATGGATCCTACCACGCAATCGCTGGCCTCTGAGGGATCATCCTCGGCATACAGCAATATCGTCGCAGTCAAAAACGGTGCAGAAAACACACCGAAAATCAAAGCGCTTGTCGCAGCTCTGAAAAGCCAAGAAGTGAAAGACTATATCGATCAAACCTACAACGGTGCAGTGGTCAGCGTTGTGGATGAACCAACAAACGGTTTTGATGACACGGTAGATTACGATGCCCTATCCGGCCAGACCATCACCGTAGCGGCCTCTCCCGCGCCGCATGCGGAAATTTTGCAAGTGGCAAAAGAAATTCTGGCACAACGAAACATCACACTGGATATTATTGAATTTACCGATTATGTTCAACCCAACAACGTGGTGGATACGGGAGAAGTGGATGCCAATTACTTCCAGCACCTACCCTATTTGGAAGATTTCAACGAACAAAACGGCACCGACCTTGTGTCTGCCGCTGCGATTCATGTGGAACCCATGGGTATTTACGGCGGAAAACAATCGGATCTGAATGCCATTAAAAACAGCAAATAATCATGCGCAAAGCGTTCAAAACGATTAACCGGTTTGAGGCATAACAGCGAACACGAAAAACGGCCTTCTTTTTCGAAAAAGAAGCAACCGAATGTATGATTGAAACAGACACGTAAGGACAGCAAATCATGATTGAAATCAAAGAATTATGCAAATCCTTTTCGACGGAAAACGGCACGGTGGAAGCACTAAAGGATGTAAACCTGACCATTCATGACGGAGACATTTTTGGCATTATCGGCATGAGCGGTGCGGGGAAAAGCACCTTGGTGCGTTGTATCAACATGTTGGAACGTCCCACATCGGGTCAAATTCTGATTGACGGGATAGACATGTCCAATCTCCATGGAACGGCTCTGCGGGAACAGAGAAGAAAAATGACCATGATTTTTCAAGGATTTCACCTGTTAATGCAGCGAAATTGTTTGAAAAACGTGTGTTTTCCCATGGAATTGTGCAAAATGGGACACGCCGCAGCGAAAAAGCGTGCCATGGAACTGTTGGAACTGGTGGGGCTTCCCGACAAAGCAACTGCCTATCCCGCCCAGCTCAGCGGCGGACAACAACAGCGAATTGCCATCGCACGTGCGCTGGCAACCGATCCGCACATTTTGTTATGTGACGAAGCGACCAGCGCGCTCGACCCCAAAACGACACACAGTATTTTGGAACTGATTCGGGACATCAACAAACGCCTTGGCATCACGGTGATCGTCATTACACACCAAATGCAGGTGGTGGAAGATGTATGTTCCCACGTGGCAATCTTGGATGAGGGTTGCGTGGCGGAATGCGGCGAGGTGAGCGAAGTATTTACGAATCCCAAATCCCGCGCGGCACGCGCATTGGTATTCCCGGATGGCGAGACCCCAGCGCAAGACGTTATGCCGGCCGGACAACGACTGCGCGTGGTATTCAACGGCGGAAGCGCCGCCGAAATCCCGTTGATTGCCAAAATGGCGATGGAATGCGGTATCCCGGCCAGCATTTTATCCGCCTCAACGCGGAGTATTGAAAAACGCGCCTACGGCAGCATGTTACTCAACATCCCCGGAGACGAGGAAACGATGAAACGCGCCATGGCATATTTGCGTAGTTTTGAAAATGTCAGCGTGCAGGAGGTGAATGAGGCATGATGGAATACATTTCTGCATTTTTTCATTCAGAACAAATGACACAAGCGCTGCGCGTATTGCAGACGGAATTTCCGATGGCTATTTGGGAAACCTTATACGTCACCGTGTTATCCATGTTTTTTGCGGCGCTGATCGGTCTGCCATTGGGCGTGCTGTTGGTGGTAGGAGAGCGCGGCGGTATTCTGCCGCTGAAAAAACCGGTGATGCATGTGCTCAATGTGGTAATCAATCTGTTGCGTTCCGTGCCTTTTTTGATCCTCATGATCATGGTTTTCCCCCTCACGCGTTTGATTGTGGGAACGACCGTGGGAACAGTGGCATCCATCGTGCCTCTGGTGATTGCATCTTTTCCGTTTCTTGCACGCCTGGTGGAAAGCAGTTTGAGAGAAGTCAGTCCCAACATTATCGAGGCAGCGCAGAGCATGGGTGCATCCCCCTTTCAAATCATTGTGAAGGTGATGCTTCCGGAAAGTGTCCCCTCTCTGATCTCCAACGGTACCATTGCCATCACCACCATTTTGGGCTACAGTGCGATGAGCGGCATCATCGGCGGAGGTGGATTGGGAAAGATTGCCATCAATTACGGGTACTACCGTTATCGATATTTGATCATGATCTTCGCCGTCGTTTTGCTCATTGTCCTGGTACAAGTTTTTCAAAGTGTCGGCACCTACTGTGCCGTACGCTTTGACAAGCGGCTGAAAAAAACATCTAAAAAGAAAAAAAAGAGCACAATGTAAGAAAAAGACGATTTCTTATTACCACTGTTGCAGAATAGTTCGGACAGTGACAACTGTTCACAAAAACAACGTTCTACATAGAAAACGGCGCATCCCGTATCG
>ERZ779861.1449-NODE-1449-length-26519-cov-3.866309_pt1 | contig 26519 bp, 19 predicted proteins | sample MGYA00511558_ERZ779861 | MGnify/ENA primary metagenome ERZ779861 (study PRJEB29588, sample SAMEA2163432) | human gut metagenome | biome: human gut; feature: human-associated habitat; material: faeces | place: Denmark | collected 2008/2010 ...
CGCCGGGTCTGTGTTATTCGTTTTCCTTGCGTTTTTTCAGGAAGAGCGCCGCTCCGCCGAGCGCCGCGGCGGCAAGCAGGCCGCCGACTGCGGCGATGCTGCTTCCGCATCCCTTATCCTCATCGCCGCCGGGATTCACCGGATTGTCGTCTCCGCCGCCCGTTCCGCTTTCCACCGTGTATTTCACCGTGGCGCGGCTTCTCAGATAGATTGCTTCGTCTTCGGGAACGACCACGACGGCGACTTCGTATTCGCCCGCCTCGGTGAGCGAGCTCAGATCCACTTCCGTGCCCGTGACGGTCGTGCTCAGCTTTTCTTCGTTGTTCAGCTTGACGGTAACTTCGTATTCCTTCGCGCCGGTTACCGCCTTCCAGGTAACCTTCTTGCCCTCTTTATCGACCGTGAGTTCGGCCTTCGCGATGGGAGTGGGTTCGGGATCGGTATCCATATCCGCGGGATCGACGTCCGCTGCGAGGTCGACTGCGGGATCCGCTTCGAGCCCGAGGCTCAGCGCGGTTTCCCTGGCGATCGGCGTGATTGCGATGTTGTCGAGCGTCGCCCAGCCGGGAGCGTCCGTGCCGAAGCCGACGTACCCCGCCGCATTGGAGACTTTCTGCTCGTAGAGTTTCACGTATTCGCCCGCATTGCCGCTTTCATCCACTTCCGCGGCGTAAAGCGCCATGCTGTTGTTGACGACGACCATCTTGACGCGGGACGTCTTGTTATAGAAAGAATAAACGTAATTTGCGGCCTCCTCGTCCGGCATGCCGTATTTGGAGAGCTCCACTTGTCCGTCCGTCAGCGTGTACCAGGGGACCGCCTCTTCGCTCTGCTCCACTTCCGCCAAAGTGGCGAGCACCTTGACCGAGCCGTTGCCCAGCTTGCCTTCTCTCGTCACGAGGCTCTCCGCGCCCCAGAAATACTGCGTCGCATTTCCCTCGATGATCCCCAGCGCGTAAGTCTGCGCCAATTCCGGCATGTTGTTATCCGCGCCGAAGAGGATATAGAGGGGCGAATAGCGGTTTGCCGCACCGGCGGTTTCCAGCCCGCCGGGCATCGCCCTGTGCGCAAACGGTTCGGAAATATAGTCGAACTGCAGCACGAAGTCCGCATACTGCTGCTGGAACATCACGCGGGTATTGGTGCTCGTGCCGTAAAAGCCCAGTTTCTGATCTTCTACCACCAGCCCGGAGATCTCGTGCGTGGTGCCTTCCTGCTTTTTGATATACTCGGAGGGAGCCACTTTGGACTGCATTGAGAATTTCACGGAAGAGAGATAATTCCCGTCAAAATTCGTCGTCACGGCTTCCGTCGCCTCGTTTTCAACGAACGCGTAACCGGTCACGTTGAATTCGTCCGGCATAATTGCATAGGTTACGTCACCCGTACCCGTCTGCGCGAACGCAATGTTTCCGCTCAGCTTCAGCCCGGGGAAATTAAAGGTGTTTTCATTCACCGTTACGTCGATGGAGTTATCCTGCTTTCCGACGATCGAAAGACTGACGATATCGCCCAGGTTCACTTCGGCGAGCGTCTGAACCGTTCCGGCCGCCGTCGCCGTTCCGTCCGACGCGATGTTGTCCGCGCCGAGCACGACGTTGCCTTCCGCATCGACGGAGAGATAGAGGAAGCTCGCGCCTTCCGCAGGAGCGGACAGCGCCGCGCTGTAGCTGTTCAGCCCGAATGCGATGCCGACCTTGCGGGTAGCGGCGATCTGCTGGAGGCGGAACGCGGCGGTCATTCTGAATGTCTCCGCCATACTGGTATCTACTTTTAAGGGATTGAGCGTGACGATGCGCGCATCCTGACCGGGATTGGTGACGATAATCGAATTGTCATACGTTTTAAAAGCAGTCGTTCCGGTGTCAGATCCGAGCTGAATCACCAGTTTATCCTGATCTTCCGGAGCAGCGCTTCCCGTACTTAAAATCTTTGTCTGGTCTTCAAAGTCAAAATCCGCATATACCGTTTCCTGACCGTCCAGCGTACGGTAAATCTTGTAGTTGTCGATTTCAGCGCTGTTGTCGAATGCAAAATTCATATAATATCCGTCTGCATCCGGAAGAACAAACGCATTCGTCATCACGGAATAGAGCTTCTTTTCGCCCGCTTCCGCATTGCCGGCATATATCGTCATCGACTTTTCAGTAATATCGTATTCAAACCAAAAAGTCGCATACATTCTGCCGGCATCTTGCTGGGTGGTCAGAACGTCGCCCTGGAAGCCGGCGTTTTTTGTTTGCTCTGCAATAATAAGGTCAGACGGTTTGCCGTCGCCGACAGCAATCTGAGCATTTCCCGTCGGGTTTGTCAAAAAGTGCGGGCCGTCTACGTTGATTCTCATTGCGAGATAGTTTCCGCCCCATCCTTCCGCTGTGGTGAAAGGAGCGAAATACGCGCTTTGAGTCCACATAGCACCGAATGAATATACATCAAACTGAAGCGTCACTTTCGCCCCGTCTACAAGATCCGCTTTGGGGATCTTTTTCATAGGAACAATCAACGCGTTTCTCCAACCGATATCTTTCAGCTGATACGTGGTGTTTCCTTTCTGAACGACGTACGAATCCTCTTCGTCGTCCATGATCATGAAGTTCGTTGCGTTGAGTTCTCCGTTACTCAGCATCCCGTCTCCCACGGGTGAGTTTGTGGTGATTCCCGCAAAAGCGGAAACCGTTGCGCCCAGACAGCACGCCAAAACAATGCCGACGAGCGCGAGAAGCAATTTTTTCCTCATAACATTTTCTCCTTTTTATTTTAGGGGTGACCCCATAGATTTTAACTAATATTCGTAGGCGGGCAGCGTTTTGTCGATCGCCTTGCGGCAGAGGAACACGATGGGCGTGCCCACCAGCGCGCACAGAATTCCGATCGTGGCGCCCTGCGCCATCTGCACCGTTCCGCCGCTCTTGACGTGCGTGACGATATACAGCGCGATCGTATAACCGCCCACCGTCGCCGCGTTGTCTCCGAGCAGCAGCTGCGGCTGCAAAAAGTACGTGAAGATGACCGTGGTGCCCAAAAGCAGCAGCGTGCCCAGCGTGGGGCCGATCAGCGGGATCGTCACGCTGAACAGTTCGCGGAATGTCGATAACCCGTCCAGCTTGCCCGCCTCGATGATCTCTTCGGGAATGCGCGCCATTGCGCCGCTCACCAGCACGATGTTATAGCCGATTCCCGACCACAGGCCGTAGAGGAGGATCATCCACCACGCGTAATTTTTGTCCGCAAAATAGCCGTCGAAGGGAACCTTATCGCCCAGCCCGATGGATTCCAGCAATTCGGGGATAAAGCCGAACGAGGCGTCGAACATAAAGCGGTAGGCGAGCGTAAGAACGACGACGGAAATGATGGACGGCAAAAAGAAGATTACCTTGAACGCGCCGCCCAGCGGCATCTTTTTGTAGAGAATAAACGCGCAGAACAGCGAGATCGGCACGATGACAAAGTCATTCCACAAAAAGACGGAGAAAGAATTGAGCACCGCGCGCGGCAGTACGCTCCCCTCCTTCGTGAATTCCCGCCACAGCTCCCTGTAATTTTCCCACCCGGCAAATTCCCAGACGCCTTCGTTCATGTTGAAGCGCTGGAAAGAGAGCACAACGGTATCCAGATTGATATAGAGCCAGAACAGGCAGAAATGCAGGACGGGGATCGCGAGCATCACGCAGATAAACACGATCTCTCCCTTCGACTTTTTCCGTTTGGTCTTTACGTTACCTTCCATATCGTTTCCCTTCCTGCGCCCGCCTTCCCGCGGGCGCAGCCTTTGCCCGGCCGCCCCCGGCGGCCCTGTGCGTTACGCCCGTCAGCTGACCGCCGAAACGAGCGAATCCCATGAACCCTTCACCGCGGAATATTCCGCAGAGCACCAGCCGATCGCGCTGATCGTATCCGCATTCGCCAACAGCGTCGTATACGGATTGGTGGAATTGAACTTTTTGATCTTATTTGCCGTCCAGAGCGGGCTTGTGGAATATTCAAACCACGTCGTCGCCTCCGACCAGATGTCCAGGCAGGACGCGATGAAATCGCTCACTTCGCACTCCGACACGTCGTAGCTGAAGGGACGGGGTGCGCCCGTATATTCGGTATACATTTTCAGCATCTCGTCCTTGCACATAAAGGCCAGGAAGAGCTTGGCGCCCTCTTTATTCTTCGCTTCCGCGGGGATAAACAGGTAGTCGGGCTGCCCGGAATAGTTGTAAACGGTATCGTCTTTCGCTTCCGCCATGCGCGGCACGGCCATCATGCGCACTTCATCCTTCATGCCGGAGAGGGATTCTTTCTCCAGCCAGCTGCCGTTGGGGATCATCGCCGCCTGCCGCTGCACGAAGGAAACCTGCGCTTCGGTATGGGATTTGGACGCCGACCCGCGCAGCGTATACGACTGACGGTTCTTGACGATGATATCTTCAAACGTCTCCAGCATCTTCAGTTTGCCGTAAGAGGGGCTGGATTGGCTCGTCGGGTTGAACACGTCCGCAGATTCGAATTTCATAAATTCGTTCAGCTTCTCCGCGCCGGAAACCTGCAGCCACCAGTTCGTCCCCACGAAATCCCAGTATCCGCCGGTCACCGTGCCCGGATAGACGAAGGGCGCGACGGAACCGTTCGTATCGTCCACGATCTGTTGGCAGAGCGCTTTCAGCTCCGCAACGGTCTCGGGCACTTCCCAGCCGTACTGATCGAACAGGGACTTATTGTATACGATGCCGGAAATATTCTCGTTGCCGGGGAAAACATAGTAGTTGGTCTCGTTATTGCGCACCGCTTTGCCGTATTCCCGCCACGTCCCGGTGATCTTTTCCAAAACGGTCTTGTCTTCGCCCGGAACGGTCATATTGTACAGACTGTCCAGATTTTCAAGATACCCGAGCGCGGCATAGCTGTACCAGTTGGAGGCGAGCGGGAAATAGATATCCGAGAGGTTCATGCCCGATTCCAGCTTGGAGCTGACGCCCGTCGTGAGTTCGGGATCGTTGTCGAATTCAAAATAATAATCCGCGCCCAGTTCGTCGAGCAGGAACGCGCGCGCAGACTGAACCACCCACGTGTCGCCGAAGCCCGGCGTGTAAGAGATTTTGATTCTGCTCTTGCCCTCTTTGGTGTCGACGTACATCTCGTTCGCGCGCGCATCGTATTCGACGCCGTCCAGGGGGCCGAGTTCACCGTCTCCTCCCAGCTCAGTCCTCGGGTCGCACGCCGCGAACATTCCGACCGCCAGAAGAAGCGCCATCAGCAACGCAATCAACTTTTTCATAATTTTCTCCTTTTCACTTTTTTTCTGCCGGACAGCGGACCGGCGCGTCGTCAGCGATTGGCAAACGGGATCACGAAATATCCTTCTCCCGCCGCCATCGTGAACGAAAGTTTTCCGTTTTTGATCTTTTCCACCGCGCTCTCGCCGTTTTTCACCACGATCGCGTGCGTGTAACCGTCCGCGACCGAGAGCGTGATCTGGTTGGAACGGCCGAGCGCCGGATCGGTGAAGTTGACCACCAGATAGCCCTCGTTGCCGTCCTTGTCCTCAAACACGCCGGAGAACGCGTCCTCGCTGCTCTCGATCTTCGTCACCGTCCGGGTGGAATTCAGCAGGAACTTCGAGCTCTCGAGATAGCCGAAATTATCCGTATCGTCATAGACGGATGAGATCATGACGCCCTTCCAGTCAAAATTCTTGTAATAGGGCATCATCGCCTGAATATCGAGGTTGGCGCTCTGCACGTAACCGTATGTCGCCGTCTTCTCGTAATTGCGGTCCACCAGCGCGTTGTTTCCGAAATAGGTCGCGCCGTCGTTCTGCGGCGGGCAGGCGTAGCAGAACCACTGGATGCAATCTCCGCCGTAGGCGAGGAAGGAGTACGCCTGGAACGTCGCGTCCGCCTTGCTCGCAAGCGCGCGGTTCTTTCCGCCGTACTGAATGCTCTGAAGGAAGGTCCACAGCGCCCGGTCCTCTCCCTCTTCGTCGATCTTGGCGCGCATCAGATCCATATTATAGAGGAAGGAAGCCTCGATAGACGTCGTGACGCCGTCGCCGTACAGCGGATAATGGTCGTAGGAGACGTAATCCGTCTTGACCTTGGCGAAATACTGCGTCAGGTAGCTGTCGTACTTGATGGGTTCGTCCGACCCCGAAAGCTGGGCGCCGCCGGCGATCACCGGGAAAAGGTTGACGTAAAACATCAGATCGGGAGCCGCCTGCTTGAAGATCTTTTCGCCGAACGCGATCGCGTCGAATTTCGAAGCGTCCGGTTCGTCCTGAATCATGAAGCCGTAGAGCGCGTCCGCATATTCGCTGGTCGTGTACGGCTCGATGATGTCCTTCACGCCCTGAACGAGCTCTTCCTCCGTTTTGGCGCCCGAATCGTACAGCGTCTTCGCCTGCATCACGTACGAGCGCAGCGTGCCGTCTCCCAAAATGTGCCGGATGCCGACTTCGTGCGCGGCTCTGAGCGCCTTCATGTTATAGCTGGCGGAGCCGTCGTTCATGACGTCGTATCCGGGAAACGCGACGGTAAAGCCCGCGTCCGCGATTTCCTGATATTTTTCCAAAAATTCGTCGTCCGTAAGCGGGCGGGAAGAGACCTTCTGCCCGTTCTCGTCGTAAATGACGAGGTTATCCGAAATGCCCACCCACATGCCGATTTCGAACTTTTCGTCCGAAGCGTAAGAGGGGGGCGTTACCGTTTCGTTACAGCCGACCATGCCGAATGCCAGTACCATTGCCATACACATAGCGAAAAAACGTTTCATTTTCTCCTCTTCTACTTTAAATTTATATTTTCTTTTGCGCGTAACCGCGCAAAAGAGCATATATGCTCTTGTAGCAGATTCACCCGGTTGTCAATCTTAACCAAAGTTGAAATTAACCCGCTTTTTACCTTATTTTTTTCTATCATATCACACAATTATGCTCCTGTCAATACCAAAATCAAAAAAAGTTTAATAAATTTTAAAAATTTTTTCACTTTTTTGGAAAATCAAAACCTTTTTCCGCCTTTTATTTGCAACATTGTTTTATATACCGCCTGATCATTTCGTCAAAATCGGTTTCAAATCGCTAAATTTTCCGAAGGCGCGCGTTGTTTCCCCTTTTGCCGGCAAATAAAATCTTCTCCGAATGAGAAGAAACTTTCAATTTTCCCCTTGACATCGAAGACTTACGCCCTTATAATATGTAATAACCCGAAAAATATCGGAAGGAGGCGAAAAAAATGGGAAAGCGATGGGCGAAAGCCGTGGGAACGGTACTGGCCGCGGCGCTGTGCGCACCCCTCGGTGCGGGCTGCGCGGCAGAAAAAAGCGAATTTACGGTCACGATTTTTTCAGACGTGCATCACGGCGACTATAATTACAACGATTTTGCCTGTACGGACGGGCTGAAAAAGCTGGAAAAGATCCTGATTGAAACGCCGGAAAGCGAATTCTACGTCAACCTCGGCGACATGGCGGACTATCTCAAGGACGGCAAAACGGATTTTTACGACGAGGTCGCGGCGGTTCTCCGCGGACACAACCTCAATCTCTATCACCCGGAGGAGAAGAATTACGCTGCGGGAGGGCGCACGATCTACAATCTCATGGGCAACCACGAGGCGGCGTTTATCCGGAAAGCGGAGCTGAGCGATTATATCCCCTACGTCGAGGGCGTGGGAAGCGTATACAGCTTCCGGCACGGCGGCATTCTCTTTCTCGCGATCGACGCGAACTTCGACCGCGAAACGGGCAGCGACGAGCCCTCCGTTCTGCGGACTTCCACAAAATTCATCCTTCCCGAAGCGGTGCTGAACTGGGCGGCCGCGGAGACCGCCGCCAAAATGGACGACGGCGTAAAGGGAATCGTTTGGCTGAGCCACATCGCTTTTAAAGATATCGAAAACGAATCCCGCTTCCGCCTGGTGTTCGAGCTGAACAAATACGGCGTTCCCCTCACCGTCTTTGAAGGGCACACGCACGCCGAGGCCTTCGACGAGTGGTACGACGACGACAATCCCGACAGAACGCTCGTCACCATCTATACCCTCCCCGCCGTCACCAGCGGCGCGACTTACAAATATTACAACGTGACGTTTTCGGAGGGAAAGGTCAAACAGATCGACAAGCATCTCAGCGCGACGATCGACGCATCCTGAGAAAGCATTTTACCGGGCGCCCCTGCGGCGCCCTTTTTCACGCGAAAAACCGCAGAGGCGTTGGCAGTACCGTTACGGGAAAACCGTAATTTCGGATTTTGCGGACCGCGCCCGCCCCCGCCGGCGCGCGGCGATTAGACAATTTCGGCCGTTTTGTCTAATCCGGGCGTTTTTTCTTCGTCTGCTATTGCAATTTGCAGGGATTTCCTGTATAATAATATGACAAAAAGCGAGGTGTGTCATGGGCAGTTTTTTAACCGTAAATAACGTAATCAAAACTTACCGCGCGGGCGAGACCGCGGTCAACGCGGTCAACGGCATGACCTTTTCCGCCGAACAGGGCGAATTCGTCGTGATCGTCGGCCCCAGCGGCGCGGGCAAAACCACGGTTCTCAATCTCCTCGGCGGCATGGACGCGGTGACGAGCGGCGAGATCGTCGTGGACGGCACGAAGGTCAGCGACATGAACAGCAAACAGCTCACGCTGTACCGCCGCAACGACGTCGGCTTCGTGTTCCAGTTTTACAACCTGATGCCCAACCTCACGGCGCGGGAAAACGTGGAGCTGGCGACCGAACTCTGCAAAAATGCGCTCTCCCCCGACAAGGCGCTCGAGCTGGTAGGGCTTTCCGCCCGCGCGGGGAATTTCCCCGCACAGCTGTCCGGCGGGGAGCAGCAGCGGGTCTCCATCGCGCGCGCCGTGGCGAAAAATCCGAAGATTCTGCTCTGCGACGAACCGACGGGCGCGCTGGACTACAATACCGGAAAAATGGTGCTCAAGCTCCTGTTCGACATGTGCAGGGAAAATAAAAAGACGGTCATCGTCGTCACGCACAACAGCGCGCTGAAGGATATCGCCGACCGCGTGATCTACATCAAAAACGGCGTCGCCGAACGGGTGGAACAGAACGATTCCCCCAAAAAGCCCGAGGAGATCGAGTGGTGATGAAAGCGTATACAAAATCGTTATGGCGCACGGTGAGCAGCCACATCGGCAGATTCATCGCGATCACAGCCATCATCGCGCTCGGCATCGGCTTTACGGCGGGGCTGAGCGACGTTCACCCGAAGCTGATCGACTCGCTGGACGCCTATTATAAGGAATACGGCGTCCCCGATCTCGTTCTCAAAAGCACTTCCCCTGCGGGCTTTACCGCCGAACAGCAGGAAACGCTTAAAAACGCGGCGTGCGTGGAGCGCGCGGCGACGGCGACCGTAATGGAACTGACCGACGGCGACGACTGCACCCGCATCACCTTTATGGATTTCGATGAGGAGGTCAACCGCCTGGAACTTCTGGAGGGCGATTTCCCGAAAGACGGAACGGAAGCGCTCGCCGAACGCGGAACCAACGGTTTTCAGGCCTATAAGGTCGGCGAGAAGGTGGAGATCATGGGGAAGACCGTCACCGTTTCCGGCATCGTCGTCAACCCCATGCTCTTCGTCAGGGAGCCGGAACCCGCCCTGACGGCGGAGGAGGGCGAAGAAAAATACGTCACGTCCGCGTTCTATCTGGACAATGCCTTTCAGCCCGCCCTGCCCGTTACCGACGTGCGGATCGTGCTCAAAGAGTGCGTCGGACGGGAAGTGTTTTCCTTCCGTTACGAGGACGCCGTAGAGGAGGCGGAAGAAGCGCTGAAAACGGCGCTGGGGGACGGCGCGGAGAACGTGGCGTTTCTCACGCTGAACGAAAATTACAGCTCCGCATCCTATAACGAATACGGCAAAAAGGTGGGCAACATCAGCGCCATCTTCTCCATCTTTTTCATCGCCGTGGTGGCGTTGGTCGTGCTGACGACCATGTCCCGCCTGATCGACGAAGAGCGGCCGATGATCGCCTGTTTCAAGACGCTGGGCTACGGGGACGGGAAAATCATGCTCAAATACATTCTCTTCTCCCTCGTCTGCTGCGCCCTGGGCGGCGCGCTGGGCGCGCTGGGGCTTTCCCATCTGCTGACTTTTCTGATCTACCAGTCCTTTGAAATTATGTTTACCATGCCGGCTGCGGTGCTCTCGTTCAACCCCGTCTTCGGATTTCTCATGACGGGCGCCATGGCGGGGCCCGCCGTCGCGGTGACCGCCTGGGTGACGGCCGCGTCTCTCAAAGAGCGCCCCGCCGCGCTCCTGCAGCCGAAAGCGCCGAAAGCGGGAAAAAAGATCTTTCTGGAGCGCATTCCCTTCCTGTGGAAGCGCCTCCCCTTCCGCTTCAAGTCCACCTGCCGCAACCTCTTCCGCTATCTCGGCAGATTTTTCATGACCGTTCTCTCCGTCTCCGGCGCAACCGCGCTGGTGTTCGCCGGGTTCGGGCTGTACGATTCCAGCGGAGAAATGGGCGTATCTTCCGGCTCTATTTCCGGGATTTCCGCAATTCTCATCATCTGCGCCATGCTCCTCTGTATTCTGGTCGTCTACAATCTCACGAATATCAACGTCGAGGAACGCAGGAGAGAAATTGCTACGCTGAAAGTGCTGGGTTATAAAAACGGCGAAGTCGCCATGTATATCTACCGGGAAGTCTTTATCCTCTCTTTCATCGGCGTGCTGTTGGGTATCCCTCTCGGCGCCGGGTTCGCCACGTTCGTGTTCAACTACGTGGAATTCGGTTCGGTCGCCAACATGAAATGGTATTCCTGGCTGGTTTCCGCCCTGCTCTCCCTGCTGTTCAGCGTGATCGCCGATTTGCTGCTGTACCGCAAAATCGTCAGGACGGATATGAACGCATCTCTGAAAACGCTGGAATAATTTGTTTTTTCTCTGAAAGAGCGGCAGAAAGCCGCTCTTTTTCAATTGCTTTCGCAGCTGCGCCGCCTTCCTCCATAAATCCCTGCCGGGCGGCAAACGCCGTTTAAAAACCGTTCCTTTTTTTCTCTCGTTTCGATTATTACAATTTTATTACAAATTCGTGCGGCGGATTTTACAAATGAGTTTTATCATGATGACAGTAACAGAAAAAAAGGAGAAAAAAATGAAAAAAATCAGAAAAGCATTCGCCGTATTGCTCTGCGGCGTCTTGGCGGCGACGGCGTTTGCCGCCTGCGGCGGAACGGCGGAAAAAGTCACCATCAAAATTTCCGGTTCCTCTTCGATTACCCCGCTCATGAAAGAACTCGCGGCGGAATATGAAAAAGACAACGACGTCACGATCATGATCAGCTCTTCGGACTCTTCCAGCGGCGTCAAAGACGCGATCAGCGGGACCAGCCATATCGGCATGGCGAGCCGCAAGCTGAAGGATACCGAGACCGAGCAGGGCGTCGTCGGAACGAAGATCTGCATCGACGGAATCGCCTGTGTGGTAAACGTCTCAAACTCCGACCTGACCGACGTGACGAGCGTGCAGCTCTATGACCTCTACATGAACGGAACGGCGCTTTCCGCAACGGTCACCAAGGGGATCAAGAGAGAGGGCGGCTCCGGGACGAGAGACGGGTTCGATTCCCTGGTGAAAAACGCGGAAGGCGTATCCATGAAGGACGCGCAGGAAGACGGCCAGGAACTCAACTCTTCCGTCATCTCCGAAGCGAACAGCACCTCTGCCGTGACAACCGCCATCAAATCGGATCCTTCCAAATTCGGTTATATCTCTTACGGCAGCGTGACCAGCGACGTCAAAGTGCTCACTTACGAGGGCGTTGCGCCTTCCGAACAGGCCATCAAGGACGGAAGCTACAAGATGCAGAGAGACTTCACCGTGGCGGTCAATGAATCCTTAAAGGAAACGGCGGGCGAAGACGTCTACAACGCGGTCAACGCCTTTATCGAGTGGATTCTCGAGAGCGACGCCGCGCACGCGATTATTTCGGCAAAGGGTTGCGTCAATCTCTGACATGCAGAACCAAACGACAGCGGACTCCGTCCGCACACTGAAGACAACGAGCGGCACGGGCAAAGAACGTGCCGCTAAATACGTATTTCTCGTCTCTGCGCTCTTTTCCATTCTGGCGGTCGTGGGAATTTTCCTGTATATTTTGGTCGCGAGCATTCCGGCGCTCAGACAGACGGGATTTTTCAGTTTTCTGTTCGGGACGACCTGGCTTCCCTCCAATGAAGACGGAAAGGGGCAGTACGGCATTTTCTACATGATCGTAGCGACGCTTCAGGTCACGGTCGGATCCGTGGCGCTGGGCGGCGCGACGGGCGTACTGACGGCGGTCTTTCTCGCGCGCTTCTGCCCGCAGAAGATCAAAAACGTCGTTTACCAGCTGGTAAAGCTCCTGGCGGGCGTTCCCTCCCTCGTGTTCGGTTTTTTCGGCATGCAGATGATCGTCCCCCTGCTCCGCGCGATTTCTCCCAGCGACATCGGGGAAGGCGCGCTCGCCTCTTCCATTATACTGGGGCTTATGATCGCCCCCACCGTGGTCTCCCTCTCCGTGACCGCGCTGGAATCGGTCGACCGCTCGTATTACGAGGGAGCGGTCGCCCTGGGCGCGACGCACGAACAGGCTGTCTTCCGCGTGGAAGTGCCCGCCGCGAAATCCGGCATCATCGCGGCGATCGTCCTGGGCGCCGGGCGCTCGATCGGAGAGGCGATGGCGGTCGCCCTGATCGCGGGCAACGGCAATCAGCTGAACCTGAGCCTGTTCGGTTACATCCGCACGCTCACGGCGAGCATCGCGCTCGAGATGGGCGACGCGACCGGTGTTCACAGGAGCGCACTGGTGGCGATCGGACTGACATTGCTCCTGCTGATTCTCCTGTTAAACACCGCATTTTATCTCGTGCGCGCGGGCGCGGGAAGAGGGAAAAAGATACGGATGCACGCCGGCGCGCCCGGCTCCCCCGCCGCGTTCCGCAGGACAGGCCGTTTTTACACGGCGCTCAAATACTTCAGCATCGTCTGCGCCGCATATATCGTGGGGCTTCTTCTGTGGATGATCGGGTTTGTCTTTGTCAACGGAATCCCCAATCTGTCCTTTGAATTCCTGTTCGGCGAATCGGGCAACGCGCAGGTCACGCTGGCGCCGGCGCTCATCAACACCGGGATCATCATACTCGTCACGCTCGTGATCGCGATCCCGCTGGGCGTCGCCGCGGCGATCTACCTGGTGGAATACGCGAAACCGGGCAGCAAACTGGTCAAAGTCATCCGGCTGTTCACCGAGTCCCTGTCCGGCATCCCCTCTATCGTGTTCGGCATGTTCGGCATGATCTTCTTCGTGGAACTGCTGGGAATCGGCAGATGCAACCTGAGCGGCGCGCTCACCATGACCCTGATCGTGCTCCCCACCATCATCCGCTCTACGGAAGAGGCGTTGATCGCCGTTCCGGTATCTTACCGGGAGGGAAGCTACGCGCTCGGCGCGGGCAAACTCAGGACGATTTTCCGCGTCATCCTCCCCAATGCGCTGGGAGGCATCTTCGCCTCCGTCGTGCTGACCATCGGGCGCATCGTGGGGGAATCCGCGGCGCTGATCTTCACGGCGGGGAACTTCTCCTATATGATCTTCGGCCTCACCGCGCCCGCCTGCACGCTCTCCACCATGATGTGGGGCTTTCTCACCCAGGAGGGCAACGCGATGCCGCAGGCATACGCCACCGCCGCGGTGATGATGATACTGGTCGTCGCGCTCAATATCATCTCCGCCGTCATCGAAAAAAAGTGCAAAGGAAAGAACGCATGAAAAAACAAACCGAGCAATATCGTTTCGACAGCCCTGACGTCATCGATATCAAAAATATGAACCTCTATTACGGGGATTTCCAGGCGCTGAAAAACATCAACATGGAAATTCCCTCCAGGAAAGTCACCGCCTTCATCGGCCCCTCCGGCTGCGGGAAATCCACGCTCTTAAAGTCCTTGAACCGCATGAATGACCTCGTGCCCGGATGTTCCATCATCGGCGACGTGCTGATCGGCGGCGTGAACATCTACGGCAGCATCAACATCAACGAGCTGCGGAGGCGGGTCGGCATGGTCTTTCAGAAGCCCAATCCTTTCCCCATGTCCATCTACGACAACATCGCCTACGGCCCCCGCACGCACGGAATCAAAAAACACGCCGATCTGGACGAGATCGTGGAGACCAGTCTGAAAAAAGCGGCGATCTGGGACGAGGTGAAGGACCGGCTCGGGAAATCCGCGCTGGGCATCTCTGGAGGGCAGCAGCAGCGCCTGTGCATTGCCCGCGCGCTCGCCGTCAGCCCGGATATTCTCCTCATGGACGAGCCGACTTCCGCGCTCGACCCCATCTCCACCGGAAAGGTGGAGGAGCTCTGCGTGGAACTCAAGAAGAATTACACCGTGGTGATGGTGACGCACAATATGCAGCAGGCGGCGCGGATCGCGGACAAGACGGCTTTCTTTCTCCTGGGCGATCTGGTGGAATACCGGGATACCATGCAGCTCTTCAACGATCCGGAGGATCCCCGCTGCCGCAACTATATCACCGGAAAATTCGGCTGATCGGTTGTATCGGGACTCACTTTGTGTTATACTGTTTCTATGGATAAAATCGTTTATTTGCTGGAAGATGACAAAGATATCAAAGAGCTCGTCTCCTGCGCGCTCGGGATGGGCGGCATTTCGGTCGCCGCGTACGAGACGGTGGCGGCGTTCCGGGAGGCCGTTGCGAAAGCGCGCCCGCAGGTAGCCCTGCTGGACGTAATGCTGCCCGACGGCAACGGTCTGGAAGTGCTGGAATGGCTCAAGGAGACCTACCCTGCCGTCGCCTGCATCGTGCTGAGCGCCCTCGGCTCCGAGCTGGATAAAGTCAAGGGGCTGAATTTGGGCGCGGACGATTACATCGCAAAGCCCTTCGGCGTGCTGGAGCTGACGGCGCGCGTCAACGTGGCGCTCCGCAAACACAGGGCGCCGCGCCCCAGAACCGGACTGATTCTGGACGACGAGCGGCACGCGGCGACGCTGAACGGAACCCCGCTCGAACTCAACAATAAAGAATATCAACTGTTAAAATACCTCGCCGAAAACGAAGGGCGCGTTCTCTCGCGGGACGCTATCTTAAACGCGGTATGGGGATACGATACGGGCGAAACGCGCACGCTGGACAATCACATCGCGCGGCTCAGAAAGCTCGGCATCCCCTATATCGAAACGGTCTTCGGCGTGGGCTACGTCTTTAAAACCGAATGAGGATATTATGAGAAAACGAATCCTTTGGATTTCCCTCCTGATCACCATGCTGGGGATGCTGCTGTTCTCCGTCATGGCGACGCAGGTCTACTACAACCATTCCGTCTCCAGTGTGGAAGACACGATACGCGTCTATATGAACTTCTATGACGGGAGCAAGGAAATGAACGAACCTTACGCGAAAGAGCTCTCCGAAAAGATGGGCGGCGCGCGGGTCACTTTCATCGCGGCGGACGGAACGGTGCGCGCGGACAGCACGGGGGAAAATCTCTCCGAAAACCACATCGGCCGTCCGGAGGTACAGGAAGCCACCGCAAAAGGCGAGGGATTTTCCGTCCGCCCCTCCGCTTCGATCGGGACGGATATGATCTATTACTGCAAAAAAACGGACGACGGATACGTGAGGATCGCGGTGGATACCTCTTCGCAGTGGAGTATTTTCGTCGAGGCGATTCCCACCATCGTATGGTTCTTTCTCCTGGATATTCTGATGTGCTTTATCTTTACTTACCTCTTGACGGACTTCATGCTCAAACCCGTCGAACGGCTGGCGGAAGAGGCGAGCCGCAACGGCGATCTGGATACCAAATACAGCGAACTGAAGCCCATCGCGCTCATCTTAAACGACCGCAACCGCCAGATTGAGCAGAATATGAAGGAGATCCGCGCGGAGAAGGAGGCGGTCGAACGCGCGAAACAGTCCAAGGACGAACTGGTGGCTAACATCACGCACGAGATGAATACGCCGCTTACCTCCATCAAGGGGTTTTCCGAACTGCTTTTAAGGGAAGGGTTGTCTGCCGAACAGAAAGAACAGGCGCTTCTCACCATCAACCGGCAGAGCGAAAGGCTCTCCGATCTGGTGGCGTCCATCATCCATTACAGCGAGATCGACAACGACGAGCTGCCGTCTTACGAAGTCAGCCTGTCCGCGCTGGCGGAAGAGACGATCGAGGAATTTCTCCCCCGTATCCGGGAAAAGAACCTGACGCTGACCGCCGATATCGCCCCCGGCGTGACGCTGAATTCCCGCCAGGAACGCATCACTGCGATTTTGGAAAACCTCATCGGAAACGCCATCCGCTACAATAAAGAGGGCGGCGCGCTCCGCATCTCAGTCTCCGGCGCCCGCTCCCCCGTCCTCGTCGTGGAGGATACGGGGATCGGGATTGCGGAAGAGAACCTGGATAAGATTTTTTCCCGTTTTTTCACGGTGGATAAATCGCACAGCGGCAAGGGCGGCGGCTTCGGGCTGGGGCTTGCGGTCGTCAAAAAGCTCTGTACGCGCTTTGACTGGCGCATTACGGTGGAGAGCAAGGAAGGAGAAGGCACAAAATTCACGGTTTATTTCTGATATAACGAAACAAAAACCGCCGAGGGGTAATTCCCCCCGGCGGTAAAATTTCAGCTGCGTTATGAAGCTGCGCTTATCGTAACAGTCACGTCATGCGACGGCATAACGAAGATATAAATCGTGTGCGTTTTATTATCAGAACCGACTGCCTCCGCCGTCGTATATTGCCCGGCAGAAAGCGAGCTCCACTCCGCGTCCGCAACGGATTCGAGGCCTGTAAAGGCGACATCAAATCCGTCGCAGTAAAACGCCACCCGCGTGCCGACATAGCATGATTCCTCGCCCTTTGTGTATGACTCGTCTGAATACTCATAATTCGGAGCTTGTCCGTATTGTACCCCGTCCATGGAGCCCGAATCAGCATATTCAAGAGAAAAATTTCCGTCAGATGGCAAGGTCCAGCTGATTTTATGAGGTTCTTCCATAACCAACGTAATGTGTTCCCGTAACCCTTGATACTCCTTATTGCCCGGATTATACTTAGTATATGTGCCCAATGAAGTCGTTGTCCCGTCGGGCGCCTGATATGCGGCAGTCTGACTCTGAGGAGCTGCACCAATCGTAATCCCCATCTTATTGCTGTTCAATATGCCAAAGGAATATGCATCGGCGGCGTCAGTCGTCGTGACCGTAAACGTAATCATCCCGGTTCCTTCGTCTGCATCCGTCCAGAACGTTACGACGCTTCCGTTTTCATATTGCTCCGAAGTGTGAGCGACGGCACGGTATGTATATCTCGGATCGGAGCTCGATCCGTTATCCGTCCTGTCCTCATAAAACCGGACGACGTATTTGCTGTTGTCGACGGTATAGGTGACCGAATATTTCCCCGCGGGGCGCACGAGGCTGAACCACGCGCAATCCCCGTCCTTCGTCTCTTCGACCGTCACGCCTTCAAATTGCCCGGCGTACTCTTCGGGATAAATCACCTGATTTTCGCCGTCTGCGATGACCACGCGGTTGAGCTTTTTATTCCAGTAAAAGGAGGTATCCGCCGTAAGCGGCTGATAATTCTCTCCGTTCAGCCCCGCTTTCTCCAAAACCGCCAAAGCGGCGGCGATGTCTCCGGGTGCTCCAAAAGCCTCCTCCGCCACAAGCGCGACGTTCATCTGGTGCACAGCCTGTTGATCTGCCGACTGATTGGCTTTTTTCAGAAGGCTTGAAAAAGTCGGAATCAGAACGGCGGCCAAAATTGCAATGACCGCGATCACGATGACGAGTTCTACGATCGTAAAGCCCTTTTTACTCCTGCTCTTCATAATACTTCTCCTTTCTGTCTCGGCAAATCCCTCTCCCTTAACAACTATTTTTTTGCGAAGCAAAAAAATACTTCCGGAAGTATTTTTTTGCGAAGCAAAAAAATACTTCCGGAAGTATTTGCACAAATTTATTATTATTATAGCACGCCGGCCGGAAAAAATCAATTGTTTTTTCCTTTTTGTGTCGCTAAAATGCGGATTTTTCCTTAACTGAAGGGGGCTCCATTTTAATAAAAATACGGGGAACCAAAAAACGGCGCATGACGCGCCGTTTTTTCCCTGTCTATTTTATTTTCTGTTCGCCAGAACCTTCTTTTCGTATGCCTCGACCTCTTCAAACCAGTCGCACGCTTTTACGCCCTGCCGCAGGCAGTATTCCCTCCAGATATCGCCGAAGGGAAGCGTCTTGACCTCTTCCTGCAGTACCATCAGCTTGGTGTAATTGCCCGCGTCCTGCAGCGCTTTGAGCTCTGCGTTCGGGGAAAGCAGAGCGTATAAAAGCGCCTTCTGCATGTTGCGCGCGCCCGTCGCCCAGGCGGAGATGCGGTTGATGGAAGCGTCAAAATAGTCGAGCGCGATGTAGACGCGCTTGGTGGCGCCGTTTCTCACGATCTCCTTCGCGATCTCCCGCGTCTCGTCGTCGAACAGCACCACGTGGTCGGAGTCCCAGCGCACGGGGCGCGTCACGTGCAGCGCGATCTCGGGGAAGAACGCCAGCAGCGCGGGGATCTTATCCGACACCACTTCGGTGGGATGATAGTGGCCGTTGTCCATGAGGGGAAGAATGTTTCTCGTCGCCGCATAGGAGAGCGCGAACTCCGCGCTGCCCACCGTATAGGACTCCACGCCGATGCCGAACACCTTGGATTCCACGCAGGGCTTGACGAGGTTCTTGTCATACCCTTCCAGAATCGCGTCGATGGATTCCTGATAGCGGACTCTCGGCCCCATTCTGTCCGCGGGGATATCTTTCAGCCCGTCACCCGTCCAGATGTTCATAACGCAGGGAAGCCCCGTTTCGCGCGCGAAATACTCGGAAATTTTAACGCAGGCTTTCCCGTGCGCGATCCAGAAGTCCCGCACCTTTTTGTCCGGAGAAGAAAGCGTCAGCCCGGAAGCGGCCATCGGGTGGGAGAAGAACGTCGGGTTGAAATCCAGCCCCATGTTGTGCTTTTTCGCAAATTCCACCCATTTTTTGAAGTGCTTGGGCTCCAGCTTGTCGCGGTCGGCGAATTCGCCCTTCTCGAAAATCGCGTAGGACGCGTGCACGTTGATTTTCTTCGCGCCCGGGACCAGCTTCAGCACCTCTTCGATATCCGCCATCAGCTCCTCGGGATTGCGCGCTTTGCCGGGATAGTTGCCCGTCGTCTGAATGCCGCCGGTAAGCGGGCCGTCGTGATCGAAGCCGGTCACGTCGTCCCCCTGCCAGCAGTGCAGAGAAACGGGAATGGTCTGCAGTTCCGCCATAGCGGCGTCCGTATCGACGCCGTATTTCGCATAGATCTGTTTTGCTTCTTCGTATCTGTTATTCATCAATGAAACTCCTTTAACGCAAATGAATTGATTACGAGGTCTTTCGCCTCGTCGATGCCTTTTAAGTCTCCGCCCGCAATCATCTGCGCGACGAGATTGCCGACTGCCGTCGCCTCGGGTACGCCCGCTACGACCTTTCTTCCCGAAATCTCCGCAGTCAGCTCGTTGAGATATTCGTTCTTGCTGCCGCCGCCCACGATATGGATGGTATCATACTGCCTGCCCGTGAGCTTCTCGATCTGATCGGCGGTCTCCCGGTAGCACAGCGCAAGGCTCACGTAAATGACCTTCGCCAGCTCGCCCGGCGTCTCGGGGACCTTCTGCCCGGTGCGCCGGCAATAGTTCTGCACTTCTTCGATCATGGACTTGGGCGCCAAAAAACACGCGTCGTTCGCCGCGACCGTGGAGTCGATCTCCGCCGCGCGGGAAAGATCCACAAACTGACCGAAGTCGTACTTGTCGTCAAATTCCTTTTTGACCGACTGGATCATCCAGAGCCCCATGATGTTTTTCAGGTAACGGAACTTGAATTCCACACTGCCTTCGTTGGAAAATCCGCACGCCTTGCTCTCTTCGTCCGTAAACGGCTCTTTCTGCTCGACGCCCATCAGAGACCACGTCCCCGAGCTGATGTAGAGCGGCTGCCCTTTGCAGGGCACCGCGATCACCGCGCTCGCCGTGTCGTGCGCGGCGCAGGAGACGACGGTCAGGTCGTACCCGACCTCCTCCTTTACCTCCGCCAGCAGCGTCCCCACGACGGAGGAGGGCTGATGGAGCTTTCCGAAGAGCTTTTCGGGATACCCCAGGCGGCTGATGATCTCCTTGTCCCAGGAATGCGTGTCGACGTTCAGCATGCCCGTCGTGGACGCATCCGTATACTCGTTGTGCATGACGCCCGTCAAAAGATAGTTGAAGTAATCGGGCACCATCAGAAAGTGCTCCGCTTTTTCCAGCTTGCCGGTCATCTTGTCGTCGTAGAGCTGGTAGACGGTGTTGAACGTGATGGGCTGAATCCCCGTGCGCGCGTAGAGCTCGTTCTCGGGGATAATCGCGTGCACGTCCTTCATGCGGGGCGCGTTGCGCCCGTCGCGGTATGCGTACACGTCGCCGATCAGCTTGCCCTCTTTGTCCAGCAGCGCGTAGTCCACGCCCCAGGTGTCGATCGCCATCGTGCAGGGGATTTTGCCCATTTCGCGGCACTTTTTCATCCCCTCTTTGATGGAGGAAAAGAGGCGCTCGGTATCCCAGACGAGATGCCCGTTCTTTTCGTCGTTTCCGTTATAGAAACGGTAGACCTCTTCCAGTTCCAGTTTGCCGTTTTCCACGTGGCCGAGGATATGCCTGCCGCTGGAAGCGCCGATATCGATCGCCAGATAATATTTCATACAAACCTCACTTTGTTCTTTTTCTTTATTGTATCACGAAACGCACGAGATGTAAACGATTTTCAACGCATTTCCGCCCGTTTCCCGCCGCCCGGGGAGGGATATTTTCATTCCCCTTCACCGGGCTTTGCGGCATCCCCTTTTTCTCCCGCCTTTTTCTCTTTTTTCGCGCGGCGGCGTTCCCTCCGCGACATCGTAAGTTTCATGCGGTCGATAAAACCCTCTTCTTCCTGCTCGGGCCGCACCTTTTCCACGCGCGCCGGCAGAGGCGATGCGTCAAAGAATTTCGCCGGCGCATCCTCCCGCATGCGGACCTCCATCTGCTGGAAGGGAACGGAAATGCCGTTCTTCTTGAACTCGTTGAACACCTTGTCCAGAATATAATAGTAAATATCCCAGTAGTCCTCCGCGTCGCACCAGCAGCGGGCGGAAATTTCGATGGCGGAAGCCCCCATGTTCGCCAGACGGACGGTGGGAGCGGGGTCTTCGAGCGTCCTGCCGTCCGAGCGGATCACCTCCGAAATAATGCCGCAAACCTGTTTCAGATCGGATTCGTACGCCACGGAAAACGTCAGATCCACGCGGCGCCGCCCCAGGACGTTGTAGTTGACGATCTCGTTCGTCACGATGTTGGAGTTCGGCAGTACGATCAGCTTATTGTCCGGCGTCACCAGCGCGGTGGTAAGCATGCGGATATTTTTGACCGTCCCCTCCACGCCGTTGATCTGCACGTAATCTCCCTCGTGAAATGGCTTGGACGAGATGATGATGATGCCGTTCGCGAGGTTTGAGAGGGAATCCTGCAGCGCCAGCGAAACCGCAAGCCCCGCGGCGGAGATGAGGGCGACGAGCCCGGTGATGGGGATCCCTATGATCTGCGCCAGAATCAGGACCAGGAGAAGATAGAGAACGAATTTCAGCAGAGACAGAAGAAAGGACTGCGTGATCTTCTCCATCTTCGAGCGCGCGAGCACGGACCGCGTGATGCGCAGGATGATCTTTACCAGGACGATCCCGATGAAGAGCGCGACGAAAAAGTAGACGACGTTCAGCCAGTTATCGAGAAAAAAGGTTTTCAGGCTGGCGACGACCTCCTCCCACAGCGTGAGTTCCTCCGTCGGAGCCGTTTCCGCAGCCAATAAGTATTTCATTCGTCTTCCCCTTCTTCCTCATCGGCGGTATTATCCGCAGCGGAAAGCCGCTTTTCTTCGATCTCCTTCAGATAGGTTTCCGCTTCTTTGACGACGGGCATCTTGTTGCCCTTTTCAATCACGAATTTCAGCTGATACGCCGCGCGCTCATCCTCGCCCCGCTTGCGGCTGACTTCTGCCAGCCCCATCATGCGCGTGACCTGCGTGAGAAGCGGCATTCCCGTGAGATCCATGTTCATGAGAATGGCCTCTGCCTCCTCCGTCGCGCCCTGCTCCAGAAGCAGCGCGGAGCGGTTGATCGCGGAAATCGAAATCATGCTCCGTTTGGCCTGTTCATTGAGTTTCTCTTCGGCGAGAATCCTTTCAAATTCCGCCCGCGCGGCGAGCGCGCCCGAAAGGTCTTTGTTCTCGTCCGCCAGCAGAAACGCCGTCAGATTGTTGTAATAGACGGCGCGGTAAAGGGCGGGCATCTTCTGATCGACTGCGATCGCGCGGTGCGCGGCGAGCGCGCCGGCAGAGTCCCCCTTCAGGTGAAGCGCCTCCGCGTGGTTGATCGCCGTCAGCTTTCCGAAATTGCCGTTGGTAAACCGGGGAAACATGAGGTCCATCGCCTCGATGAACGGATCCGGATCGCACGCGTCGTTCATCTTCCGGATGCACTGATTGAGATAGACGGAGCGCACCAGATAGGTCACTGCCCACGCCAGAAAAATCGCAAGCAACACCTCCAGAATCAGGCGCACGGCGGTTCCCCCCGTAAAGGTCTCCGTCCCGAAAAACAGCTCCAGATTCAGGAGCGCGATCAGCGCGATTCCCAACAGAAAAAGCAAGCCGATCGTCAGCCGATAGTGTTTTACAACCCATTTCTGCATCGTTGGTCCTCCTTGGACGGCATACGCCGTCCGCCGCATTTTATTGTAGCATATCTGCCCGGAAAAAGCAAGAAAATTACAAAAACGGGGCGCCTTAAAAGGCGCCCCGCCGCATATCCGTACCGTTTTTTTCAGAAAGCCCAGTCTCCGTCGCGGAAAACTGCGAATTCCTCTCCGCCTTCCGTCGTCGCCGTGATGGAGAGATCGGGCGTGCCGACCATAAAGTCGACGTGTTCCAGCGAGTCGTTCACCCCCCTTTCGAGGAGCGCCTCCTTGGTCATCTTCTCTCCGCCCCGGTAGCAGGCGGGGAACCCTCTGCCGATCGCAAAGTGACAGCTCGCATTCTCATCGAACAGCGTGCTGTAAAAGAGCGTATTCAGCGCGCGGATGGGAGAATGGTACCCCACCAGCGCGATCTCGCCGAGATAGTGCGACCCTTCGTCCGTGGAAATGATCTCCTTCAGCGTATCGTAACCCTTTTCGGCGGAGAAATCCACGATCCGCCCGTCCCGGAAGGTCATGGAAAAATGCTCGATGACCACGCCGTTGCGCACCAGGGGCATCGCGGCGACGAGTTTTCCGTTCGCCGTGCGGCGGTCGGGCGAACTGAACACCTCTTCCGTCGGCATGTTCGCCGTAAAAGCGATTCCGTCCGCGCCCGTCTCCACCGCGCCGGTAAAGAGATAACGGTCCGTCATGCCGACGGTGAAGTCCGTTCCCAGCGCGTTGACGTAATGGAGGGATTTAATCTTTTTTTCGTTCAGGATCCTGCTGCGCGCCACCAGTTTTTCCTGATGCGCCCGCCAGCGGGCGATCGGATCGCCCTCATCCATGCGCATGGTCTTATGGAGATATTCCCACTGCTTTTCCAGCGCCTCCTTCTCGGGCAGAGAGGGAAACATCTTTTTCGCCCAAGCGAGATTGGGATAAGCCGCCAGGCACCAGCGCGTTTCGTTCTTGGACGTGGATTCGCGGAAGCGGATCAGCGCCTTTCCCGTCGCGCGGGAAGCCGCGGCAATCTTCTTCGCGTCGAGCCCCTCGTACAGCCCGGGCTCGTCCGAAATGATGCAGAGATAAGCGCCCTTTTTACCGAGAATGAAATCGCGGGAAGCGACCAGATAATCGGGCACCTCGGTGAGCGTCTTTTCGCTCTGATACTGATAACTCAGCTTGGAGAGTTTTCCCGAGCTCCAGAACATGACGACGCGCTCCGCGCCCCGCTCGTAAGCCGCGCGCGCGGCTTCCTCCGCCAGATCGCAGCATTCGACGGGACAGGCGATCGCGAGGGTTTCGCCATGCTGCAGATTGACGCCTAGCTCGATCAGGAGCGCGGCATATTCCTTCAGTTTTTTATCCATTTGCAATTCCTCCGTAATTGATCGTAAACAATGCGAAAACGCCGGATCTATGCCTCGGCGTTTTCCCCTTCCAGATTCGTTTCCGCCGGTTCCTGCCCGTCTTCAAACGGCTCCGAAACCACCGATCCGGTGGTGGCGTACGTGAGGGGAATGCCGTTATCGGGGAAATTCTCCGGGCGGTTATCCTGCTTGCCGTAAAAGCGGCCGAAAATCTGATTGACGGACGACACGCTTACAAAGACGTTCGGGAACTTGCGGATGAGATTTTCAAATTCGGACAGCTCGCGCTTGTTGATGACGCAAACGAGCAGAAACTTCTCCTTGCGCGAATACATCCCGAGCGCGCGCACTTCGGTCACGCCGTGATGCAGTTTGGTCGCGAGCGCGCGGGCAATGGGCTCGGGATCCTCGGTGACGATCTCCGCGCGCAGAGCCGCCTTGATGCCCTTCAGAATATTGTCGCTCACGCGGGAGGTGAAATAACTGTAAATCAGGCTGAACAGCACGGGCTCCAGCTGATTGTTGTAGACGAAAAAGGATGCACCCGCCACGACCGCGTTGATCGCGAAGATGATCCATACCAGATTATAGGACTTCCAGCGCGCCTGAATGAGCGCCGCAAGGAGGTCGGTTCCCCCCGTCGAGCCGCCCAGGCGGATGGCGCAGCCGTACAGAAAGCCGTTGATGAATCCGGCGGAAATGACCGCGAGAATGCGGTCGTATTGCGTCTCGAACGTATAGAAATCCACGTATTCCGCCAGCAGCAGCGCGCCCGAAAACACCACCGAAAAGACGAACGAGCGCACGGCGAACGAGCGGCTGACGAAAAAAAAGCACAGCGCGGCGAGCGGCACGTTGATCACCAGGTTCAGCCAGGAAATCTTGAATCCCCCCAGATACTGCACCATGACCAGAATCCCCGCCAGCCCTGCCGGCGCAAAGTCGTTTTCCAGCACGAATACGTGGTAATTGAGCGCGAACAGCACTGCCAGCCCCGCAAGCAGCGCGTATGTGATAACCAGATTGAGGTGTTTGTTCTTTGAAAAAATCATTTTCTCTTTCCCGATGAAATTCCGTTTTCCGTCTGTAATGACTGCCTTAATAGTTTTACCATATTTCGGGCGGAAAAGCAACGGCTTTTCAGATTCTTTTTTCAAAAAAAACGAAAATTTTATCCAATCTCCCCTTTCCCGTCCCGGGGGAACCGAAAATTCTTTACATTCGCCGCGTTTTGTGATACCCTAATAGAAAAAACAAGAAGGCATTGAAATGGAACTGACGCAATATCTCGACCGCTCGTACACCGCCTATCACGCGGTGGCAAACGCAGCGGCATATCTTGCCGAGCGCGGCTTTGTTCTCTTAAACGAGACCGAGCCTTACCGGATCGAAGCGGGAAAGCGATACTTTATCGTGCGCGACGGGTCGGCCCTCATCGCCCTGTCCGTCGGCAATCGAAAGACCTTCCGCTTCGCCGCGTCGCACACCGATTCCCCCGCTTTCAAAGTAAAGGGGGACGCGGTCGCCACAGTCGAGGCATACTGCAAGCTGAACGTCGAAAAGTACGGCGGCGGGCTCTTTTACTCCTGGCTGGACCGCCCCCTCGCGCTCGCGGGCCGCGCCGTCGTAAAACGGGAGGGAAAAATCTTGTCCGTCCCCGTCGCCAGCGAAGAGACCTTTGTGATTCCCTCCGTCGCCATTCACTTCAACAGGAGTGCGAACGACGGGATCAAACTCAATCCGCAGACGGATATGATGCCGCTGATCGGGCTGGACCATGCGATCCGCTCGGTAAAGGAACTTTTCGCACAGCGGACGGAAGGCGAAATTGTGGATTGGGATCTCTTCGTCGTATGCAGGGAAAAGCCCTTTGTGAACGGCCTGGACGGCGCGTTTCTCTCCGCGCCCCGCATCGACAATCTGACTTCCGCCTTCGCTTCCCTCGAAGCGGTCGCGGACTGTGCCCCGGACGGCATCGCCGTCGCCTTCCTCGCGGACAACGAAGAGGTGGGCAGCGCCACCAAGCAGGGCGCGGGCTCCACCTTTCTGCGGGAAACGGCGGAACGCGTCTACCGCGCGATCGGCGGAGACAACTTCGACGGCGCGCTCGCGGAAAGCCTCTTTTTATCGGTGGATAACGCGCACGCGCTCCATCCCAACCATCCCGAATTGTCCGATCCCACAAACCGGACGATGCCCGGGAAGGGCGTCGTGATCAAGCGGCACGCCAACCAGAACTATACGACGGACGCCCTCTCCGCCGCCATCGTCAAGGAGATCTTCGACCGCGCGGGAGTAAAGCATCAGGACTTCTACATGCGCTCCGACCTGCCCTGCGGCGGGACGCTGGGGGCGATCAGCTCTTCCCAGCTCTCCGTCCGT